>Ga0123354_10000832_pt1 | contig 33984 bp, 32 predicted proteins | sample TergutLab28metaG_2_FD_97872 | JGI IMG/M metagenome (GOLD analysis project Ga0123354, IMG submission 97872) | Labiotermes labralis P4 segment gut microbial communities from Petit-Saut dam, French Guiana - Lab288 P4 | ecosystem: Host-associated > Arthropoda: Insects > Digestive system > Gut ... | reverse complement strand
GTGAGCTGTTGGCCGTCGTCGCTGCGTGCCAGGGTACGACGCATCGAGCCGAGGAAGGTACTGGTCTCGACTGTCGCATCGAAGCCAGGCTCATCGTCCTGAGCGAGTCGGATGTGTTCGGGTCGGACAAAAATCTCGCACTCACCGTCGAGTCGGTTCCCGATGACGGGCAGCGTGATCCCCCAAACCGACGCCTGCCCCTCGTGAACTTCCGCCCGCACCAGACTCGACATGCCGACGAACGCCGCCACAACCGGCGTGGCCGGTGTGAGATACAGTTCCTCCGGAGTGCCGATCTGCTCGATGCGGCCGGCGCTCATCACCGCGACCCGGTCGGAGATCGCTAACGCCTCCTCCTGATCGTGAGTGACGAAGATGGTCGTGATACCAAGACTTTGCTGGATGCGCCGGATCTCGACGCGCAACTGCAGCCTGACTTGCGCGTCCAGGGCGGACAGCGGCTCGTCCAACAACAGGACGCGCGGTGATGTCACGAGCGCCCGGGCCAAAGCGATCCGTTGTTGCTGGCCACCGGACAAAGCATGCGGATAGCGCTCGGCCAGGTCGGCCAATCCGACCAGTTCCAGCGCCTCCACCGCACGCTCGCGGGCCTGGGCGGCTGGAACCTTCCGCATCTGTAACCCAAAGGTCGTGTTCTGGAGCGCCGTCAGGTGGGGGAACAGAGAGTACGCCTGAAAGACCATGCCAATGTCACGCTTGTTAGTCGGCACATCTGACACATCAACGTCGTTCATCAGAATGACGCCGCCCGTCAATCGCTCCAACCCGGCGATCAACCTCAGCGCGGTGGTCTTGCCGCAGCCCGATGGACCGAGCAACGACACGAACTCGCCTGGCGCGATGTGCAGGTCGAGTTCATGGAGCACCCGATTGGCCCCGAAATCCTTGACCACGCCATTTAACGCGACCGAGGTAGCTGTGCGAACAGGCGCGGCCGATGAATCTGTCATGCTGAGTGCTCCTTCCGGGGAGAACCGACATGCCCGAGCCGCCCGATGGCGAGGAGTAAGAGAAAGCAGAAGGCCAGGGCGAGAAGAGAGAAGATCACCGCAATGTAGGCGTCCGACTGGTTCACTATCACCAGGGCGGTCTGGAGATTCTGGCGATTAAGCAACGACGCGATTGTGTACTCACCCAGGACAACCGCAACGGAGATTAACGAGCCTGACAGCAGACCGGTGCGTAGGTTTGGTGCCAAGACGCGCCAGACGACCTGCAGCCAGGAGGCGCCCAACGAGCGGGCAGCCTCGGCCAGTGTCGATACGTTGGTGGCGTCGATGCTCGCCTGAATCGCGCGGAAAGAGAAGGGCAGGACGAGAACCCCATAGGCGAAGCAGAGCGTCCAAGCGCTGGTACCCAGCGTCCGCCCGACCACCATGTAGATCGGGGCCAGTCCAACAACGAGAACGATCCCCGGGATGGTGATGGGTAGCAGAGCAATGAACTCGAAAACCCGCCGCAAACGCGGAAACTTCAGGTTGATCAGGATCATCGTTGGCGCGACCAACACGAGAACGATCACCATAGTCGTCAAGGCCAAGATGAGTGAGTTGGTCAAACCGGTCCATAGCGGTGCGTAAGCCGAGGCATTGGCCGGATCGAAAACCCCCAGCCAATGAACGAACGAATGCCCGCTGCCGCTACGGAAGGTGTACTCCAACGTCGCAGCCAATGGAATCAGCACAAAGGCGCCGACAATGACGGCAACAACCCAGCGCGCGCCGCGACTTGGGTAGAAAGAGGCTCCGGCCTTCATTGACGCCACCTGCCTGCGCGTCGCTGAACCGCCGCATAGCCGACCATGACGACAACCATCACGACAATCATGCCAGCCGCGAGCGCTCCGGCGAGATTGGACCGTCCGAGGACGGTCTCGCTGGTCAACGCCGCCCGGATCTGCAGGGGGACGATCTGGGAGCCTTGGCTGGCCAACGCGGCGGCCGTCGCATAGGCCGAGAACGAATTGGCGAATAATAGAAGATAGCTTGCCAGGAACGAAGGCGCGAGAACGGGCAGACCGACGCGGGTCCAGAAGGTGCGACCGGTACCTCCGAGAACGGCGTTGGCCTCCGCCCACTGGGGCTTGAGTCCCTCCATAGCGGGCATGAAGGTAATCACCATCAGCGGGATTTGGAAGTAGATGTACGGCAGGATCAAGCCAGGCAGATCGTACAACCACATGCCCGATGAGTAGATATTGATTCCAACATGTAACAGCCACTGATTGATCAGCGAGTTGCGACCCATCGTGGCGATGAAGACGAACGCCAGCATGACGCCACCGAATTGGGCCAACACGCTGGCGGCCGCATCCACCACCACCCGCACCGGTCTGGTCGAGCGAAGACCGAGCAGGGCATAGCAGACGAAGGCACCGACAATCGCACCGATAGCCGCGGTCGCGAGCGATAACCAGATACTCGCCCAGAACGTTCTGAGCACGACTGGATCACCCAGGGCCGCGAAGTTGTCCCAGGTGAAGCGGCCCTGACCGTCGGACAGCCCGGATATCACCGCCAAAACCGTGGGCAAGGCCAAGAACAACCCAACGTACACGGTGAAAGGGGCCAAGCCGAGCACACTCACCAGCCCACGAGGACGTCGTGTCCGGGGCACCTGTCGAGGTGCCCCGGACACGAGGGTGGCGGTCAGTGACATCAGAGAAACACTAGCCGATGGCGCTGGCCCATTTCTGACCGAGCAATGTTCCGGCAGCGGTACTCTGTGCTTCAGTCGGCACAACCGAGCTCGTGGGGGCAGCGGGCAAAGCCGCCGCTAGCGCGGCATCAATCGTTCCAGCCGCTGTCATCGCGTCCATCCGTGCCGGACGGGCGCCGCCAGCCAGATAGAGATTCTGAGCCTGGTCACTGTAGAGGAATTCCTCCCACAGGCGTGCCGCTGCCGGATGCGGAGCGTCGACGTTAATGGCCTGGTAGTAATAGCCCGCGTATCCCTCGCCGGGGAAAATGATGGTCTTCCAACCCGGAACATTCTTGACCTGAACAGCGTTGAGGTAATCCCAGTCGAAAACGACCGGAGTCTCACCGGAAGCAATCGTGGCGTCCGTCGGGTCGACCTTGAGGAAGTTGCCGGCCTGATTCATCTGGGAGAAGAAGTTGATACCCGGCGTGAAATCGTCGAGTGTCCCGCCGTTTTGGATGGTTGCCAACCCGATCGCGGCGAAAGCGGAACCCGCTTGGGTTGGATCGCCGTTGATCGCCACCGCACCCTTGTAAACCGGCTTCAGCAAGTCTTGGATCGTGGCCGGTACGGGGTACTTCGATGAGTCGATGCCCAAAGACATATAGCCGCCGTAATCCGCAAAGTAGCTACCATCGGTACTCTTCAGACTGTCCGGGATGTCGTTCCACGTTGCGACCTTGTACGGCGCGAACTGGGCGGAGTTCGCCAACGCGACCGCCAAACCGAGATCGAAGACGTCGGGTGCAGTGTTGAGGCCCTTGTTGGTTTTGGCAGCCGAGATCTCATCGGCGCTCGAACCATTTGGATTCTGCTCGTTGATGGTGATCTGCGGATACTTCGCTTTGAAGGCGTCGATAACCGCGCCGTAGTTCGCCCAGTCATGCGGCAAAGCGATGACATTGAGCGAACCCTCAGCGTTGGCTGCCGCCTCAAGATCGGCCAACGCACCGAAATCTGACAAACTCGTCGCCGTCGAGGCCTTGGCGCCAGCGGTCGAATTGGCATTGCCATTCGATGGACCGGAACAGGCACTCAGCCCGAGCACAAGAGCAAGGCCCGCAGCCGCGAACACACCAAGCCGTCGGGGAAAGGAAACAAATGACATCGTAGGTATCCTCCAGGTTTTGCTTCATCATTGGGGATGGAGCAGTCATTTCTCAACCTAGCGAGCTTCTTGTACCAACTGGTAGCAACGAGGTAAACATCAGGTAAACGCCAAACGAATTCTGTCAGACGGGGTCACTGTTCTTGCCGGTCGCGCCACCGCTTCTCCATCCGGGTCAGGAAATCCTCGTTCGGCGGCGCCGGTGAGGCGACGGACTTGGCTTCGCCCGGTTTCCTCGACCACGCCGACATCATGAGGAAAACCGATCCGAGCATGAAAACGAAACCAACCACGGAGATCCACCACACCAGGATCATCCCCGCCACCAATCCGACCAGTCCGACCAGAAGGCCCACGACACCGACGACCACCGGCATCGGGTGGACTCGCCGCTGCGGCTGGGAGAACTTACTCGCCAGCTTGGGATCTTGGGCGGTCAACGTCGCCTCAAGCTCCTCCAGGAGTTTGCGCTCGGCTTCAGTCAATGCCATGATCACTTCCTTCCAGCCGACCAGACCGGTCTACGAGGATAGGGAAATTCTAGCGTGCCGACCTCCACTGAGGGTAGCGCGGTGCCTGGGAGTACGCGCCTCACCCGACGGTCACCGCGCCCAAAGTCTTCTTGCCACGGCGCAGAAGCATGACTCCCCCGGTCAGGAAATCCTGACCAGTCACCGGACGCTCGGCGTCCACCACCCGTTCGTTGTTGAGATAGGCACCACCCTCGGCCACCGCCCGTTTGGCCGCGCCGCGCGATCCGAAGATCCCGGAATCCGCCAGGGCATCCAGAACGGTGTGCCCGTCGATCGAAGCCCAGTCGGCGGTGGGAAGCTCCCGGACGACCGCCCTGAGGGTGCCCTTGTCCAGTTGGCCCAGATCGCCCTGGCCGAAGACCGCCCGCCCGGCCGCCTCGGCGGCCTCGCGCTGCCCGGTCGAATGCACCAGATCGGTCAAATCGTTCGCCAGGACCCGCTGAGCGGATCGTAGATGGGGCGACTCGGCGGTCACCCTCTCCAGGTCTTCGATCTCCTCGTGGCTGCGCCGGGTGAAAAGCCTCAGGAACGTACCGACCATGGCATCTTCGATGTTGAGAAAGAACTGGTGGAAGGCGTACGGGGACATCAGGTCCGCGCTCAGCCACAAGGTGCCGGTTTCGGTCTTGCCGTACTTGGTACCGTCGGCCTTGGTGATCAGCGGTGTCGCCATGGCGTGTACGCGGTCACCGGTGACCCGCCGGATCAGTTCCACCCCCGCCGTGAGATTGCCCCACTGATCCGACCCGCCGGTCTGCAGCGTGCAATCGTACCGCCGGTGCAGTTCGAGGTAATCCAACGACTGCAACAAAACGTAGGAGAACTCGGTGTACGAGATGCCCGATTCCAGGCGGGTACGGATGATCTCGCGGTCCAACATCCGGTTGACGGGAAAGTGTTTGCCGATGTCACGTAGGAAATCAAGGGTACTGAGCGGTGCCGTCCAGTCGTAGTTGTTGACGACGATGGCACCGTTGGCGCCCTCGAAACTGACAAAACCGCTGACCTGGGCCCGGATGAGCTCGACCCACTCGTGGACCAGGTCAGCCGGATTGAGCACCCGCTCGGCGCTCTGCCGGGGGTCGCCGATCAGCCCGGTCGACCCGCCGACCAGCAGGATCGGACGATGGCCCGCGTCCTGGAGACGGCGGGCCAGGACCAACTGGAGCAGATTGCCCATGTGCAGGCTCGGGGCGGTCGGATCGAAACCCACGTAGAAGGTGATCTGGCCATGGTCAAGGTCTCGTTGCAGGGCCTCCGGCTCGGTACAATTGGCGATCAGCCCTCGCCAGGTCAGGTCATCGAATAAACTCACGGCACCCCACTCTACCGAAAGCGCCGCACCGCACCATTCAGCGCCGGGCCCTACCCGCGAAAGCGCTGGGTCTGGCGCGCCAATTCCGCGATCTGCTCGCGGACCCGGGCCGTACTCGTACCGCCGGTGCCGTTGCGCGCTTCGATGGCCCCGCTGACGGTCAGCACCGCACGTACCTCAGGGTCCAACTCGGGCGAGATCGCCGCCAGGTCCTCATCGCTCACCTGCACCAGGTCGATCCCGCGGGCCTCGCAGAAACGGACCGCCGCGCCGGCGATCTCATGGGCCCGGGCGAAAGGTACCCGGCGGCGCACCAGCCAGTCGGCCAGGTCAGTGGCCAGCGCGAATCCGGAGCCTGCCGCCCGCGCCATCCGGTCAGCGTCGAAACGCAGGGTGGCCACCAGGCCGGTCATGGCCGGGACCAGCAGAGCCAACTGGTCGAAGGAGTCGAAGATCGGTTCCTTGTCCTCCTGCAGATCGCGGTCGTACGCCAGGGGCAGGCCCTTGAGCGTGGTCAACAGCCCGGCCAGATTCCCGATCAGCCGGCCCGCCTTGCCCCGGGCGAGTTCGGCCACATCGGGGTTCTTCTTCTGCGGCATGATGGACGAACCGGTGGACCAGGCGTCATCCAGACTGGCGTACGCCACCTCCTGGCTGCACCAGAAGATGACATCCTCGGCCAGCCGGGACAAGTCGACGCCGATCTGCGCGGTCACGTACGCGGCCTCCGCCACCAGGTCGCGGGAGGCCGTACCGTCGATCGAGTTCGCCACGCCGGACGCGAAACCCAGTTCGCGGGCCACGGCATCCGGGTCGAGGCCGAGCGTGGTACCGCCCAACGCCGCCGAGCCGTACGGCGACTGGTCAAGCCGCCCCCCGAGGTCGGCCAGCCGGTCCAGATCGCGGACCAGCGGCCAGGCGTGGGCCAGCAGGTGATGGCTCAGCAGCACCGGTTGGGCCTGTTGCATGTGGGTACGCCCGGGCATCGCGGCCGACAGATGCGCCGTCGCCTGGCCGCTCAGGGCATCGATCAAGCCGAGCAAACCCGGCTGGAGACGCGCGATCTCCTCCCGCAGGTACATCCGGATTTCCGTGGCGATCTGATCGTTGCGCGACCGGCCGGCCCGCAAACGCCCCGCCAGCTCCGGACCGACCAGTTCGCCCAATCCGCGCTCCAGAGCGCCGTGCACATCCTCATCGCCGGGCAGCGGTGTGAACTCACCCGTGGAAACCCGCTGGCTCAGCACGCCCAGGCCGTCGACGAGACCCTGGTGTTCCCCCGGTGTCAACAGCCCGGCCGCCCGCAGTGCGTTGGCGTGAGCGACCGAAGCCCGCAGATCGAGGCCGGCCAGCCGGAAATCGAACTGGGTCGACCGGCTCAGGGCGAACATCACCTGGTCCGGACTGGCGGCGAACCGCCCGCCCCACAAGACTCCCTGCGTCATGATTCTCCTTGTCCTGCCCCGGTCAGGGACAGCAATTGGGCCACCACCCGCCCGCTGGCGTGCTTGTCCGTGGTCACGATGAGCACGGTGTCATCGCCGGCCACACAGCCCAGCACCGAGTCCCAGGCCGCCCGGTCCAGTCCCATGGCGAAGTACTGCGCGCCGCCGGGCGGGGTGTGGACAACCACGAGGTGGCCGCTGGCTTGTGCCGACACCAACATGTCGGCACACAACTTGTCGAGGGTGGCCCCGGGGATCCCGGTGTCGTCATTCAGGGTGTAGACCAGGCCGCCCTGCGGGCTGCGGACCCGGATGGCGCCGATCTCGGCCAAATCCTTGCTCAGGGTCGGTTGGGTGACCGGCAGGCCCTGCTTGGCCAGGATCGCTTTGAGCTGGGACTGCGAACTCACAAGTCCCCGGGCGATCAAGTCGGAGATGGCCGCCTGGCGCTGGGTCCGGCTGACGGATCCGGTCTCAGCCACGGCGGGCCTCATCCAGCAGCACCGGCCAGGCGTCGAGCAGCGGAGCCACCTCGTCCTGGGTCAGGATGAGCGGGGGTACCAGCCGGATGACATCCGTCCTCGGCGCGTTGAGAATGAGGCCGTGGGCCAGTCCCGCGCGTACGAGGCCGGGCGCGACGGGCTCGGCGAGTTGGATACCGATGAACAGTCCCCTCCCCCGTACCTCGGCCACTCCGGGCAGGGTACGCAGGCGGTCCATCAGCCAGGTACCCACCTCGGCGACGTGGGGCAACGTCGGCTCGATCTGATCGATGACGGTCAGCCCGACGCGGGCCGCCAAGGCGTTGCCGCCGAAGGTCGTACCGTGCGAACCCGGGCTGAACAAGTTGGCCGCGTCCCCGGTCGCCAGGAGCGCGCCCATCGGGAAGCCGTTGCCCAACGCCTTGGCCAGGGTGACCAGGTCGGGACGCACACCCTCCCGCGTGTGGGCGAACCACGCACCGGTCCGCCCCATGCCGGACTGCACCTCATCGAACCACAGGAGCGCGCCGTGGGCGTCGGCGACGGTCCGCGCTTGGGCCAGGTACCCCTCCGGCGGCACGATCACGCCATTCTCGCCCTGGATGGGCTCCAGCAGAATGGCGGCGGTCGCATCGTCCACCGCTTCGGCCAGCGCGGCGCTGTCGCCGTACGGCACCCAGACCACGTCGCCGGGCAACGGCTCGAAGGGCGCGCGGTACTTCTTCGTCCACGTCAGGGCGAGCGCGCCCATCGTCCGGCCGTGGAAGGACCCCTCGGCCACCACGACTTTGGTACGCCCGATCAACCGGGTGAGCTTGAAACCGGCCTCGTTCGACTCCGTCCCGGAGTTGGTGAAGAAGACCTTGGCACCGAACCCCAGCAGCCCGGTCAGGCGGTCCGCCAACTCGATCTGCGTCGGGGTGGCGAAGAGGTTCGAGACATGGCCCAGGGTACGGGCCTGATCGGCGATCGCGTCGGCCACCGCCGGGTTCGCGTGGCCCAGGCCAACGCAGGCGATGCCGGCCAGCAGGTCGAGGTAGCGGTGGCCGGCCTCATCCCACACGTAGACCCCCTGGCCGCGAGTCAGTACCAGGGGGGGTACGGCGAAGGCCGGCATTATCGAAGCGGCATAACGATCGAGCAGGGTCATGTGATCACCATCGTTCCAATTCCGTAGTCGGTGAGTAGTTCGAGCAGGACGGCGTGTTCGACCCGGCCGTCGATGACGGCAGCCCGGTCCACGCCGCCGACGACGGCGTCGAGACACGCCTCCATCTTCGGCCGCATGCCGGAGCCCAGGGCGGGCAGGAGGTGCCGGAGTTCCTCTGCCCGGATGAACGGCACGATGCGGGTACGTTCCGGCCAGTCGGCGTACAGGCCTTCGACATCGGTCAGCATCACCAGACCGGTCGCGCCCAGGGCGATCGCCAGGGCGGCCGCCGCCGTGTCGGCGTTGACGTTGTACACGGTACCGTCCTCGTCGGGGGCGACCGTCGCCACCACCGGGATCCGGCCGGCCTCGATCAAGTCGAGGATCGCGGCCGGATTGACCTGATCGACGTCGCCGACCAGGCCGAGGTCCAGATCGTTGCCGTCGACCTCGATGCTGGCCTTGATGGCGGTGAATAACCCGGCATCCTCCCCCGACATGCCGACGGCGAGCGGCCCGTGGCTGTTGATGAGGTTGACGATCTTGCGGCCGACCTGGCCGACCAGCACCATTCGGACGACTTCGACCGCCTCCGGAGTGGTGACACGGCGTCCGCCGACGAAGCTCGACTCAACACCGAGCCGGGTGAGCATCTGGGATATCTGCGGCCCGCCGCCGTGGACGACCACCACCTTCACCCCACACCGGCGCAGGAAGACCACGTCGTCAGCGAAGGCCTTCTGCAGCGACTCGTCGATCATGGCGTTGCCGCCGTACTTCACCACCAGAATCTGCCCGGTGTACTTCTCGATCCACGGCAGCGCCTCGACCAGGGTGGCCGCCTTGCCGATCAGAGTGGACGTGTTCATGACGAGTAGTCCGCATTCTCCGAGACATAGCCGTGGGTCAAGTCGTTGGTCCAGATCGTCGCGGCCTGCGTACCGGCGTGCAGGTCCACCACCACCGACACATCGAAGGGATGCAGGTCAACCCGGTCGCGGGGAACTCCCGGCGCACCACCGAGGAAAACGCCGACACCGTTGAAGAAGACATCGACCGCTCCCGGATCGAAGGCGGCTTTGGTCGTACCGACGGCGGCCAACACGCGTCCCCAGTTCGGATCGTTGCCGGCGATCGCACACTTGAAAAGGTTCGAGCGGGCGACCGTACGGGCCACTTCGAGGGCGTTCTGCTCGCTGGCGGCGCCGGTCACCGTGACGGCGATGGCGTGCTCGGCCCCCTCGGCGTCGGCGATCAACTGCCGGGCCAGGGACACGCTAACGGCGGTCAGCGCCTCCCGGAACTCGTCCAGGTCGGGTTCGACGCCGCTTGCCCCATTCGCCATCAGGATCACCGTGTCGTTGGTCGACATGCACCCGTCGGAGTCGGCCCGGTCGAAGCTGACGTACGCGGCCGCCTTCAGAAAGGCCTGGGACTCCTCGCGCGTGATTTGGGCATCGGTGGTGATCACGACCAACATGGTGGCCAAACCCGGTGCCAACATGCCGGCGCCCTTGGCCATGCCGCCCACGCTCCAGCCGTCTGCCGAGACGTACGCGGCCTGTTTGGACACGGTGTCGGTGGTCATGATCGCCTCGGCGGCATCGCCGCCTCCGTCGCGGGACAGCCCCTGGACCGCCAGGTCGATTCCGGCCCCGATCCGGTCCATCGGCAACCGTTCGCCGATCAAACCGGTCGAGCCCACCGCCACGTCGAGCGGCCGGCAACCAAGGCTCGCCGCCACGGACTCGGCCATGTCCTGGGCATCGGCCAGGCCGGCCTCCCCGGTACAGGCGTTGGCGCCGCCGGAGTTGAGGACCACGGCGTGCAACCGGCCGTTGGCCACCGCCTGCCGGGACCACTGGACCGGGGCGGCGGGAAAGCGGTTCGCGGTGAACACCGCCGCCGCCACGTACCCCGGACCCTCCGACGCCACCAGGGCCACGTCCTTCTTGCCCGACTGCTTGACCCCGGCGGCCACACCGGCGGCCACGAAGCCCCGGGCCGCCGTCACCCCCAAATGAGTATCGATGATCACGGTGCCACTCCATCCACTGTCAAACCAGTCGTTTCGTCCAGTCCGAGGGCGATGTTCATCGACTGGATCGCCCCGCCCGCCGTACCCTTGGTCAGATTGTCGATCGCCGAGGTCGCCACCAGCCGCCCGGCCGCGGCGTCGACGGCGATCTGGACATGGACGGCGTTGGAGCCGAGCACCGACTGGGTCGCCGGCCACTGCCCCGCCGGCAGGACCGCGACGAAGGGTTCATCGGCGTAGAAGCTCTCGTAGACCGCCCGTACCGCCGCCTCGGTGAGGCCGTGCGCCAGCGGTACGGTGCACGTGGCCAGGATCCCGCGCGGCATCGGTACCAGCAACGGCGTGAACGACAGGCTCGGGTGGGCCGCGCCCAGCAGCCGGAAGTTCTGCAGGATCTCCGGGACGTGCCGGTGCACCCCGCCGACCGCGTACGCGGACACCGATCCCATGATTTCCGAGCCCAGCAGATGCGGTTTCGGCGCTTTGCCCGCCCCCGACGTGCCGGAAGCCGCCACCACCACCGTGTCGTGGGCGTCGGTCAGGCCCGCCGCGATGGCCGGGGCCAGGGCCAGGGTCGTGGCAGTCGGGTAACAGCCGGGTACGGCGATGCGCCGGGTGACCGCCAGTGTGGCGCGCTGTCCCGGCAGTTCAGGTAGGCCATAAGGCCAAGCGCCGGCGTACTCGCCGCCATAGAACTCGTCCCAGTCGGCCTTGGAGGTCAAACGGAAATCGGCCCCGCAATCCAGTACGAGCACGTCCGGATCGATCTGGCGGGCCATCGCCGCCGAAGCGCCGTGGGGCAGCGCCAGGAACACGATGTCGTGACCGGCCAGGTTTTCCGCTGTCGTGTCGAGTACCACCCGGTCGGCCAACGCGGTCAGGTGCGGCTGCACCTGCCCCAAGCGGACGCCGGCATTCGAATGGGCCGTCACCGCGCCGATCTCGATCGCCGGATGATGCGCCAGCAACCGCAGAACTTCACCACCGGCGTACCCGGTACACCCAGCCACTGCCACTGAATAGGTCACAGGCATAACTATGCCACAAATGGAATAGATATGCACACAGCAACCGGCCGGTTCACGCCCGCAACACGGCGCCGGTACGACGGGCCGCCTCAGCGACGGCGCGGTCGCGGGCCTGGCTGGCCTCGGCCTCCGTCAGTGTACGGTCGGGAGCGCGAAAAACCAGGTTGTAGGCCAGGGACTTCTTGCCCTCCCCGATCTGCGAACCGGTGAAGACGTCGAACAACCCGATCGATTCGAGCAGGTCGCCGGCGCCAGCGCGCAACCCGGCCTGGACGTCGGCGGCCGGTACCGCAGCGTCGACCACCAGGGCGACGTCCTGTTTGGTCGCCGGGTGGGATGACAACGGCACGATCTGGCCCGATAACGGTGCCAAACCGATCAACGTGTCGAGATCGATTTCGACCGCACAGGCCCGGTCGGGCAGTTGCCAGTGGCCGATCGCGGTGGGGTGCAGTTCCCCGGCCCAGCCGACTGAGACGAACTCGCCGTCGCGAACGATCCCCATCTCGGCGCACCGGCCCGGATGCCAGGGTGCGCGGGCAGCCGGACGGCGTACCAGGGTGAGCCCCAGGGCAGCCGCGGCGACCTCGACCAGGTACACCGCCTGCCGCCAGGTCGCCGGTTGAGCCGGGCCCTCGGACGTGGCCGACAACCAGTTGCCGGTCAGTACCCCGGCCAGGAAACGCGGTTGATCGGGAATCTCGGTCAGCACACGCTCGATGTCGTCAACACTCGGCCGATGGCTGACGTCGGGCATGATGGCCGGTCCCAGATCGGCGGAGCGGAAGACCAATCCGCACTCGAAAAGCGCCAGATCCTCCAGGCTGCGCGATGTGTTGCGCCCGACCGCGGCGAACAGGCCGGGTAGCAGGGTCGTCCGCAGGTAGGGCTGCATTTCCGACAGCGGATTGGCCACCCGGACCGTCCGGCGACGCTCGTCGGACTCGTCCAATCCCAGTTTGTCCAGGTCTTCTTGGCCGATGAAGGGCAGAGGCATGACCTCGGTGAGCCCGGCGGCCGCGACGGCTTCGAGGACGGCGCGCCGGGCACGCTGCTCGCGGGTGTACCCCAGGCCGGGTGGGGCCGACGGTACGCGCGGCTGGATCGCCTGGAATCCGATCTTGCGGCCGATCTCCTCGACGTAGTCATAGGGATCGACCAGATCGTGGCGCCAACTGGGCGGGGTCAGGGTCAACCCCGTACCGGGTCCCTCCACCACCACGACGCCCGACGCCCGCAGGATCGCGATAACCCGCTCCCGCGGTACCGCCAAACCAAGGATGCGCTGCGGCAGGCCGGGGTCGCCCAACACCAGGGTCGGCACGTCCGGTACCCGCCCGGCCACCGTCAGGCGATCGGAAATCTGACCGCCGGCTAGATCGCGTAACAGCTCAGCGGCCCGGCGGGCGGCGGCGTAGGCCACGCCGGCGTCGACGGCGCGCTCGAAACGGCGGGACGCCTCCGACGGCAGGTGATGGCGCCGGTAGGTCCGGCCGATGCTGGCCGGGGCGAACCAGGCCGCCTCCAGCAAAATCTCCGTGGTCGTGGCGGTCAACTCGGTGGTCAGCCCGCCCATCACGCCGGCCAGGCCGATCGGACCGGAATCGTCGGTGATGAGCAGGTCCTCGGTAGACAGAAGGCGGTCTTGGTGGTCCAGCGTGGTGAGCCGCTCCCCCGCCTGGGCCTTGCGTACCCGGATCGGCCCGCGCAACGTCGTCGCGTCGTAGGCGTGCAGCGGCTGGCCGGATTCGAGCATGACGTAGTTAGTAATATCGACCGGTAGGGAGATCGACCGCATCCCGGATGCTGTCAGACGGGCGGCCATCCAGTCCGGCGTCGGCCGGGACGGGTCGACCCCGCTGACGGCCAGGGCCACGAACAACGGGCAATCCCCGCTGTCCAGCCTGACCGGGTAGCCGTCCGCAATCGTCGCGGGCACGGGGGTCGCGTACGGATCGGTGAACTGTCCCCCCGTGATCTGGGCCGCTTCGCGAGCCAGGCCCCGCATCGACAGGCAGTGACCCGAATCGGGGGTGACGTCGATTTCGAAGACCGCCTCGCGGGCACCGAGCAATCCCAACGCGTCCTGCCCCGAAACCGGGGCAGGGTCACGGTCGATGACGATGATACCGGAATGGTCTTCGCCGATACCGAGCTCATCCTCGGCGCAGATCATCCCATCCGAGAGGTGGCCGTACGTCTTGCGCGCCGCGATGGCGAAACCGCCGGGCAGCACGGTACCGGGCAGGGCGACCGCCACGTACGCCCCGGCGGCGGCGTTGGGCGCGCCGCAGACAATCCCGCGCGAGGGCTGGCCATCCGGGTTATGCACACCGGTGTCGACCTGGCACCACCGGATGGTCTTGCCGTTCTTCTGCGGCTCCTCGACCGCGTCGAGCACCCGGCCGACCACCACCTGGCCGGCGATGGCGGCCGCTGGGTCGTCGATCTTCTCCACCTGCAGGCCGGCTTCGGTGAAGGCGTTGGCCAGTTTTCCCGGCGTCATGTCCTCATCGAGGCGGGCGAGTTCGGTCAACCACGAGTACGGTGCTCTCATCGGGCCACTCCCATCAACTGGCGCGAGAATCTAATATCACCCTCGACGAAATCCCTCAGGTCGGCGGCGTTGTTGCGGAACATGACGGTACGGTCGACGCCCATCCCGAAAGCGAACCCCGAGTACACCTCGGTGTCGATGCCCGCGGCTTGCAGCACCCGGGGGTTGACGACCCCGCAGCCGCCCCACTCGATCCAGCCTTCGCTCCGGCACGTCCGGCAGGGGTGGGCGGGATCGCCCACCGACGTCCCGTGGCAAACGAAACACTTCAGATCGATTTCGGCCGACGGCTCGGTGAACGGGAAATAGTGGGGCCGCAGCCGCGTTTCGGTACCCCGGCCGAACATCGCCCGGGCCAGGTGATCCAGGGTACCCTTCAAGTCGGCCAGGCCGAGTCCCTTGTCAACGGCCAATCCCTCCAGTTGGTGGAAGACCGGCAGGTGAGTCGGATCGTACTCGTCCGCCCGGTAGACCTTGCCGGGCACGACGATGTAGACGGGCAGATCGCGGGTCAGCAAGGTACGCATCTGCACCGGCGAGGTGTGGGTCCGCAAGATCCGGTGGCCGGACGGCGGATCGAGGAAGAGCGTGTCCGACATGAAGCGCGCCGGGTGGTCCGGCGTGAAGTTAAGCGCGTCGAAGTTCAGCCACTCGGCCTCCGCTTCGGGGCCTTCGGCGATCTCCCAGCCCATCGCCACGAAGACATCGCAAATCTGGTGGAACAAGGCGGTGATCGGATGCAAGGCACCCACCGGATGCATGACCACGGGCAACGTGACATCGACGGACTCGCCGGTCAGCCGCTGGTCCAGTTCGTCCGCCTTCAACTGCTGGTCAATCTGGGCGTACGCCTCAGTCGCCTCGGCCAATCCCGCCTGGAGTTCGGCGCCGGTTTGCCGGCGGGCTTGCGCATCCAGGCCGCCCATCAGCCGCTGGGCCACCCGCAAGGGGGCATCCTTGCCCAGGTGGGCGTTGCGTGCTCGCACCAGCGCGTCGCGGGAGCCCTCGTCGTACGCCGCGGCAAAGGCCTCACGTGCCTCCTGAACCAGATCGCCGATCTGTTTGCTGCGTTCGGTCATGTTCTTCCTTTCACCCTCCAGTCTACGAGAAGCTCCGAAGCCGGGTCAGCGACCCGCTCGCTGACGAGTCGCGGTCGCGTACAAACACACCGCCGCCGCCGCCCCGAGGTTCAAACTCTCCGCTTGGCCCCACATGGGGATCCGGATGACCCGGTCGGCCAGACCTAACTCCGTCGGCGGCAGCCCCCACGCCTCGTTGCCCATGATCCAGGCCACTTTCCCGTCCAGGCCGCCGGCAGCGGCCACCTCGTTCAAGTCCTGCCCGGTACCATCGGCCGCCAGGATGCCGAAGCCGGCCAGACGGGCTTGGTCCACCGTCGCCGCCAGATCGGCGCCGTCCACGACCGGCAGATGGAAAAGCGAGCCCACCGACGCCCGGACCGTCTTCGGGTTGGTCGCATCGACCGAACCGGCGGTGAGCACCACGCCGTCGGCGCCGAAAGCGTCGGCACAGCGGATGACGGTACCGAGGTTGCCGGGATCCCGGACCTGTGCGCAGATGACGACCAGACGCGCGGCCGAGGTGAACACCTGGTCAGGTGACCACGCCGGTACCTCGCAGATGGCGAAGATACCCGGCGGGGTCACTGTGTCGGTCAGGTCATGGACCTGACCGGGGACGAGCAACTCGTACCCATCCGCCACCAGGTCGGGAAACTGCCGGGCCGCCTCGGGCGTCGCCAGTACCCGGACGGTACTGCCGGATCGTACGGCCTCCCGGACCACCTGCGGACCCTCGACAAGAAACTCGCCCGCCACACCCCGGAATTTGCGATTCCGCAGGCGGCGAGCGAGCTTCAAGCCAGTGGCAGCGACCGGACGACGCGAGGCCGTCTCACTCGGCATGCTCAGGCGTGGCCTTGGACAGGGCGTCCTTCGCCACCTTGACCAGGGACGCGAAAGCACTCGGATCGGATACGGCGAGATCGGACAGGATCTTGCGGTCCACCTCGACTCCGGCCAGTTTCAGGCCGTTGATGAACCGGTTGTAGGTCATGCCTTCGGCCCGGGTGGCCGCGTTGATCCGCTGGATCCACAGGGCGCGGAAATCGCCCTTGCGGGCACGGCGGTCCCGGTAGGCATAGGTGTACGAATGAAGCAGTTGCTCCTTCGCCTTGCGGAGCATCCGCGAACGCTGCCCGCGGTAGCCGGAGGCATCCTCCAGAATGACGCGGCGCTTCTTGTGGGCATTGACAGAACGCTTGACACGAGCCATGGTACGTACTCCTTACTTTCTCAGATTCCCAGCAACCGACGAGCTTTGCGCGCATCCGCTGGCTTCAACACATCGTCCAGCATCAACCGGCGGGTCCGCCGGCTGGACTTGTGCTCGTTCAGGTGGCGTTTGCCAGCCTGGCGGTGGACCAGCTTGCCAGTCCCGGTCACTTTGAATCTCTTCTTCGCACCCGAATGGGTTTTCATCTTTGGCATATTCGCTCCATTCTCTTCACTCGTGTCATCTGTACCAGGGGATGATCCCCGGTGGCGGCCCCGCGTCGCCTGTCACAGATCGATGTCGGGGTCCATATTGTCGGCCGGTCCGCGCTTGCGCTTCGTACGTTCGCTGGCAAGTGCGCGCGACTCGGCCAATTCTTTCTGTTCGGCCTCCAGGTCGGCGGCCCGTTCGGCGGCCCGCCGGTTCTTCTCGGCCTGGGTTTCGATCTTGGCTTCCGACTTCTTTCGCGTCGGTGCCAGGACCATGATCATGTTCCGCCCGTCTTGTTTCGGCGCCGACTCCACCTGCCCGTCGCTGGCGACGTCTTCGGCCAGCTTGCTCAGCAGGTTGAAACCCAACTCCGGGCGGCTCTGCTCACGGCCACGGAACATGATCGTGATTTTGACCTTGTCGCCACCCTTGAGGAAACGGACGATGTGGCCTCGCTTCGTTTCATAGTCGTGCGAATCGATCTTCGGCCTGAGTTTCATTTCTTTGATGACGGTGTTCGTCTGGTTTCGTCTGGTCTCGCGGGCTTTCTGAGCGTTCTCGTAACGCCACTTGCCGTAATCCATGACCTTTGCCACCGGCGGGCGGGCCGTTGGCGCAATCTCCACCAAGTCGAGGCCGACGTCCTGGGCCAGCTTCAACGCCTCGGCGATCTTGACTATCCCGATCTGTTCGCCATCGGGTCCGACCAGCCGGACTTCCGTGGCATGGATGTGATCGTTGATACGCGGTTCTGTGCTGATATGTCCTCCTCAGCTCCAAAAGAAAAGGCTTCCGCGCAGGCGGAAGCCTTCATGGGCGTACGACAACTCGTACAGCCTCGACCTGTCAAGCTAACTCGATCAGGTGGGAGTTTCCTCCACTTGCGCGTGGTGAGTGGGACTCACCTGGGGTACAACCTTACCAGACCATCGGCGGTCCCCCGTACGCGGCAGGCGTACCGCCGGGCATCGGCCTCACCCAAGTACCACGGCCCCGAGCCCAACGGCTTCGCCGACGCGCTCGGTGCTCTCGACACCGAAATCGGCCCGGGCCAGGGCGGACCGGCGTACGACGATCACCATCAGTGACACCAGGATCATGGCCGCGCCGTAGGCGAACGGTACCCACACCGCGGTGACACCCGCCAAGTACGTGCACAGCGGTGGCGCGATCGCGCCACCCAGGAAGCGGCAGCCCGAATAGGTCGAGCTGGCCACCGGGCGCGGCAAATCCGAGGCTTCCATCGAACACTCAGTCAGAACGGTGTTGAGCAGCCCGAGCGGGATGCCCGCCAGAATCACGCACACCATGATGCCGGCCACCGAATTGATCACCAGGGCGCACGCCACCAGGACGACGGCGAGACTGGCCTCGGCGATGATCAGCACCGTCGTACGCCGCAGGAAGCGGGTCAGGCGCGGCGCGATCAGTACCGCCGAAATGGCCAGCAAGCCGCCCCAGCCGAAGAAGACCAGGCCGATGGTGATGGCGCCGTCGACACCCAGCCGGGCCAGCGCGAACGGCGGAAACGCCAGCGTCGTGAAGAAGGCCATGTTGTAGAAGAAGGCGGCCAGCCCCATGGTACCCATACCGGGGTGAGCCAGCGCGCGAAACGGAGCGGAGACGGCCACCGGCGCCGCGTGTACCTTGCTCTTGCCCTTCTGGCCGCTCTTCAGCAGCACGGCGATGGCGATCAGGCCGACCAGCATCAGGGTGGCGGTACCGAAGAAGGGCGCCCGCCAGACGATCGATCCCAGCAACCCGCCAGTCAGCGGGCCGATTGCCATGCCGAGCCCGAGCGCCGTTTCGTACAAGATGATGGCCTTGGCCGAACCGCCGACCGCCGCGGCGACCATGGCCGCCAGTGCCGTGGAGATGAACAGCGCGTTGCCGATCCCCCAGCCCGCCCGGAAACCGATGATCGGGGCGACCGACGGCGACAACCCACAGGCCAGGGCGAAGATCACGACGATGCCGAGCCCAATCAGCAGAGTCTGCTTCGTCCCGATCCGGCTGGACACCCAACTAGTGAAGAACATGGCGACGCCGGTCAGCGCCAAATAGGTCGTGAAGAGCAACTCGGATTGGGTTTGGGTGGCGTTCAGTTTCTCCGCGATCGACGGGAGAATCGGATCGACCAGGCCGATCCCCATGAATGACACCACCGCCGCAAAGGCCACCGCCCACAAAGCTGCGGGCTGACGGCCGAACATACTCTTCACTTGTTTATTCCTCTTTCCGCACACGACTGCCCCAACGGCGAGTATGGAAATCGTCGACGGGAGCAACCTGCTCAACCAGACTCATGCCATTCTACCTGGTCAACGGCCACCACCCCAGAGCTGTCCATGAGAGAATAGGCGGGGAAGGAGACCACCATGGCAGCCGAGCACTCATTCGACGTCGTCAGCAAGGTCGACCACCAGGAGGTCGACAACGCCATCAACCAAGCGGCGAAGGAAGTCGGGCAGCGCTTCGATTTCAAGGACACCGGTACCACCGTCAAGTGGGCGGGCGAGGCGATCGAGATCGACTCCACGACGGAAGAACGGGCCAAGGCCGCCCTCGATGTCCTGGAGTCCAAGTTGGTACGCCGCGGGATCAGCCTGAAGTCGTTGGAAGCCGGCGAGCCGCGCATTTCGGGCAAGCGGGCGCATATCACCTGCACGCTCACCCAGGGCATTTCCCAGGAAAACGCCAAGAAAGTCAGCAAGCTCATTCGCGACGAGGCCCCGAAAACGGTCAAGTCCCAGATCATGGGCGACGAGGTGCGCGTCACGTCGAAGTCGCTCGACGATCTCCAAGCCGTCCAGGCCCTGATCCGCCAGGCCGACTACGATTTCGCCGTGCAATTCGCGAACTACCGCTGATGACACACGTCGCCGCCGCCCACGACTGACGCGGTATGAGAGCCGCTCCCGCATGAACGTGGTTTTCCTGGTCGTCGCCGCCGTAGGCCTGATCGCGGCCGCCGCGTTCCTGTGGTTCTGCCTGGTGAAGGCCGTACGCCTGCCGCGCGGTTGGGGCATCGCCGTGACGATTCTGCTCGGGCTGCTCATCGTCGCGTCGGTGGCAGCCACGCTGCTCAGCCGCAGCCTGGGTACGACCCCGTACCGCCTGGCGCTCATCGCGGCGACCTGCGGCGTGCCGGTCCTGGCGTACCTCGCGCTCGGGCTGGTCATCGTCTGCCTGGTCAACCTGATCTGGTGGTGGGCCACCCGTCAGCGGACCGCAGCGGTCGCCGGCCGCAACCGGCGCCTGACGACCGTCCGGGTCCTGACCGTTGTCGCGCTGGTCGCCAGTCTCGTCACCACCGGGTACGGTTTCGTCGAAGCCCAGCGCCCCGCCGTGACCCCGGTCACCCTAAGCTTTCCGAACCTGCCGGCCAACTTCGACGGGCTGACCATCGCGTTGGTGGCCGATCTCCACATCGGCGCGACCACCCGGGGGTCCTTCCTGCCCATGCTGGTCGACCAGGTCAATGCCGCTCACCCCGACCTGATCGTCATCGCGGGCGACATCGCGGACGGGTCGGTGGACAGTCTGGCCGACGCGGTCCGCCCGCTGGAAGACCTCGCCGCCCCCTACGGCGTCGTCGTCACCACCGGCAACCACGACATCTACTCCGGCGCGGCGCCATGGATGGCCTACCTGCGCACGCTGGGGCTGACCGTCCTCGACAACGACGCCATCGCCCTCCAGCGCGGTGACCAGTCGATCCAGATCCTGGGCATCAACGACCGACAGGGCCAAGGGGCCGAGGCGCCGGATCTCCAGTTGGCGTACAACCGCGCCGAGGCTCTGACCGGGGACGCGGCCGATCAATTCCGCATCCTGGTCGCCCACGAACCGGTCCAGGCCCTGGCCGATAACGGCCTGGCCGGACGGCTCGGCATCGATCTGCAGTTGTCGGGCCACACCCACGGCGGCCAACTGTGGCCGCTGGGCTACCTCGCGTACCTCCAGCAGCCGGTCATCAGCGGCGTCCACGACGTCGGCGGCGTCACGGTGGTGACATCGCGCGGTGTGGGCACCTGGGGCCCGCCGGTCCGGGTGGGCGCCGATCCCGAGGTACCGCTGATCACGCTCCGCACCGGTTGATCCCCGTCACGGTGCCGGAACACCACGGGGCTCGAACGCCGACAACACCAGCTCCCGCGGTACGTCTTCGATCCGGGCGTACGACCAGCGTGGCCGGCGGTCCTTGTCGACCAGTTGGGCGCGCACCCCTTCGACGAAATCCGGCAGCCCGACGAAGAACGTGCCCAGGCGCCGATCCTGCGCAAAGGTTTCTTCCAAAGTCATGGCCGCCGCCCGCCGTACCGCCTCCAAACTGATCGCCACCGACAACGGCGAGCGCGTCCGGATGACGTGGGCCGCTTGCCGGGCTTCGGGTACGTCGCTGGCCGCCAGCCTGGCCAGAATCGCCGCCGGATCGTCCCCCGCGAAACCGTCGGCCATCCAGGTGTCGTCGGGAACAACTTTGGCGGGTGGACGGAGCGAGTCAGAATCGAGTAGCGCGTCGGCCAGGCCCACCGCCACGGCCTGCGCGCCGGTGATGGGCAAGCCGCTCAGCGCCAAATAGGTCCCCAGTTGGCCCGGCAGCCGCGACAAGTGGTACGTCATCCCGACATCCGGCCACAGGCCGATCCCGGTTTCCGGCATGGCCAGGCTGGCATCGGCGGTCACCAGCCGCCGCGCGGCGTGGATGGCCAGCCCCATGCCACCGCCCATGACGATGCCGTGCATCCGGGCGGTGTACGGCTTGGGGTAGGTCGCGATCAGGTAGTCGAGCCGGTACTCGCGGTCCAGGAAGTCGGCCGGATAGGCGTCGTCGAGCACCATCTGGCGCAACTGGCGGACATCCGCTCCCGCGCAAAACCCGCGTCCCGCCCCCTCGATGACCACCTCGCGTACCGCATCGTCGTCGATCCACCGCAGCAGAACATCGGTCAGGGCGCCGACCATCGCGACCGACAGCGCGTTGATCGCGTGCGGGCGGTTGAGCAGAATCCGGCCCGTACCCCGGTCGACGCTCGTGTCGATGTCAGCCATCCAACCTCCCGGAACCGATGGCTACCGCCGGCTCAGACTCCGCCGCGGCGAGGGGGGACCCGCTGTGGTGGCCGCGCCAGGCGCTCCACAGCCGGTGGTAGATCACCAGGTGCGCCAGCCAGGCCAGGAGGCAGACGCTGGCGGCGATGATGGCGAAGAACCCGTTGCGATCGCCGAGGTTGATGCCCGCGTAGCACAGGAGGAGCAGGCCGACCAGGATGGCCACCCACGGTACGCCGCGCTTGCCCTTGGTCAGGGGCAGCAACAGGCCGCCCCACAACAGGTACCACGAATGAAGAGCGCCGGCGGTGAACGCCACACTGATCCAGGCCCAGGCCAGGGCCCGAATCGGTTGACGTGGCCCGAAGCGCACCACACCGACGATTACCAGGACGACCCCGACTCCCAGCGCGACCCGGTCGACGAGCGCCAGCCAGAACGTACCCGCGGGGTTGACGGCCATCTGCACCAACGTACCCACCACGTACGACGGGCTGATCGAGGGTACCGAGTTCGGCACCCCCAAAGCATCGATCCACCCGAAGCCCAGCCCGCAGGCGAGGGAAATCACTACGAACGCAGCGGCGGCGATCACCAGACCCGCCAGAGCCCTGGCCAGCGCCACCATCGTCGTACGCGGGTCGCGCCAGGACCCGAACCGCTGGGCGATCCAGGGCAGGAACGGCGCCGCCAGAATGGCCGGCTGCTTGATGCTGGCGGCGACGCCGATGACGACGGCCGCCACCGGCCACCACCGCGGCCGTGTCGCCAGCCACAAACCGACGACGACTACCCCCATCATCCACGCGTCGTTGTGGGCGCCTCCCACGTAGTCGATGATCAGCAAAGGATTGAGACAGGCGAACCAGACCACCTGGCGAACGTCGGCGCCGACCGCCGCGGCGACACGCGGCAGCAGGACCACGATCGCGATCACACCGAGGATCGCCGGGATTCGCATCAGCAGCGCGGCCAGCCAGGGGATCCCGCCCGACACTTCCACGATCGCCCGTGAGATCTGCAGGGCCAGCGGACCGTACGGCGCCGGTGTGTAGCGCCACACCCACGGCGTGTAGTCGGTGAAGGGACCCGGTACCAGACCCGGGCCGCCGTTGTAGGGGTTTTGCCCGTTGTGGACCATCCACCCCTGAGCCCCGTAGGAGTAGACATCGTGGCTGAAAATCGGCGATGAGATCAGAAAGGGCAGTGACCACAGGGCGACCACCGCCAACGGTTTCAGGTGGGCGTACTCTGGACGACGCAAGCGGAACCAGGCATCCACCAACAGAAACACGCCGGAGATGGCCAAAATGGTACCGGCGACCCGGCCGAACTGGCCGGCCAGGCCCATCGCCCGCAGCACCGGCCACACCGGCGAAGCCTGGGGCAGGTACGCCGGTGTCAGGGAGCCGAGCGCGATGATGACCGTGCCCAGCAACCCCACCCGCACGGGCACCTCAGCCCACGCGGCTCGCACCTCGTCCCGCACGTGGTCAAGCCTACCCTGGTAGCCTGAGTGATTGCAGACAATGGGCGGCCGAACTGCCGGGCCTCCCCCCAAAGGAAAGGTACGATGGCCGTCTCCGCCGGTTCGCGACACCTGCCGCCATGGCTGACGGCCGTTGGGCGCTCGCTGGGCTTGCCTGCGTACCGTCACGCGATCGTCTGGTGGACGCTCACACGCGTGCTACTTTTCGCGGTGTGGTCGGCCGCCGGCTTCACCGTCCAGGGCGACCTGATCCACTACTACCAGTCGATGTGGTACGTCTTCCACGGTTACTCCCCCGCCGCCGAACTGGTGGAGTACCCCACCCCGGTCATCTGGGTGCTCGCCGTCCCGTACCTCCTGGGCGGGGGTACCCGCACCGGCTTCATCGCCGCGAGCATCGGCCTGCTTGTCGTCATCGACGCCCTGATCGGGTTCACTCTGTGGCGCAGCCCCGACCGCTCCGCCGCCAACCCCCATCGGGCCGTCATTTTCTGGATCTGGTTTGTCGTCGCTATGGGACCGATCGTCTACATGCGCCTCGACCTGCTCACGGCCGGCCTGAGCGCCGCCGGCCTGATCGCGGTCATCCGGTCGCGCCGGTACCTGTCCGGTGCCATGATCGGGCTGGGCGCCGGACTCAAACTGTGGCCCGCCCTGCTGTGGCCCGCGACGTGGACCGATCGCCGCTCCGTCCGGCGCGCCAGCATCGGTTTCCTGGCCACCGGCGCCGTCCTCGTGGCCGCTTCGGTGCTGTACGCGGGCTGGACCCGGCTCTTCTCCCCGCTCGTCTGGCAAGCCGACCGCGGCCTGCAAATCGAGTCGGTCTTCGCCACCCCGGCCATGATCGCGCACCTGGTCGACCCGGCGCGGTGGCCGCTGTTCTTTTCGGCGTACAACGCCTACGAGGTGCTCGGGCCCGGCACGAACCTGCTGATCGGGCTCACCACCGTGGCCACCGGGCTGGGCGGGCTCATCATGATCGTGGCGTACGCCGGTTGGCTACGCCGGCCCGACCGAACCCCGGCGGAGGCGGGAATGCTCATGGTCGCCGCCACCCTGATCATGATGCTGGCGAACCGGACCCTCTCCCCGCAGTACCTGATCTGGCTGGCCGGTCCGACCGCGGTACTGCTGACGATACCGGCCCCGCCAGCCGCCACCCGCCTGAACCCACTGCGCCTGGCCGGCTGGGTGGTCGCCCTGGCCGCGGTGACTCAGCTCATCTACCCGATTCTGTACGACCACCTCATTCTCGGCGACCCGGTGGCGCCGCTGGTGGTGGCCATCCTCGCCGCCCGCAATCTGGGATTGGCCTACCTCGGCGTCCGCGTGACCTGGTCGTGCGTACGTCACATCGGTTTCCCGAAGGAAGTGCCTCAGGCCGCTCGGGCCTGACGGGACGAGACCAGTTTGGCTTTCGGCACCAACGTCACCGGGGACAGGCCGCGAATCGCGTCCGCCTCCACGATGACCTGGGCGATTTCCGTACGGCTGGGTACCTCGAACATGACATCGAGCAGGGTTTCCTCCACGATCGCCCGCAATCCCCTGGCACCGGTACCCCGTTCCAGGGCCAGATCGGCCAGCGCTTCCACCGCGCCGTCGGCGAACTCCAGGTCGACCCCGTCAAGCTCGAAGAGCTTGCGGAACTGTTTGAGCAGCGCGTTCTTGGGCTCCACCATGATCCTCACGAGCGTTTCCCGGTCCAGTCCTTCGACGGCCGCGATCATCGGCAAACGGCCGATGAACTCGGGGATCAGACCGAACTTGTGGAGATCCTCGGGACGGACATGCCGGAAGAGTTCGTCCTTGGTCACCTCGTTGGCGGCCAACTCGGTGGTGAAACCCAACGGATGTTTGCCCAGACGGGCGGAGACGATCTCCTCAAGGCCGGAGAAGGCACCGCCGACGATGAACAAGATGTTGGATGTGTTCACCTGGATGTAGTCCTGGTGCGGGTGTTTGCGCCCGCCTTGCGGAGGAACGGACGCGACGGTTCCCTCCAGAATCTTCAGCAAGGCTTGCTGCACGCCCTCGCCGGAGACGTCCCTGGTCAGCGATGGGTTTTCCGACTTGCGGGCGACTTTGTCGATCTCGTCGATGTAGATGATCCCGGTTTCCGCTTTCTTGACATCGTAGTCGGCGGCCTGCAGGAGTTTGAGGAGGATGTTCTCGACGTCTTCGCCGACGTACCCCGCCTCGGTCAGCGCCGTGGCGTCGGCCATGGCGAACGGCACGTTCAGCATCCGGGCCAGGGTCTGGGCGAGATAGGTCTTGCCGCAGCCGGTCGGGCCCATCAGCAAGATGTTGGACTTGGCGAGTTCGACCTTCTCCTCGCCCGCCCGCTCGGTCTGGGCGTCGAGGTGGATTCGCTTGTAGTGGTTGTACACCGCGACTGACAGCGCCTTTTTGGCGAAGTCCTGCCCGATGACGTACTCGTTGAGGAACGCGTGGATCTGTTCGGGCTTCGGCAGGGCATCGGTCGGACTGACCTCGCCGACCCCGCCCAGTTCCTCATCGATGATCTCGTTGCACAGGTCGATGCATTCGTCGCAGATGTACACACCCGGTCCGGCGATCAGCCTGACCACCTGTTTCTGGCTCTTGCCGCAGAAGGAACACTTCAGCAGCTCGCTGGATTCGCCAAGTCGCATGCCGGTTCAGCTCCCGACCAGAATCTCGTCGATAATGCCGTATTCCTTCGCCTCGTCGGCCGTCAGATACTTGTCGCGCTCCACATCGCGCGACACCTTCTCCACCGGCTGGCCGGTATCCGAGGCCAGCATGTTCTCCATCAGGGCCCGGATCCGCAGAATCTCCCTGGCCTGGATTTCCAGATCGGACGATTGGCCGTACGCACCCTCGCCGGAGATGGCGGGCTGATGGATGAGGATCCGCGAGTTGGGCAGCGCCAACCGCTTGCCCTTCGTCCCGGCGGCCAGCAAAACGGCCGCCGCCGAAGCGGCCTGCCCCAGGCAAACGGTCTGGATGTCCGGTTTCACGAAGTGCATCGTGTCGTAGATCGCCGTCAGGGCCGTGAACGAACCGCCCGGCGAGTTGATGTACATGCTGATCTGCCGCTCGGCGTCCATCGACTGCAGGACCAGCAACTGGGCCATGACGGCGTTGGCGATGTCGTCGGTGATCGGGGTACCGAGGAAGATGATCCGCTCCTCGAACAGCTTGGTGTACGGGTCGACCCGGCGTACCCCGTACGAGGTGCGCTCCTCCCACTGCGGGATGAAGTAATCCGCCATCGGTCCCACCGGCGCCAGTCCACCGGGCATTGCATCGAGATTCATGCGCGCTCCTTTCAGTTGTTCGGCGACTCGGTGGGAATCTGGCTGGCCCGGGCGAAGACGTGGTCGATGAACCCGTACGCCAGCGCTTCCTCAGCGGTGAACCAACGGTCGCGGTCGGAATCGGCCTCGATCTGTTCCACCGTTTGGCCGGTGTGTTCGGCGATCAGTTGGCTCATCGTCTTCTTGATGTGGAGCGACTGCTCAGCCTGGATCTTGATGTCAGAGGCCGTACCGCCGAGGCCCCCGGAGGGCTGATGCATCATGATGCGGCTGTGCGGCAGGGCGTACCGTTTGCCTTTGGTACCCGCGGACAACAGGAACTGGCCCATCGAAGCGGCCAGCCCGATGGCCACGGTGGCGACATCGTTGGAGATCCACTGCATGGTGTCGAAGATCGCCATGCCCGAATCGACGGCACCGCCCGGCGAATTGATGTAGAGGAAGATGTCTTTGTGCGGGTCCTCGGCGTTCAGCAGGAGCATCTGGGCGCAGATCGCGTTGGCGTTCTCGTCGCGTACCTCCGAGCCGAGAAAGACGATGCGGTTCGCCAACAACGCCTGGTAGACCGCGTCGCTCATGGTACCCGAGCCCATCGGCAACGCCATGGCGGGCAACGTAATCGATTTGTCGTTCACGTTGTGAAGGTTACCCGCAAGCTCCGACAAAACCGGGGCATCTGATGGCGTGTTCGCTTCTAGCACACCGGTGTGTACCCGAGTCTCAACCCCGGGCTGAGAATCATCCGGCGTCAACAGCCGGGGCCGCCAGCGTGGTCACGGCGACCGGCCGGCCCTGCGTGTCCGTCACCGTGGCCTTGGCCACCATCGCGTCGAGTGCCTTCGACTGCCTGATCTGGGCCATCCATTCGGCCAGGTGATTGTGGGCCTGCATGTGCTGGACCTCTTGGTCCGGCGTCGTCCCGTTCTCCTGGGCCTTCTGGAAAATGAAATTGGTCAGATCCTCTTGGTCCACCGAAACCTTTTCCTCGTCGGCCGCGCGGCTGAGCAGAATCTCACCCCGGATCTGGCGCTCCACCGAGGACCGCGTACTGGCGGCGAATTGCTCGGCGTTGGTGACGGCGGGATCGCCCATCCGGGACAGGTAGTCGTCCAGGGTCAGCCCAGCGGCGCGGAGCTGTTCGTTCAACTGGGCAGTCCGCGACTCGAGTTCGGTCTCCACGAGGTGCTCGGGGATGTCGATGCCGGCCAGATCGAGCGCCGCGTCCAAGACCTTGTCCCGCGCCGAGACAAGCTGGTCGATCCGGGCCGCCCGTTCCACCGACGCCCGCAGATCCTGTTTCATCTCCGCCACCGTGTCGAACTGCGAGACCAACTGCGCGAAATCGTCGTCGACCTTCGGCAAGGTACGCTCCTGGACCTGCGTGACCGCGACCGTGATATCCGCCGGTTCGTCCTCGTGGCCGCCGCCGACCAAGGTCGACGCGAACGTCTTGACGTCGCCGGCGTGGCAGCCGGTCACCGCCTCGTCCAGGCCATCCAGCATCCCGCCCGAACCGATGACATAGGTCACACCGGTTGCTGACGCATCGGGCAGGACTTCGCCGTGCTGGGCGCCCGTCAGATTGAGGTGGACGAGGTCGCCCGCACCCGCCGGACGGTCGGTGTCCGACACCTCCGCGAACCGCTCGCGCAGAATCTCGATTTGCCGATCGACCGCGGCATCGAGATCGGCCGGCGGATCAACCGTCACGGTAATGGCCGAAAAATCGGGCAGGTCGAAATCGGGAGCGATATCCACCTCGGCGGAAAACTCCGCAATTTCGCCGTCTTCGAGCTTGGTCATCTCGATGTCCGGCCGGCCCAGCGGGGTCAACCCGTGTTCCTCAACCGTTTGGGCATAGATCTGGGGCAGCACGGCGTTGACGGCCTCATTCAGAACGGCTCCCCGCCCGAGGCGGGCATCGATCATGGCCGGCGGGATGTGCCCCTTCCGGAAGCCGGGAATCGACACCTGATTCGCCAGGTCGCGGTACGCCTTCCGAATGGCTGGTTCGAACTCCGCGAAGGGCACTTCGATCGTGAGCTTGGCGCGGGTTGAACTGAGCTTCTCGACGGTGCTGGGCAATGGAGGACTCCTGGACTAGGTGTGATGTCGCCGGTGGTTGGCAACCGGAGCCAATGGTACCGCGATCTCACGCCTGGGGCGAACTAAGCCGGGCCGCGGCCTGGATTGCCGCCGCCCGGGCCTCCCCGGCCGCACCGGTCAGGACGGCGATCCCCATCAGGTCGAGCGTGTGGGCCATGGGCGGTCCCACGTGACCCGTCACCACCGCTTCGACCTGGTGTTGCCTCAAGAAAGACACGATCCGCGCGTGGTGGGACCCGTGGGAGGGCGGAACCTGGCCGGTCGGGATGCCACCCGATAAGCCGTCGTGGCTGAGATCCCACCGTACCTCGAACTCCTCCCACGAAACGATATCGTCCGCTGCCACCTCGGCGACCGCCATCGTGTGGGCTCGTCCCAGACCGGTCCCGACGAGGTCTCCGGCCACATTCACCGCAATGATCATGGGTCCATTCTGCCAGCATCGCCCCCGCCGGGATCTCCGGTCACGCCGCCTCGGCCACCTCCCAATGCTGTCTGACCGCGGCGAGGCCCGCGCTCTCCAGCCGCCGGACCTTGGAGACGCTCAGACCGAGCTGAGAAGCGATCTGCGCCCTGGCCAACGGCCGTCCGTCCCAGCCCGACCGCAGCCGCAGGACATCGCTCTGACCCCGCGGGATCAGGTCCATCATCTGGGCGAGGCCCGTGTGCGTCAGCGATCGCTCGTACCAGCGGGTAACGTCCAGGTCTTCGGCATCCACCTCGTCGAGCGGCACCCACGAACGCGCCGAGACCCTTCTGACGGCGGCGCGGATCCACATTCCGGCGTACGGGCCAAAGGTGCCCTTCCGCCAGTCGTAGCTCATCACCGCCTGCTGCAGCGCCAGGCAGCCTTCCTGGAACAGGTCGGAGAACGGCACCCGGCGCAGCTTGGCCACTTCCGCCGCGATCACCGTGACAAGCCCCAGATGGGCGAGGACCAGGTCATCCTTCGCCCGGCGCCCTTCCTCGACGAGCATCCGCAGCTCCTCGATCGTGGCCCCCAGCGGCGGGGTCCCGCCGTCGAGCGCCTCCTGGGCGAGCAGGCCCGCCTCGATCATTTTGGCGAATCTGGTGTCGCGGTCGATCTGCTGAGTGTTCATAACCTCACTGTGGCGTTCGGCGCGTCGATTGTCATCTCGTTCCACAAGAGCGGGCGGACCACACCTGGACAACACCGATTTTTGTGGACGGCCTCACACCGACATGTCTGACCGGACCCCGTAGACTGCTGCCATGGCCGGGTACATCAACTCCGAGGATCTCGAAGAGGTGCGATCGCGCGCCCGGATCGACGATGTCGTCGCGGCCTATGTGACGCTCAAGCCGGCCGGCGCCGGCACGCTCAAGGGGCTGTGCCCCTTCCACGACGAGAAGACCCCCAGTTTTCAGGTCACCCCCGCCCGCGGTTTGTACTATTGCTTCGGTTGCGGCAAGGGCGGCGACACGGTCGACTTCGTCCAGGAGATCAATAACCTGTCGTTCCGGGAAGCGGTGGAGTGGCTGGCCGACAAGTACGGCGTGCACCTGCGGTTCACCGAAGAGGTCAAGCCGACCGGTGTGTCGCGGATGCGTCTGCTGGAGGCGAATGCCGCCGCGGCCGCGTTCTTCGCCGACGCCCTGAGCGGCCCAGACGGGGGCCCGGGACGGGACTTCCTCAGCGGACGCGGGTTCTCCCGTCAGGCGGCCGAGCTCTTCGGCGTGGGGTACGCGCCCCGCGGCGGCCGCGAACTCACAGGGTACCTTCGAACCAAAGGGTTCCACGACGACGAGTTGGCCGAGGCCGGGTTGATGAGAACCGGCGGCTGGGACTACTTCCGGGGCCGGGTGGTCTGGCCGATCCGTGACACAGGGCTCGCCGTACTCGGTTTCGGGGCTCGCCGGCTGTTCGACGACGACCGGATGACGGCCAAGTACATCAACACGCCCGAAACCCCCGTCTACAAGAAGTCCCACGTGCTGTACGGCCTCGACCTGGCCCGTACCGCCATCGGGGCGGCGTCCCAGGCGGTCGTGGTGGAAGGGTACACCGACGTCATGGCTTGTCACATCGCCGGTGTGACAACGGCCGTGGCCTCCTGCGGTACCGCCTTCGGAGCCGATCACGCCAAGATCATCCAGCGGTTGATGGGCGACCAGACCTCGTCCGGACAGGTTGTTTTCACCTTCGACGGCGACCAGGCCGGCCGCAGCGCCGCACTGAAGGTGTTCGGCCAGGACGCTCTGTTCACCGCCACCACTTACGTCGCGATCGAGCCCAGCGGTCTCGACCCGTGCGATCTGCGGATGCAGCGGGGCGATCAGGCGGTCCGCGACCTGATCGCCGCCCGGGAGCCGATCTACCTGTTCGTCATGCGCAACATCGTCTCCCGGTACAATCTCGATCACGCCGACGCCCGCCTGAGCGCGATACGCGAGGCGGCCCCGCTGGTCACCGCCATCCGCGACCAGTCGCGGGTCGATCTGTACATCGCCGAGCTGGCCAAAGTGACCGGTGTCGACACCCCGATCGTCCGGCGGGAGGTCATGGCCCAGCGCCAGCGCGGTCCGGCCGGACCCCAGCCCCGTACCGAGGCGCCCACTCTCCCCGGCACCGCCCTGCCCGCACCGGACGACCGCCACCTGTTGGCTGAGCGCGACACCCTCAAACTGATTCTGCAGGCGCCCGAATCCTTCGGTACCGACCCGGCGTGGAACGATCTGACGGAGGCCGATTTCACGCACGGCGCGTACCGGGCGCTTTTCCGGACCGTGGCGGCCATCGGCGACGACCGGTCGAAGTGGCCGACGGTGGTCATCGAACGGCTCACCCACGACGACCTGAAAGACCTCGCCCTGCAACTGAGCGTCGAGCCTCCCCTGGCAGAGCCGACGCCACGCTACGCCCGGGAGTACGCCGCGAAGCTGAAACTGACCACCCTCGACCGGGATATGGCCGATTTGAAGTCGAAGATGCAACGAACGAACCCGGTCACCAGCCCGGACGACTACGAGCACATGTTCCGGCGGATGATCGACCTCGAAACGAACCGCAAGGAGTTGATCCGGCTCTCGACCGGCGAGTAGGGGCGCTGAACGATCACACGCCGCGGCCGATGCCGGGCGGAATCTGGCTCAGGTCGTACCCGAGGAGGGCCTCGGCTTGTTCGAAAGCGAACCGGTCGGTCATGCCGGCGACGTAGGCCACCGCCCGGTGAACGTCATCGGGAGAGTCGCCTGCTTCCTCCGGCTCGTCCATCACCGGCACCGCGCCGGGATTGGCGATGTAGAAATCGGTCAGCGCCCGCAGAACGGCGATGACAGCGTCCGCCTGAGCCACCGACTCGGGGCGCATGTAGATACGCTCGTAGTTGAACTGCCGCAACTCGGCCAGCGCCGCAGCGGGCTCGGCATCCATACCGGCGAAACCTTCGGCGACCGTCGAGTCGATGACCGCGCCGATGAACACCCGCAACTGCTGGGAGCGGCGACGCCCGGCGATCCGTACAACGGCCTCGGGTACCTCGCCGGCAGTCACGATCCCGGCGCGCAGGGCGTCTTCCAGATCGTGGGCGCAATAGGCGATCCGGTCGGCCCACGAGACGATCTCCCCCTCGATGGTGGACGGCGCCGGCTGGGACCATGAGTGATTGCGAATCCCGTCGAGGGTCTCGGCGCACAGATTGAGCGGGGTCAGCACCACGTCGGCGCCCCACGGCCCGTGGCAGAAGCCGCCGGGGATGTACGGGTCGAAAGCGGTCTCGGAGGCGTGCCCGCCCGGTCCGTGCCCGCAGTCGTGGCCCAACGCGATCGCATCGGCGAGGGCGGAGTTGGCACCGGTACCGCGGGCGATGGCCACCGCCACCTGGGCTACTTCGAGGGCATGGGTCAAGCGGGTACGTTGGTGGTCCCGCGGATAGACGACGACCTGGGTCTTCCCAGCCAGCCGCCGGAAGGCGGTCGAGTGGACGATGCGGTCCCGGTCCCGCTCGAAACAGGTACGGAACTCGTCGGGCTCTTCTGGGATGGCCCGCTGCCCGGCGCCGATCGCCAGCGCCGCCCCGCCCGCCAGCGTCTCGCGTTCCATCGCTTCGCGGGCCGCCCGGCGGACGGCTCCCGTACTGAGGATCCGGGCGTGGGTGTCGCCGTGGGCGTGGACCGCAGACTCGGTGGCGTTGCCCTGCATGGTCGAGGCCCAGAGCCGGGTACGCTCGGCTGCCGTCACGTCTGGAATATCCCGCACACGTCCGATTCTCGCACAGGTCTGGTCCCCGTGAGCGGAACTGCTACCATGAGAAATGTCGAAGGATGTCTCATGACACAACCACAAGACCCAACCGGCCCAGCCTTTCAACCTCCCGTTCCCCCCACTCAACCACCCTCCTCCGCTGATTGGCTCAACGCGGTTCAAACGCCGCGATCACCATCGAGTTACGCGCCGTTCTCGCCAACCGCCGCAGGCGCGCCGGTAGACCCACCAGCGCAGCCTGCTCCGTCGCCGCTCCCCCCGTACGCCATGCCCGGTCCCGCACAGGCCACTCCCCTGGCGCCGACGCCACCGCCGAAAAAACGGGTCTGGCCAGTGGTGCTGATCATCGTGGTCGTCGGGGCCCTGGTCGTCGGGCTGGGGGCGTTTTTCGTCGGCCGGGCGATCATCGGCAATCGCAACACCGCCTACTGCCAAACCTATACCAGCTTGTCCGACCATCTGCCGAGTATTTCCGACCAACTCACCCAGGCGCAGACCAGCGGGGATCTCAAGGCCGTCAGTACCGCGCTGGGGAACATGATCGCGCAATTCCAGGGTCTGGAAAACGCCAGCGCGCCCAACACCGCGGTGACGCCGCTGACGTCCATCCTCAGCTATCTGACGACTCTGCAAACCCTGGCCAACAACAACGACCCCAACGGCTACAACGACTACGTCCAGCAGAACTTCCAGTCAGTTTTCCAGGCCTCGGTCACCCGACTGGACAACGCGACCCTCCAGTACTGCAAGTGACCTTGGGTACCGTTTGGTGGCCGACACGGTCTAGCTACTCGCGGTCGTGGGTGGGGTGGCTGCCGGTCGAGTCGACGCGGATGGTTTGCCCAGCACCGGTGTGCCAGTCGAACACGCCAGGACTCGGCTGGGTGAGCTGCCACCCAGCATGGGTTTTCACACGGTGGGCACG
>Ga0123354_10000829_pt1 | contig 34033 bp, 19 predicted proteins | sample TergutLab28metaG_2_FD_97872 | JGI IMG/M metagenome (GOLD analysis project Ga0123354, IMG submission 97872) | Labiotermes labralis P4 segment gut microbial communities from Petit-Saut dam, French Guiana - Lab288 P4 | ecosystem: Host-associated > Arthropoda: Insects > Digestive system > Gut ... | reverse complement strand
TGCCGCTCTACAGTCTCACTCTGCACTGCACACAACACACACGCCGCTCTACAGTCTCACTCTGCACTGCACACAACACACATGCCGCTCTACAGTCTCACTCTGCACTGCACACAACACACACGCCACCCTACAGTCTCACTCTGCACTACACACAACACACATGCCGCTCTACGACATGCTGCCACATCACCTAATTCATATAACGACGTAATTTTACCAAGTGTTTTAACATAAATATAACTTTAGTTAGGTACAGATAAAGCTCCCTGATGATGGTCATTAAAGACCGAAACATGTAGGAGCGATATTATTGTGTATTGTAATGCAAATTTAAAACTTTTAACCAACGTAATAGATAGTGCATTTGTTGGTGAGTGAACTGCGTAGATTTCAAAACATACTGCGCAACGATAAAAAGCGTATAAGGGGAGTTTACCTCGGTATTAAATAGAGGTGAGAAGTCCAATTCACGCCCCTGTACCCATTGCATTATAGGCTGCGTGAACTCCACAGCGGATACGGAAGTTCTGAGAAGATAAAAATTTCTTGCTTCTATCGGGACTGGCCCGTCCAACCCGTAGCCTTGTCACTACACCAACCACGCTATCCGACTCTCATTGATTAAACAATTACATTTCTGTTTTGTCATAAAATACGGATATGAGAAAAATAAGTTGGTTTTTAACTCTTTTTTTAACGGCGTACATCAAGAATTTTATATGTTTGCTTTGGAGGAGAACGTCCATTAGATGTAGTGCCTACTACTACCGTCTTTAAAACTTAAAAGGATTTTGATTTATCTTGTTGAGATCCTTATCTAAGTGGAGGTGGTGATACTTTATTATACGGTCGTTATACCGCCTATTACTGAATTAGATTTAGATGGGCAAAACCATAATTGCATTTTGAATCTGGATGAGGTACTGCTGTAGTCAATTTTATCGGTCTGTTGGTCTTGTTTTCTCATTGGTAAAACGGTCATTTTCTCACTCCCTGATAGCACTGCTGCCAACTTGATAGCGCTAGTCAGTCCCTATGTCCAATGGATGCTGTCGACGTTAAATGTTGTAAATCATAAAGAAGATGGGCAGTGTAAGTATTAAGAACTATGCGGCGCGTTCGCATAATGTTTATACCGCCTCTATCCTAACAGTCTTATACCATTTCACTAGAAGAGAGTGCTTTCATGAGGTTTAATGTCGCAGGTAACAACAAAATATATTTTGTTCGTCATGAAAACTGCCCGATATTTTCTCGACAGATTTTATTTCAACTACCCAATACCAAATTTCCTAAAAATCCTTCCGGTGGGAGACGAGTTGATACATGTAGACAGAAGGACAGACCGACGGGCGGACGGAGAGGCATGAGGAAGCTAATAGGCGCTTTTCGCGAGTAGCCTGACACGCCTAATAGATCATTATATCCCTGCTGGTGACACATTTTGTATCACACACAGCATACCACACTTGAAGAGTGTTTAATGTACAGTACCTTTAAAAATTCTGCATCTAATTCGACCCACACAAGAAATGACGAAACGTTTGTTTCACGAAGCACAGTACACAGTTGTGCATTCAAAATAAAGATACTTGTTCTCTACGACATGTGTTTCTCTGGGACCCATATTATGGTGTGTCACGAGGTGTGTAGTTCCCATTGTGGCGAATATTCTTACCGCCTTCTTCTTCAGAATCCAGTAGTTGAAGATAAAATATTCTCGGACCTCTTTACCCTTGAGTTAACTTATTCTGAAGATAAATGCATTACAATCATTCGAAACGTCGCAAACCCTAACCCCAAGAACATAGCATAAATTCCCACGAATTTGAATTGTAATTTCGTTCCCTTATGAGGTCGGAATTTCACGTCGAGCTTAATTCCCCCCCCCCCTTTTTTTTCCACCTAAGGCAACAAGACCCATCTGCAAACTTTCCCCATTCTCTCAATCCTGCAATTTGGCAATACAGAAATTCACTGATTCGTACTTTCTTGAACTTTTTTCTCCACGAGTTTGACGTATCTTACTCCTTGTTAATGCACAGAAAAAAACAGAAGTAGTTATGCGGCACAGATACCGTTTTGTAAAATACTCGTAACAAAACGCGTTACACAATTTCTAAAAGCAGCATCAAGAACACAGTAATGTTACCGATATTCTAATTACAACTACAAGCCACTTCCACATTTAAAAAGTTTTAATATCAACAGAGAATTTTCAAAAATTAAAACACACAAATCCTTTCGTGAAGTCCGTACAGAGCCCTCTCCTAAAATCTTGTAGTGACTATTACACAGATCTACACATTTGGTATCCTTGTAGACGGAGATAAGAGTTGAGTGCCCGATATAGCATTCTATAAGTCCTGTATGTTCTACCACAAAGCCAACACCTTCCAAAACAAAGAGTCGATTATTTCACGTAGGACATACAGAAGGAATGGGAGATATTAGGTAATGAGAACCACCACTTCACTATAAATATTGATTAATATAAATTGATTTGGAAATTATTTTGACGTTTTGCTGACCGTGCATCTCAGTATATTTATCTTAGATTTTGTTTTACAATAAGTTTATTTCATGCCTCTACATGTTTCGAGCACTATTTGCTCATCATCAGGAGGTCAGAATTGTATTAAACAGCCTCTGATATCATCACACCTATAGGTGGCCGTCCGGTGCACAGGTTGAGAGAGGACTGGTTGAAATGCATTCCAACCAGTCCTCTCTCAACCTGCGCACCGAACGGCCACCTACAGGTGTTATGATACCAGAGGCTGTATAATAGAATTTTGACCTCCTGATGATGAGCAAATGGTGCTCGAAACATGTAGAGGCATGAAATAAACTTATTGTAAAACAAAATTTTGTGCATCAAGTTGGTTAATTACTAAGATAAATTTGAAATTATTGTTCTTTAGGTCTACATCTCGGAAATACTGATAACCTTGCTGACGGAAACAGCTGTTCAGTTTTTAAACTTCTTTCAACTGCTATAACTTGTTTTCTTGCTGGTATTAAACTTATGAGGTGCTACACACATGGTCTAGTATTATCTTGTCACTTCAACAAATGTTTGAATAATTCAATAGACACTGAGTTTCATTTTGTTGTGATAGATTAACTCTCAATAAGTCTCAGATGACATGTGAGGGCATTCAGCCTGTTTAGGGCAAAAAGAAGAAATGTGGCTCCGTAGTACCATGATGTTTATTCCCTTTCTAACACGTTAGTTTATGTACAGAAGTGTCAAATCTTTCGGGTATTATTATTATTATTATTATTATTATTATTATTACAATTAGGTATAAATTATTACTTTGACTGAGGCTGTAGCTACTGCGTTTTCATTTGTAGATTCCCTTGAACGAAACCAAACCCCCGAGAAGGCTGCGTGTAACACAGGAAACTTGTATGTTTTTCGTATTTTCATTCACTCAAACTTGTTTTACAATCGTACAAAAGTCTCCAGCAAACTACTGATTTATTGAATTTAATGTGCCTTTCATAGGACTGTAATATGTGGTTCTCATTCCCCCATACGCCGGGAGGGGGTGGATAACGGCCGATAGAGCCTGTTTGTTCATTTCATGTGGTTCCTAACCTATCGTCTTTATATACAAAGGTAGGTATATGTCATTAATAGAAATGTCGAGCTATTAGGTAGTAAATCAATTATTCAAGCATGAATTCTTGTATTTATAAAATTTCAACATTTGTTTAGGCGGCACCAGTTCCGCGTTTTCGCCTGCAAGGCCATGTAATGCTAAGAGATCTCAAATGTGCACATTACCTTATGTCGATTGTAAAGCGTGTTGAAAGAAAACATGCCGGTTGCCCGATGTCCTTTAAATGTTGATGTCGCTAGTGTGGTAGGTATTGCTGAAAACACAAGAGAATCGTTACACGTTACCTTATTGTATGGAACCTGAATATAACATCTGAGAGTCTTTAAGGTTATGAAAAATCATTTTTTGATTTGTTAAGGTTTGACGGCTATTTAATTCATTTTTATTTTGCTTACTGGCTCCATGAAGCTATGAAATAAGTTGTCAAAGTTTCGGAGGAAATTTTCACCTCCTCCAGAGGTATTTTTTTTTATAATACAAGAATATTTCACTAAATATGGAAGATAACCCAGTCATTCTCTGTGGGAGCATCGACTTTAAAAATAGTTTCCTAAGCCATCACGTACCACATAGGTGTTACAGGGTTCCAAACCTACTAAATTCGAATGAGGCAACATTCGGTTGGGCTCATGTCTTCGAATTCTGTTCATGATGGAGTAGTTTTGTCTCTAAATTCTTTAAGCTGTTACAGACTGCAGTCAAATGAGTGGATGTCCGTCAGTAGTGACTTAGTAGGTACGTGTAATCTTCATAAGATTATTCCCCAATATATGACTATCAGAGAGCCATCTTTTGCAGTCACTGGTGATTTCGATAGAAAAAATAGTGCCAAGCTGCTGTTCACTCAATTCACCGTGAAAATAGAGATACTGATGTTCCCCCGAAAATCTAGGGAAGGACGTTTCTAGAAAAAGGACATAACTATATTCTCCGAAACTTTGGGAAACCCGTCCATCACATAATGACACAGTATGATGTCATTCAGAATAAAAACACGATTATAACTCCACATTTATTTTCATCAGTGATAAAAACAGTTTCCGTAAGTTTCTCGAATCCAATCTGGAAACGACATAGAAGGACAGGTTAAGTTACTTCTGTCAATTATTCTAGACTGCAGCCATATCTGAGAGAAAGAGCAGCACTTGGTTCACGTGTTCCACTTTGTAAGCCCACACTGTAACCGACAGCGTAGGGCATAATCATTAGTTGACTGTCCAAATATGTTCATTTAGAATATTCAAATTAATACTCTATGAAGGATTTCATTTAAAGAGAGTCCATGATCACAGAAACACGACATACTCAAGTAGAAGTTATATATCACAGAGTATTAAGCTGTTAAATGTACCTAATTTAAGTTACTGTAAATTTCGTTTTGTTGTATAAAAGAAAGAAAGGAAATCGCATAGTGCTGTCGAACACAGATGAACACGAATCTTTTCAAAACTAAGAGAATATAAGAATGTCGCCAGTTACAACACAGCATTTTTCACAGTTTTGATGTCAGCAGCCGGAATAGCGCAATCGAGAGCAGAGAGACTCCGACTGGAAGACCGAAGAATTTTGTGTCGATTTCGGGTTAGGGCAAGACATTTTTCTCCTCTCCTGGAAGTCCAAACCAGCTCTGTAGACCAAATAGTTTGTTATTCACTTGGAAACGGGGGCAGTTTCCCCTGGATTAAAACGACCCGTTTGTGAATCTGACCAAATACCTCCATCTAGCGCCAACGTTAAGAATGAGTAGACGTATAATTTCACTCCCCTGTAAGCATTAATGCCCTGCATGGAGAAGCTCTTTACCTTAACTTTGTAAATGTATGCATATGTAAAAACAATGCTTGTTAATTTGTTAAAATGCTACATAACGACGTATTGCTGACAAATGAATGCAGGGAAGAAAAAGAAAAAGTGTTGGAGATTCGAACCAGAGAACCTTACCATACCCCACAAGAGTTCAGACCAGAAGGTAATTTGCTCCGTACGTGTAACTAATTACGAATTAAAAAAGCACAAAAATTTAAAAAAAACTAAATTGTAATTAGGATCACTGTGATTCTACGGCCTTCCTGGCACCCGGATAATCGTACAATTACTCTGATCTTCCTCAAGTACCCCTTCAGTGCAATCTGAGTAGCTAAGCCTTTCAGGATCTCGACCACTGAGGCTGCATGCTAAACACTTTTTTCTTAATTTCTTTGTACCTATAGTGATCTTAGACTTTTTTTTCATTATAAATGGGAAGTGCGAGAAGTTATCAATAAATTATTTCCTTAAAATTCATTAAAGTTGGGACGCTCCAACAAACCGAAATACCAATAAAACAAATACGTGAAGGAATTAGTTTTTTAATTATCTTTGAATTAAATATATTTCGTTGGGCGGTGTAGACTGTCATTTGTTACCAAAGCTCGGCGTATTTTACCAGCTACCAACTAATGTCGCACAATTTCGTGGAAGAACGGAAGCTTGAAATGTGCCGCGGCGGAAGCCTGAAATCTCGCACGTTCTTAAAGGTTCTAATTACTATACAGAAGTAACTGTCAAATTATTAGATAATATTCATTCGATTTTGCCTGCACTGTCTTTGCGTGGACACGAGGGGATGGGGTTAAGATGATTATCCGTGGGTAATGTTTGCTTGTAAATATACTTTGTGACGACTGTAATTTCGGAGCACAGGCGTTTGTGTTTCTAGTTCATTTCTTTCTTCGGTGAATGTGGGTACAGAAATTAAGTAGCTTTAATTTATAATAAGTTCTAGACTCTACACCTAGACTGGACCTGCTCTAGAATCTTGAGCACGACATCAGACCCCACCAGAAGTGATATGTACCTTGAAAATAATATTGTAACGTCTGTAGGTGTCTGGTAATTTTAAGTGTGATGTTTAAACCTGTATTTAAATAATGTGTGTTAATTCAGCATTATTATGTACAGTTGAACATGAAGTAAACTTTTACAGTGCCACTGCAGTTTTATAATGAAAATGAAGCAATAAAATACACCCTCATTTAAGTACAGTTCCTCGTCATCCAACTGTTCGTGTTACTGTAGTGCACATTTACTGGGAGAAAGGAGCAGGCTTGTTATCAGTGCGCAGTCCTCTGAAAGCGTGTTGCATTCTGAAGTGTAGGAAGCCACACCTGTCATATCAGGTAAACAAACAAGAGTTCATATAATTTCCTTGTCACTGTGTGTTTTCGTAAGAAGAGAACAGTAACACTGTTGAAGAACACCCGTCTAGCTACACTTCATGGGTTCATTGCATTCATTCTATCCTAATAAACAATACGAAGATTCTTCTTCAGCTATGTCTGCTATTTATGTTAAGTAACGTAGCGTCGAATTATAGACATAAGCAGATAATTGGTTTAAAGGTCATTATATATATATATATCCATGTCCATTTCTTCATTTTCTACTAAAGCTCCGATCAACAATTATTTCTTGAGCTCGAGCCCCAGAATATTTCCTTATTTTAAGCTGCGTGGAAATAAAGGTTGGAAAAACACTGTTCCAGCCGACAAAGCATAAGATGATAGGACAAGTCAATAATTAATTAGAAAGTGTGAAAGAAAACAGTCGTAGCCTAATTTCATTCATTATCAGCATGGCGGGACGTGGGTATATCTGTTCAACTCTTCGTTAGCGATTATGCGGCCAAATACCTCGATCTAGTCCCACCGCTAGGAATGAATGGAAGTATAACACCACTAGCCCACACGCATTAATGACGTGCAGAGTGATAATTTTTACTTTGACACTGTAGTAAGTGGAATCCATATGCAGGCATAGATTAAACTTCAGAATGACAGCGACCCGAGAACCTTGGGTTGGAAAACAACACAAAAACGTTGATACAGTTTCATGATTTCGTATAATGCATACACACTGGCTTTTATATATGCTCGGTCATGGCTGAACCACACCTACGTCGGTTTATTGGTTTTTTTCTTCATCCGGAGTCCAACAGTAAATGCTTCACGACTCTGCGCCACCATCACTCTTTGGGCTTTGAAGCGGTTCTAATGCAGTTTGAAAGGCAAAGTGTGTACACGTCTAATTGCTAAACATGAACCAGTGAGGCAACGTGAAGAGGAGCTCCTAGGTTATGGGACCAGATATCCTTTTTCTTCCTTTTGTTTTCTTTCCTCCATCTTAATCCTCTTCTTCCTGTCAATGTCGCTACTTAGACATCTGCAGCCTTGCATGATTACTGCACATTTAAAACACTGCGTGATCACTTTTTACTTATATACAGCATCCCTTTTAACAGCATAAAGAGGCGGAAACTGAATCATCATATAGGTCAATATTTCGGTCATGTACGCGGGTCCTGGATTTTCAGTTATTTACTGACCATATGAAATCAAAACTGCGAGAAATAAAATCATGCATGGCAAACGACTCACCCATCTAAGTGCAGACACTGCATAAATTAAGCTAGTGTTCAGCGTATCTAAAGTGGAATAAGATCAGTCCAAACATAAATTTTAAACAGTCCTAAAGATGCTATATACTACACTTTGTCCATTGTCTCGGAATCAGAAAGAGAACACATTGTTTCGAAAAGTGTAACTGTTTCCGCTGCCAGGTAGAAAAAGGGGAGGTATTGATTTCGGACCGACAGGAAAAGTTTTCCTCGGTCTCTGGAATTCGCTCTACCACGAACTTGGTTAGAAATATAAAAATTGCGAGTATTTCATATTTTATGCAATGAGTTAGACCCTAGACGATTCAGTGGCCGCGCGGGTCCGCGGCTGCTCGCTGGCTGGGATTGCGGGGGTACAGGTGTCCGTCTCCTGTGGGTGTGTGTAGTCAAATAGAGGTCTCTACGTCGAGCTGATCACTCACCCAAGAGAATCCTAGCGAGTGTCTGTGTATGAGTGTGTGTTTGTGTGGATGTCACTGAGTGTGATCCGGTGCAACAATAGTCCTCCACACCTACAATGTGTAGGTAGAAGAGATCAAAGACAGAAAGAGAAAAATAAAGAGTTAGGCCCAATAATGGTGAAGTATGAGGGAACAAAAGATTGTAATTGACTACTTACTTAGAAGTCTGCACTTGCTTTGAATTGAGTGAGAACACACATAGCAAATAGAGACGAGAAGTCTGTATTGGTGTGTGTGTGTGTGTGTGTGTGTGTGTGGATACTGGATATGAGTTCGAGGAAGGAAATATTATTGGAAATCTTGTTGTATGTACGTACCGTGCATCTTGTACAGTCTATATCCAGACCAACAAATGAAAAAGATACATATATATATCGTAAACGCTCACACATGTTTCGATGCATCCGCACCATCTTATCCTTCTACTTTTATAAAGTTATAAATAACATTAAGGTTACAAATCCAATAAATTCAGTAGATTAATATGTTTACATGTGTGATCGTTATAGTTGATGATAAAATACAATCTATAAAACGTTGTGAGCTGTCAACTGTTATAATTACAGTACACGGAAGTTGTTAGCTTGGTGGCTGTATATACAATCTGGATTGTCTTGTAGATGTAATCACTATGTTGGTGTTTCCTGTATGCTGGTGTGATGATAACTGAATTGGGAGTAAACATCCGTGTATTGTAATTATAACAGTTGACACAGCTCAAAACGTACGCAAAGTACATGAGATCTACTCTCTTCTGGGATATTACTTGTGACGTGGTCCATCAGTCCCTGTCCATTAAGCTCGCAATGTTTGAACCTTAATCGACGACACGTTAGAAGTAGGAAATGGTGGGACCTTTTTCGGGAGAAACCTAACACTCCTAATTAAGAGAAGTTCAGCTGTCGCCATCCATACCAACGCCGCTCGTTAGTACGGTGAACAAACCTGTTGTCTCACATTCGTATGATTTGCGAAACAAAAGTAACAGGACTGGCTCATTGATACAAGCGAAGGCTTCTTGGTTCAAAGTCGGTACTGTCACCTTCAAAGTAATTCCTCTGGAGTCCACACACCGAACCAACCGCTCTTCCAATGTTGCAGGCACCTCTGTTATTCTCATTTCATAACTCTGTCCAGCACCGCTTGCAAATTATTGAATCTTCTTCCCTTTAAACTGATTTTCATTTCTATCCTTCTCCTGTTGTGATCTTAGAAAGGAAGTTTTTCTCCTTGTTTGGTCGTATTTTTCAGGTCCTTGCAAACAGGGATTCGGTTTTATTTTTGGTTGTCATTTAGCAGAGGGGAATCAAATTTTGCAGCAATCAGCATTATATTTAAGTATGCAGTTAGAGTGTGTCCTTATTTACCTACAATAGGCCTAGAATGTTATGAACATTGGTAATTGGGCGCCGTCTGTACTTACGGATGACTTGACGCAATTTTTCCATACGATTTCGTATGTTCGAAAAACGACGGGCGTCCTGAACGTTCCAATTCCTAAACCAAAGTTTGGCCAATTTTGAAACGTGAATATTATTCAATTTTTTATGTTCTACTCAAGGAAATAATATACAGGACTTTTTAAGCATTTCATATATATACATCTCAGAATTTGTACTGTCTAGTTTACAACATGATGGAAATTCTCCGTTCCTCAAATTCTACTATTGCACTGGGATACATTCGCGGAATGCACACGCGTAAGAGTCAACTGCACACAAAGACGCCACCTTCTCTGACAGTGACATTCACAAAACTAATTAACAACAAACTAACTCAGCAATACCTCAAGACCCACATCTCCCGTTTTTCAGACTGGGGCTCCACACGGCCAGTCCGGAAAACATTCACTCCAGACTTATATCTTTTGTACGAAACATCGGCTCACAAAATTTTGGCCAGACTCTAGCCATCTGAAGAGGGAAGATTTTGAAAACCTACTGTCTCGGAAAATCGCTGTGCCAACTAGAATTTAATGTCTCGGTGCCAACATACCCGTAGGTATAGGCTTTTTTTTTAAGCAATCCCAGGCTTGGAGGCTCCCAGATTTCAAGACAATTGGCACATGAAGGTGGTAAGTTCATCAGCCCTACGCACCGGCCGCCTTTGCCCCCCAGGAAATATTCCTGGTACTCATTTCTGTTAGAGGCTGAGTCAACCTCAGGGCCATAGTGCGGCCGGCAGGATTATGTCAATAAAAAATTCCAGTGACACCATCGGGAATCGAACCCGCGACCTTCCAGTTTGTAGCGCAGAACCTCAACCAAGTGCTCCCCGCAAACCCCCATTATGTATAAGCTACTGAGTTTGTATAGTGCTAATGAACTTTTCGGTAGAACCTGGATATATAGACCTGTCGAGTATCATGTAAACCATGAAGTCTCCAACATATGCCATCTTTTTAAAGAATGAAAAGGTACTTCATACATGTTACGTGGAGAGAAAATAACTGGATTTGCCTGAGGCTAATATTTTTACATTCAACCCTTCTCAAATGTGGGTTGTCAGAATATATAAAATTAAATTAAATCTTTAAGCCAGAAACTAGTTCAAATAGTATTTAAAACTTCAGGTCAGGTCTCGCCTCACAAAATACAAAATACCTTCCCTTTACAGAGGCCAACAGCTTGATATACTTTACCCTCAAATCTTGTGAAATCGTAAAGTCGCTCCGTGGGATAATGTTGTAACGTTAAAACAGGTGGTACATATATTTAACTCAATGTTTTAAAACCCCAAATATCTTGTTAATATTGACAATATACAAATCTGTAGGTAATACAAATCAGCCGTTTTTTTATCACAGAAGATTTTCATACAAAATATTTCAAGACAGTTTTATGGGATTTTCGTAATGTGTAGTTGTCAAGGGCGTAAAATGAAAGTAATGAACAGGTTGGGTCTCTGTCTTTCATATATGCAAATTTGGCTGAACGTAACTGACGTCGGTGAGATGACGTATTTAGGGTCTGCTCTGGAAGTTGTGGACAGTTTTATCTCGTTTCGTATTGGTTAAACACAACACCTACATTGCACTACTCTCAAACTGAACAGTAAGTATTATCTTGTAAAATGTTAGTACCTGCAACAAAACAACAGCCGAGACTTCATTAAAACTTCTAAATTTATATGAAATATTTTTCGATGTGATAAACTTAGAGCTTCCTATTCTCAATAAATCTTAAACCCATGCAGGCACTGGCAGTACTGCCTGCTCTAGTGTCAAAAATGCTGAAGACTTCCAACAAAATACACATATTACATTTATGATATGATATATATGTGATATGTGATATATGTGATGTGTGATATGTGACATGTGATATGTAGTGTGATGTGGTGTGATGTGATATATTATATACGATATGACATGATATATGATATGATACATTTTTTAACTGCAGTTGGTTTGACACCCGGTGGTATTAGTACAGTACACATTTACACAAAAAAATTAGGCAGAATATCACAATAAAAAAGAATACCCAGAACGGAACATACATAACAATAAGAATACATACACATAACAATAAGAATACGTAAATTACAAAATTAAACAGAAGCATACAAAACATACAACCATATATACAATAATACAAAATAATTTAATAAAATTCTGAGGATAGGCAGTGATTATTTCTGTATACAACCTTAAACACCTAGTCTTTGTAATGGAAACACGTTACATTTTCCACTCAAAATTTTACAGCATTATTTGAATCCACACTGTGCTTCAAAGAATCTTGTTTAGAGACAAAGTCAGAGGTACTGGAAACTAAGTTTATTCATGTGTCGAACATGGCTGGTCGTTTTTATTAACCACCATTAGCGGTCTAAGGGTTACGTCTGCAGCCTAACCTCTGGCTACACATTAACTTTTTTATTTCACATGTTCACTAAGTGATTGATAAACACAACTTATTCTTAACACTTATCGTTTATTCATCATGCACCTTTTGTAAGTTCAAATTCTTTTTGCGGTTTCATTTTGCTTCGTATACACACGCAATCACACACACACACACGGTTGAGTTCCAAATTGGATGCAGGCACGAAAAGTGGTTTCTTAATGAGATTTGAGTTGGCACCAAATACATTTTGTTCCTGATTGTTGACTCACTTGCCCGACCTTCCCAATCCACTTGTTTATTTATAACCATTGACTTTTATAACCGCCTTCTTACTGTGTGTACATAGTCTTGGTTTCGTTCGTCGAGGCAGACAAAAACCATAGAGATTAAAATACAATATTAAGAGCCTGTCCCGCGTAATTGGTATTCTCTTGAAAGCCCTTTATACTCTTATAATGTGTCGAATTCACTGTGGAGAAAAAACGGAGGTGCAATAGACGATAAGCGACATCCACCTGAAGATTAAACTTTTTTCATTTCAGAGGCACAACGTTTCTTCTAAACGCCGGGAAATGTTCGCCAGTCATTTGGCCTTACATTTTAGAATATTTGAATATCAAAATATCGCTTTGAGAACATCAAATCTCGCATAAAATGCACACCAACGCTACACAAATTAAACTGATCACAACATAAAAAAGGGGGAGAAGAAACATTTTTCTAGTATCAAAATTCCATTACTACTCCAGATGGATCTGTACGAAATTTGGTTATTATCAGCATACGATCCGTATTCTTACTTTGTAATCTCCTGAAATCGACAAGACAAAGTATTCCAGCCTTTAGGTGAGTTGTATTCGACGTCTACAAATTATGTCAGTGCAGTCGGGCTCCTTATTTACAATCAAATCCAGACCTTCAAAGAAGGAAGTAATCATTCTAACCACCAAATTTCGAAATTTTACTCTCACTGTAACAGACGTGAGAGTTTTATTACACACTGCAATGTGTAATTGGAAGCTTTTACATATTTAAGAAATGCAGTATGGACTTAGGTTGGTGTAGTTTATGTACAGAAATTGCCAGTATTAATACACAGTTGTGGTATATTATTACTCGGGTTTAATTAAAACTCTGTATTTTACAAAGCGAAAAATAAGAGGCCAGCTCCCAACAAAACTATGCAGACAGAGAGGCTGTAATTTTGAACCTCTGATCCTCTCGTGTATCCTATTAACTTAACAAAATTCTTAAACTTTGAACAATTAAAACAATTCGGCTTACATACTAGAACATTATTAAAGTAGGCTGTATTAATAATAAATTCCCTAGGTGCCTAGAAACGTTTCTCTTTCTAGCAGGTTTCCAGTAATGAAAGATATTTCTAGGTAATAAACGGTGTGAGTGTTTTGAGGTTCTCACAGCGGCGTTGATGAACATTTATGTCTTTTGAGATCAATACAGCTACATATTTTAGAAGAAATAAATCTTCAATAAAATACCGCACAATACTTTGGGTTACCCATTTCATTTGTGTATTTATTATGATCCTATACCTATAATATATATATCATGTCTCGGTTGCCGCGTAGTATAAAATGTGTGTCTGCGGCCTCTCGCTTGCTGGGATTGAGGGTTCAAATCCTTCTGTGTCATGGGGAATTCCGTCTCTTGTGAATGTTGTGCGTTGTAAGTTCTCTGCAACGGGCCGATCACTCGCCCAGAGAATTCGTACAGACTGTGGTCTGTCTGTGTATGATTGGGGAACCTTAGACAGGAGGCCTAGGACCACTATGGCTGTTGAACCATTAAACAACACTAAATTCAAAATTCACTGTGAGAGAAAGAAATCTTTAAAACAAGAAGCACTGAGAAGAATCTAAAAAGCCTACTCTCATTTAAATAGAACTACTTCAATCTATGAACAGTGTCCGGCAAAAATTAATAATTAATATTACTGTATTGTACTAATCCAGCTCGTCATTACTTTCATTTTTCAAATTAGGTGCACTGGATTCCAATGACAACCGGTGGTCTTTATTAACAGTACGGTCCACTTCGGCCAACTAACTGTACTGCTGATCTGTACTGACGACAACACGTAACGTCAGTGATAAGTAAGACAGGGAGTGAGCTCACAGAGACTGACCTAATGACATTTTGCCGTTTAATGCTTCGTTATTGTATTATAAATATTAAGAAAAGAGGCTTAAATGATTGCACCTAGGATGCCTTGTTAACGATATGCGCTTGAAGATGGATTAACACCGAAAAAAGCAGACAATTTGCAACATGAAAAATGTTCACGAAACGTGTTATTGTGTGCGACTTTCTTTTACATTTAGTGACTCTAATTTCGTCATATTTGTTATAAATGACATTAAAATTAACAGCATCAATTTTAATGTCTGCAAAATGTTTAGTATAAAATGTTCATAGGCATGATTCATCTCCGATCTCGTTCTGTTATGGTTCGCATAGATTTTCGTAAGCATGGTTCGTCTCTAATCTCGTTCTGTATGTTTAGTATATATTCTCGTAGACACGATACGCCTCTGATCTCGTTCTGTATTTTTAGTATAGATTTTCGTACACACGATTCGTCTCTAATCTCGTTCTGTATGTTTAGTATAGATTTTCGTAAACACGATTCGTCTCTAATCTCGTTCTGTTATGTTTAGTATAGATTTTCGTACGCATGATTTGTCTCTGATCTCGTTCTGTTATGTTTAGTATAGATTTTCGTAAGCATGATTTGTCTCCGATCTCGTTCTGTACGTTTAGTATAGATTTTCGTACACATGATTCGTCTCTAATCTCGTTCTGTATGTTTAGTATAGATTTTCGTACGCATGATTCATCTCTGATCTCGTTCTGTTATGTTTCGTATAGATTTTCGTACGCATGATTCATCTCTGATCTCGTTCTGTTATGTTTAGTATAGATTTTCGTACGCATGATTCATCTCTGATCTCGTTCTGTTATGTTTAGTATAGATTTTCGTATGTATGGTTCGTCTCTGATCTCCTTCTGTATGTTTAGTATAGATTTTCGTACGCATGATTTGTCTCTGATCTCGTTCTCTCACGTTTAGTATAGATTTTCGTACGTATGGTTCGTCTCTGATCTCGTTCTGTATAGAACTGCGAAACGTGAAATTCGTAACTGCCATCAGACACAACAGTGAGTTCCAGGTTCTCGCTTCCACCACATTTTTCTTTTTTGCGTGGTATAAAAATTTCTGTTCAATCTATGTTTCCCTTCAGGGATTGGTTGTCACTTGAATAAACGTAAGGATAAATACTCTGTTTGTACAGAAGCTAATCTATGTGTTACTTTAAAAAGTTGCTACGTTCTTTAGTAAAATTAATGCTCCGAGTCCAATATATTAACGATTTTTGAAGTCATAATATTAAGCAAAACGTGTATTTGTGCTAAAGTAAACATCGCACCATAAAGACATGTGGAAGTGTGGAGGTACAGCTCCACACGATCTTGTCTGCGACACTAGCTGGTGAGTGGTCAGGTTTACGTCCCGGCAGCCTTAACCTGAGTACTCACTAAATAGCAGACTGGGTTTGGCCCCAGAGTCGGTGTGCACGAGTAGGGAGAGATAAAACCTCTTGCCCCACATGGGAATTGAACAGCGATCTGTCTGTCAGCATCGTCGCCAGTGTGCTATACCGACTGAGGTTGTGAGTCTCATTTATGATTTTGTTATAAGGTAAGAAAGAGTTACTATTCGTAAGGCCATAACTGTAAGTCGCCTGTTATTGAGACGCAGTGTTTAAAAATGTCAGGTCTTTCAAAAAACTCTAGTCGTCGGACAGTTACGAGCTCAGAAGACACATTACTTCGGAACTGCATCTGTTCCTTCCAGTTTCAACAAATCTACGGTCATTACTGTACTCCGCCAAGCAATGTTCTTATTTCTTACTGTCAGATGAATTGGTACAGTCTTTAAAAATTATATCTGCTTAACCCAAATTGTAGCTCAGATCTCAGTAACAGATGAGACAGTGGTTTGCCTTTCGATAACCGCAATATTCATATATGAGTGTCTTCTCTCCGAAGGCTCCTGACAATTAAGCTTCCCAACAAAGCAAACAAACAAACGGCATGCTCGAAGAATCTCTTCGCCATGCGCTGGGCCATTCTATAATCTGAACTGCCTTGGCCTTTAGGGAAGACTTCTTCATGATCCTCACCCACGTATCAAGAAATCGCACGTCTCATCACTGGCTTTCAACTGCATCAACTTTTGTTTACCCTTTTTCATCTTCATCAAACCAACATTTAATGCACCGTCTCTCATACACCGCGTTACACTTTGCAACTAATATTCCGACGCATTTCGGCGCTAGTCGGCGCCATCATCCGGGAGTTCCGCCTTCACTGTTAAATTTTCCAATTCGTCGTATGGTTACAAACAATTGTCCAGCCATGTACTGTAGAACTGTATTCTGAAATATTAGTTAAACAGGGTAGGGTAACCTAATTGATGAGAGGTGACTCAATAAATGTTCGTTTGATGAAGATAAATAAGTAAGAACCTAATGCATGGTACGTACATTATTAACATTTCATTTACCATTTTACCTCAGGGTGCTCATTTGACTGCTGGATTTCCAGAATCATTAACCCTTTCAACGCCAAGTTAAATCCCATCTGCCACTTGCTGGCATTATTAGTAGCTCACCATATACTCGACGTTAGCAGGTTAAGGGTTAAATTGCTATGATTGTAAAACATATCGAGTAGCTCAGAGATTGGGTACTTCGTTGCAAAGTCGGCAGGACTACAGAAACACATAACTAAATATTTTCTTGGTTTTACGCAATTTCTCCAATCGCGTACTGGGACAATAGCTTGTAGCTCATATACGTATTCTTGCTCATGTGCTGCTTAAGAAACTGACTGCCATATTAGCTTCTGCGAGGTTATGAACAGTGTTTTAGGCTCTTTCGCAAAATTACATAATGCGAATTTTGGCTTCGTCATGTCTACCTGTCCGTCCGCCCACACGGAACAACTCGGATCCCACTGGACAGATTTTCATGAAATGTGATATTTGACGGTTTTTAAAAATTCAGTTTAGAAAATTCAATTTTCATTAAGATCTGACAAGAAAACGAGTACTTTACATAAAAACCAATAAACATTTTCGATTATATCTCGCTAAATTCTTCTAATAATGAGAAATGTATCGGACAAAAGTTGTATAGAAAATCAGAACAAACATTTTATATTCAATTTTTTTTTCAGAAAATCGTACCGTTTGTGAGATAGTGTGGAAAAAATATTATAGGACGCCACAAACAACAATATGACGCAAGCGCATTCCATGCTGGATACCTAAGGCTACAAACACCCACTCAGAATATGTAATGCTTCTTGTTTTTCCACTTTAAAAATTGTTACTTTACGTGTCTTCTTGTTTATGATGGAGATTTCATTTTTCCCTTTCTTAACTGAGTTCATTCCTTTGTTGATGAGTGATGTATTAGGGTTTGGAACAACTCGACGGGGGTATGTCATTGTTTTGGAGTGTACATATCTATGTGTTTTCTATATTTTCTGAAGCATTATCAAAATGACGATGTTTACTATAAATTTCATTTTCTATTTATTCGTTACCGGTCTTTTCAATTAGGCTCCAAAACTATTCCTACTTCCCCCATTTCTAATTGTTAATTAATATAATTTTGAATCGAGGTTTTATTTTATAAAACACATACAATTCAATTTGTCTTTCATTTTAAGTTTGTGTAATGTCTTAAATTCAGTTCTGCTTTTCTTTGCGTGAGATGAATTAGGAATTTCGATGTCAGAATACTGGAAGATCCTATTCTAATTGGCCGTTAAAATATAAACTCACTCTTCTATAAATTTTGGCCTGAAAACTTAAACTAATAAGTAGTACTACTTGCATTGTCGTTTTACGTAGAACATATTTCAGCACTAAAATATTTTAAAGAATCATAATAAATTTTGTAGGAAAACCCAATATAATATAAACCTGATAAATATATGAAGGAGAGAGTAAATCTAGCTTGAGATCTCAAAATTTTCTCGACAGTCACAGTAATTTCTGTAACTGAATACGTTTCTATACCCATATGTATACGTGTATATCTTTCCTTTGCCTGAGCACGAGTAACAAAGCAGGACCCTATCGGTACAGGACTACACTGACTTCATGCTTCGGGTGCATGGATGATATAAAAGGTAAAGGTAAAATGATCCCGTTACAGGCCCGGTGTGGCCCAGAGGGTGGGTAGAGGTATAGCTCTACTCTTCCATGACCGCGGCACTAGAAGGGGGTGAGTGGTCAGCAGGATAAAGTGCGGCCGGGGCGGTACCCATTGTACATGAGGCTGGGTGGGCCCCAAGACCGGTCTGGACGGGCGGAAAATTTCGTCCCCATCAGGATTCGATCCCGGACCGTCCAGCCCGTAGTCAGTCGCTATACCGACTGAGCTACCCGGCCCTCGCATGGAAGATATATCAGGACAAAAATAGGATGCAACTTGTAGGGAACTATGTGGAGGTGTTCTAAGTAGGCCTGGAATACTGAAACACTATAGGAAAGGGATGAACAGAAAGCACGAGGAGTCGTCACTTGTACAAATGACGGGGGACTACAAAATCACTGCTCTCACATCTTTATTTTTTAAACCCGTCTGCACGTTCACGTGGGTCCGGGGAACGGGAATGATAGTTTGGAAATACTAAGTTGATGACTAGGATAGGGAGGAAATGCATATTACATTACGTTGACACTTGACTGTTTATTTGAAACCATTAACCACATCCATGTTTTTGTGTAATACTCGTATTTGTCTGTAAATACCTGGCCTTTGGCTGTCCAGAATAAAGGAATGGGAGAGAAAGTGAGCCCAAACACGTAGCCAGAATCTTATTCAAATCCTGTTCGACGCTATGTAGCCGATGTAAACCTGGAATGAACTAACAACACCTCCAAATCTCCTTATCATAAAACAATTGGTTGAGGCCCTCTGGTGGGAAAATACTTCTATAAATAACACACGCTGTGGGACAAATATTTTTTTAAGTACGACAAGAATCTCAAGGAAATATTATTCAGTCTAGAATCTGGAATTACAGTAGTTGTGAGTACAAATTATTCCAACTCACTGTTTCCGTGTGTCTCCCACCCCCACCCCACCACTGCCCTAACGGAAAGATATAAGGGAATCTACACATATGAGTAATTTAGACTTATTCCCAAACTCCTTTAGCATCATCCAAGGAATGACGTATAAGATAATGAAGGTACAGCTTCCAGCTTCCCTAGCATTTGCCAGCAGATTCTCGTAAACCCATGTCTTTAACCACACTCCCCTGTAGCTACACTCCCGACGAAACAGCCCAAAGTACCCACTGGACAGGAGTCTGCAGGGACCACAACACAGAAGTGATCACAATAGAGAACAGGAAAATCGATCCTTTCACAGGGAATTAAATAAAATAAAATAAAACCAAATTTATTAGATTGGTTTTAAATACATTCCTTTGGATGTGACTGGTAAAGCATGGTTCTCGCCAGCACACAACCGCTATATGTATATATTACTAATGATTAAAATTTGTCTATATTACTTATTATGTTTTGGAAATTTCTATTCACCGGGAATAAAATCCCGTATCTCTCTTTATATACTTCATAATATACTTTCGATACAGACTGCACAACCGAGCTTACTTGTAAAACTTCTACTTAAAATCACAGAAAAGCAAGAGGTTGTCTGTATCAGAGCTTAAGATCATATCTTTTTGTTGCCAGACGTTCTACAGGCTACCATGAGTTGTATAACAGCAAGTAGAGCTGATCCCTCCGGGCGCCGGCACTAAAAGGGGAATTCGCTGTTAGCATTACAAAAGGGATGAACGCTTATGGTAAAAAGGCTGGGAGACGTTATTTCATCTAAGATAATAATAACAATTTCTAATAATAGCAGACAGTCCCATGTACTGTATTTTACGCTCATATACGCAACCTATCGATGATAACATACGACTATTTAACTCGCTGAAGCCTGAATTTGTCTAAACCACATTTAAACAAGACAGGCAATGAGACGCTTTCGTGGAACCATTGTTGCTGTGCAAAACCAATAAGTATTACATATTTTGAATGTGTGTTTGTAGCCTTAGTTATCCAGCATGCACTGCGCATGCGTCGTATTGCCATCTGGCTCTACACAATTTTTCCACCTTATGGCAAAAACAGTAGGAGTTTCGGAAAAAAGCTACTGAACAATAAATACATGTTTTGATTTTCTCCACAACTTTGTCTGAAACATTTCTTACATTAAGAACAATTCGGCGAGATACTATCATAAATGCACATAGGTCTTCATGTAACGTACCGGTTATTATTGTCAGATTTTAATGAAACTTGATTTTTCTCGACAAATTTTCGAAATGTCCTCAGATTTTAAGACTCATGAAATTCTGTGCAGTGGGAGACGAGATTTCTATGCGGATGGATAGACAGACGGAAAGGCTGGCAGTTAGGCAAATGGGCAGGCAGGTAGACAGGCAGGCAGGTAGACAGGCGGGCGGGTGGGCGGGCAGAGAAGCATGACGAAGCTGATAGTCCCTTTTTGAATTTTGCTAACGCGCCAGAAGTCACTTCCTTCCTCAGAGATGTACAATCATCTCCCCTGCAAAGATTAATCTATCAAATTTGTTTACTGCCAGCTACTGACTGATAACGACGCGGAAAGCATAAACTATTTGGACAAAGTGAAGTTTTTTTGTGCTACATCAAATAATATCCCTCTACATAGAGTAAATATTGTGCTACAAATAGCTAAAACTCTAACCAACCTAACGTTTCGTATGAACCTCTACACGTAAACGACAGACTGCTAGAACTTGAAGAACGTTTTCAAATTGGAATATGAAATTTCGCTTAGCAACGTGTATCAAATAGAAGCTATAAGTTCTGCGCTTCACAGACCATCCTGCCATTTGGGGGATGAGGCGAAGATGGGGAGAAATGCAGTATACCAAAGTTAAAGAATTCATACCCTCTGTCGTGTTGTCATATTACAAAAGAAGACGTCACTTGAAAGTGCGAGACGTAAAGAAAATAATAACTTATTATAACAACAGTAATAATAATAATAATAATAATAATATCGTTTTCCTTCAAAACACAACTTGCAGTAGTAAACCGTAACTTTTTATTAAGCTCAGCCTGAAAATGGCTATTTTAGCTAGCCGAAACATAAAGCTGTTCTTTAATTTAAGAATGAAGTTACGTTTCCACGGAACATGATTAAGTTATTATTATTATTATTATTATTATTGTGATGTGAATGAAATCGCCTGAAGAGTAATAACTTATAGGGTTAAATGTGTTATTCAAAGTTCGATAGTCAGTCACTTGCTTAATTAGTTAGTGAAATATCTTCCATACTGCAGGTCACGAAGATTTCCAGTTGTGCAGCACTTACTAATATCTACATTCCAGATATGCGAAGCTTCACAATCACATTCAGAAACTGAATAACTTCCCATATGAAGAAAGTCGATACATAAGGCAGGCAATTAAGAGCCAGTCATAAAAAGAATCCTTTTTGCCTTCGAAGAAAATATTCGAACATGTGAAACTATTGATGTTCGGTATTTTCTTAGTATTTCAATGAGGGCTTCATCTTCCACTCACTGTATTTCCATACGATTCTTACCACAAATGCCTCAGAAGAACTTCGCAAGTATTTATTATTCCTTTACTTGTACAAAAAGGTTTTTATAACAACTTCATATAAGTAATTAACTCTTTGTTTTTCAGGGTCTGAAGACATGTTGCGGCCCTACAGGGCCTGCGCTCGGATCTTTCGTGGTGGTCCAACATGATTGTAGGTTTGGCATAGGGCGGGGACTTCAGGAGAGATTGATAATTACAGAGGAAAGTGGAATGACTGACTGGAGCAACTCGAGAAGAGGCAAGGGGATTGTAAGTAGTTTCTTCAAAAGAAACGGAGATGAAATTTTTGTTTTGTTCAGCTCGTGGACTGTGCCTAAACCGGAGACGGAGCCGACTCACCAACTATATACGTTCTTCTACATCTGACAACGTCATTAGCTATTAACTTGTTAGTGTTTAAGATAGAAGACTTCATTCTTCGCCTTACGTTTTTCGTAGTTGCTAATCTGCATTACAAACATTTTAATTTCATTCTGATACTGCAACGTGTTTACCGCGTTGAATAGCAGCATCTGGCAAAAAATTTCCATCACTCAGCATGTCGACAGCGATTCTCATTCTACAGCAAGACTTAACGAGAACACACATCTCCTTAGAACGAAACCTAAGAGCATTCCTGCTTGCAGAATTGTAGAAAGTTACGTCATGTTGTTTGGCAGACGAGTATTTACTCTTGACTCAGCCTGCTCCCCGTAACCTGAAGATGAAGGCAGCAACTTCCTTCCAGGCTGTCACACACAACAGGAATTTGATCTTATAGTTTTATGGTTTCACGGTGATAAATACAATCGTAGTTACAAAATAAACATTTCAATTGGACTGATGCAACAAAGGCTTAGGCTGTCCATAGGCTAATACTGGAAATAGCATGCAGAGCAATCAGAGTGTCCTGTGGCACTGAATGGCACAATTAATGATATTCCGCGGTAACAGTTAATGTATTGACGAAATGATTTATATGAAGTGAAGTAGGTACTCCTCCAGGAAATTATTCTAAAGCCCTTTAAAAAATAAAATTAATTTACATTGTATATAAACATTCCGTATTTATCTCAAAGACAATATACGTCGTGCTTCCATTACAAAAACACATTTGTTATTGCAGTACGGAGAAATAATTTTTGTTTACGGTAAGAAACATTTGGAATGCATAAATACAATGTGAGGAAAAAATGCAGAGGTTTTAGTGGTAAACCTGGAGGTACAAATAGTAACCGCTGGGCTTTAAACGTTAAATAAAAACGGAATCTTCTAGCAAAAGGAGTTGCCAAATCTCCCAATTAGTGTTTCATTCTAAACATTATTGTTCGCGTTGATGCGTGTCACATCCCCTGTTCAGTCACTTACTTACTTACTTACTCCATGGACCAAAGTCCTTCTTGAGAAACTAACCAGCTCACAGGTAGTCCCCGCATTTTATGTAACTCCAAGGTTCATTACCGCATTAACGTGGCCACCATCTTTCCATATCCTAAGCCAGATCGATACAGTCCACGCCCCCACACCCCAATTCCTGAAGATCCATCTTAATATTATCGTCCCATTTACACTTGGGTCTTCCAAGTGGTTTCTTTCCCTCAGGTTTCCCCATCAAAATCCTGTATACACCGCTCCTACCCCCATATGTGCTACATGCCCCACTCATTTCATTCTTCTCGATTTGATCGCCCGAACAGTATTGGAGAGGAATACAGATCATTAAGCTCCTCATTACTTAATTTTCTCCACTTCCCTGTTACCTCGTCCTTCTTGGGCCCAAATATACTCCTCGACACCACATCCTCAAACACTATCAGCCTACGTTCCTCCCTCAGTGTGAGCGACCAAGTTTCACACCCGTACAAATCAGCAGACAAAATTATTAAAAGACAACAAAACAGTTTCTGGCAGCCACTCTGGACGAAAATTTTATCACAAAATACACTTCACAGAAAAACATTAAAACTTTGAAGCCTGAAAGGTACATGTAAATAGTACTTAAAATTTCAGTTTCTTCATCACAGAAAATATACGGTTTGCCCATTACAAAAATCAATCAATTTTGTTACTCAGACAGACAATTCTGAAATTTCACCCTGCAACATGCCATGAAGGCACAGACGGGACGTAGACGTAAAGCTCTACTCTTCTTTTAACTTGGACGCTTGGTAGAGGTAGGTGGTCAAAGCAACGTTCGGGCCACTTCACACCCGGGAAAGAATCGATAACCGTTTTACAGGAGGTTGCGTGGGCTCCTTGGGCTTTCTGGACTGGTGTGGAAAATGCCTTCGGGAATTTTCGAACCCCGAAACGTCCAAAGCGTAAAGAGTCGCTACACTGTCTACGCTATGTCCAGCAGTCAGTCCTTGTTTCTTCCGAGACAGTACATTGCATACAAAACCCTGTGTGTCAAAATATAGAGCATTCTAATGTTACAGTACACGTACGCCCAAAATCGGGCTTAGTTCAAGCCACGTAGCTTCCCCATAAAGAGGCATACGTAGCTCACTAAGTAAAGATACTAAAAGCTAGACGAAAGGAGAATCGAGTTTCGATTTCCGACGGGGTCAGTATCCTCTTCGACACAAATCTCGAGCGACTCGCGCCACACATACCGTCCTGCCCAGTAAAGCGGTCGGGATATGATGGGTCCACTTACCCTCCATCTACTGCTGCGGTTAAAAATGCGTGGGGTTGTCCCTACAATTTCCCGTGTGTACTTATGAAGTGATAATTAATTAAGCACACATAAACTGTACACCACTTCAGATTTACCTACGGTAATCAACGTTCGGGTGGCGTACGGATGACGTGATGCATACTGGTGCGTTACAGTCCTTATGAGTGCCAAGTGTTGGCCTACACGTGAAAGAACCAGCACGGAATAACTTTTTCCTCTTCTGCGCTTGAAGAAGACAGCGAATACTTGATCTTGGAGTTGCCTCACTTTCACTGTATGTACGTCATCTAGTCGAGTTTAACTTTTTTTAAACAAACTATAATTATGCTTTCGAACACACACACACACACACAAAACAGAGATTTGACTGGATACATCAGCCCATTCAGCATGCTTTCAACAAAATGGTTTGTTGTCAGTAAATGAACTACGATACAACAACAAAAAACTTTAACGTACACAAAAAGTGGCTACTGAATAAGATTCAATGGACTGATTGACTTGTATTTATTTTCAGTTTCCTTATTGGCCCGGGAAGGTGCAAAAACTTAGTAACTCTGAAATAATAATTACAAGATTGGGACATCGTACACCATTTTGAAATACACACGTACACTTTTTTGAAAAGTGTCTTCAGGGTGCAAGCTTAATTTATGTTCAACATGCAGGGCGCTATTTCTAGTGTTATTCGTCGAATGCTACGTCTTTTCAAAATCTAACCGGATACTGTTCCAGAAACAGCATGCAACAAGATGCACAGATAATGGTGTCCTAAAATGATAGGAAATCCGTACTAAACTTCTCAGAAAATGATGAATTTATGTACATATATATAAATTTAATATTATTTCTTGTGTGAATTGTGTTTGCAATTATACTATATACGGACAAATCCATATGAATATTATATGCGTTCTGTGTAATAAACTAGTTCACAATATTAATACACTGCAAACTGAAGTTACAAGCAGTTCACTATGCAAACTATATCATCGCTCACCAATCTGTGGACATATTACTGGAATACAAGAGAAGCTGGATACAACATGTAAATAGAATGCCTCGAAATAGATTACCCAGGGTAATGAAATACTACTCTCCAACTGACAGAAGGAATCATGGTAGACCTTTGAAGAGACTTCTGGATACGCGAGACCGGAACGGGTCAACAAGTGGCCCAACTCCATGAAAGATATATGATGATGATGATGATGATGACGATGACCAATCTGGATCATAGTTCACCACATGTATCTTCTACGTACCTCATTCCACAGAACCACAATTCAAACAACAATTTTAACTTCTGATATTTTATACAGATCGCAATTTTATTATTCTACCGTGAATTTTTCCCAAATCTACAGGATTTTTAAAACTGTGGAGTGATTTAGACAAATTTTAATCTTATGTTAAACTTGTTTTCACCACCCTGAAGATGGCCATATGAGTGGCCGAAACATGTTGGTGACCGTTACACAATAAAATTACATCCATAAAGCCAAGTGCATTTGATGGTATTTTAAAATATTTTATGCATCTAATTAAGGCACTAAATATGGAACTTACGGTGGCGCAGTTGGTTGAGGCACTGCGCTACAAGCCGGAAGGTCGCGGGTTCAATTCTCGGTGGCGTCATTGGAATTTTTCATTGACATAATCCTTCCGGTCGCACTATGGCCCTGGGTTTGACTCAGCATTTAACAGAAATGAGTACCAGGAATATTTCCTGGGGGGTAAAGGCGGACGGTGCGTAAGGTTGACAACCTTACCACCTTCATGTGCCGATTGTCATGAAATCTGGGAGCCTCAGCCTCCTGGAACCCTCAGGGCCTGTAATTGGATTGCTTTATCTTTTAATCAAAATGATAAGCCAAGTCTGCTTGTCCTTACAAAATAAAGATGTAAAAGGTTAAGGAAACGTTCGAAGGATTACTGATAAATAGTGGGAAAACGGGATGAAAGCTGTTGTGGTTTCATAGAGGTTACAACCCAAATATTTCCGAAAGGAATGAGAGAAGCCACGAAAATAGTTATGACAGCTGGTGTCCCAGCCCAAGATTCGAAACAGGCACCTACCAAAACAAAGTATACAAATATTCCCGTTACGTCATTCTGTGCGGTAGGACGCCGTGCTAACATTGTCATCCCAATTATTCTCCAAATTTACATTTAGATCCCTAATTTTCCGCAGCAGTAACAGTACTTTCTGCATGACGTAAGATAACATGATGTCACATCTGATCTGTGTACTGCATGTCACCCTGACGTTTTCGACTGTCACGTCTCATCAACTGATTGTCATGTACTGATTACAAAAGGACGGGCAAGCATGTAGGCCAAATGCGACCATGTAAAATAGAATTCTCCTTTCTAAACTACTGATCAAATTTCTTTTCGCTTCCATTCTTTCTCACTCCTCTCCTTATTTCTTTATTCCTTTCTACCTTTCGTTCCACTTCATTTCCCTCAATTTTTTCACTAAGAATATTTGTTTATTTATTTACTTATGCCTTTATAGGTGGTTTCTTTAATGATGTTGTTAGCAAATCAGGCCGCGCGGCGTCGAGTGGTAGGAATTATCAGTGAATTTAAAACGGGGATGCACAGATCCAGGGAGCCAGGTCGCCGTGGCTTCTAATTTTCGTACGTTGGAATTTTATATTTGTAAATCGTCAGTAAAGAACTTGGATCAAGTCACACTTGTGTCGCCCAGAATTTTTGTATACGAAAATCGGTGGTGGGGGGTAATGCCAGTTATACGTATCCCGAAATTTGCCTGAATGTTCTAAGGAAAACTATGAAATCACTTCCGATTTCATGTCTCCGAGACTGAAGCCGACTTTTTCTGAATACGAAGTATAAGAGCTGACCTGCGACAACGCTGAGGAATAGTAAGTATCAATATCTGGCATTTAATATTAAAAAGGTAAAGGTAAAGCAGTCCCATTACAGGCCTGGGCAGGCCTAGAGGGTTCTAGGAAGTTAAGGTTCACAGATTTCATGACAACGGCACAGGATAGTGGTAGGTTGTCAGCCTTACGCACCGGCCGCCTTTACCCAAAGAAATGCTCCTGGTACTCATTTCTGTTAAGAGGATGAGTCGACCCCACGGCCATAGTGCGGTCGGAAGGATTTTATGTCAATGAAACATTCCAATGACACCATCTGGGATCGAACCAGCGATCTTCCGATTTGTAGCACAGCACCTTAACCACTGTGCCACCGCGGTCCCCCATTTAATATTATATTGTTCATCATTCAGCCTGCGATTCACAGCTGTTACACAAATTATCATCAAGTATTGCAACCGTAACGACCCCCGTGTCTGTACACCCACGAGTCTTAGTATATGTCGCCCCGCAAACTGTGATTGCAGAGACCTTCATGGATAAAAATATTTCCCCAGCTGGTCAATAAAAAATCACACTTTAAAGAACCAAAATGCTCATTGTCGTATTCACAAGCTCCCATCCCAGGCCCGATGAGTCGATTCCATATTCTCCACACTTATTTATCACCCATTTTAATATTATACTTTCAGTCACTGCTAAGTGCTCCGAACTATTTTTTTTTTTTTATTCAGGTTTGCCCACAAAAACCCTTTATGCATTTCTCTTCTGTCCCATTCGCACCACACACCCAGCCCACCTCATCATTTTCGACTTGATCACTCTAACAATATTTGACGAGCGGTACAAATCGTGATGCTCATTATCCATATTGGTCCAGCCTCCTGTTACATCCTCCCCAAGTTCATGATCAGTAATTCTGAAATACCTGTTAGGAATGTCAACAGTTCCCAAACAAGTGGTTGTGTAATGACCGGGATTCAAAATTCGATGCCGCAGAACGTAGAGAATCATGCCTTCTGCACGAACATGTTGAAACATGAGTAGGGGATGTCAGTTAATGTGCATTGTTTCGTGCTCATGCTCTCACGCCCATTCATCAGTACACCAGCATATCTGTAGAAGGCACGTGACGCAATTTCTGTGCCCTATCTTCAGTTAGCTGCTTCACAAACAAGAGATTATGTTGCACTCATGTCTTGTAATTCTACGCTTACAGCTTGATAGTGATTCAACTGGTACGAAGGGTCTGCAAGACTCAGCAGGCAGACATTCCGGTGTTCAGAGCCTAGAGGCTACAGATGACTGGGGCCCACATAACGGGGAACATTATGGTCAATAGGAAGCTCACGTAACGGAGTTTCATCTCGTGAGGAATTCGCCTTCCTACCGGCGATGCCGAAGCCTGTTGGGAAATGGTCATATAAGGAAGATTCTCGTTGTTTCTTGCTTTGCTTTAAGCTCGATGGAAAAATAAATTAGACCAATCAGAGAGGAGGGTGGATAGACTCAGAGCTGGCCTAATATGGCAGTGTGCAGGGCATATTGATATCACTGTCTTCCGGGATGTAACGTCGTATAGCCTGGTTGAAGTACATCGATGTTCAGGAACAATTACTTCTCCTTTAGTGACGCAACAGCCGAACTCGGGTCTAGGCCGCTTCATTGTTGAGGTTCCTATTTCACACACAATTAGACACACACACATACACGTACTCCCCGTAGGACTCCTCTGAAAGAGTGATTGCCTCGTTGCAGAGGCTGCTATACAACACAACAAACACAAGAGACAAACATCTTTGCCCTCACCGGGGTTCAAACCCGCGACCGAAAGCCTACACCTTCGCTGCACGGCTATCGAGATCAGCTTTCGGAAGAACAGACAGCCTTTATCCTCAATGTGGTAATATATCTTCTGCAATGAAGATGGAGCCAACAGTTTTCTGTTTCTGACTCATTCATCGTCACGGCTACCGTTATGTGAACTTCAAATATCCAACATAAAAATGACTTCACTAGGCATCGAAAGCCGGTCGTACATCCAACGTCATGCCTCTTTGCCGGTTATCGCATTTCATGTGTAACAGACGATATCGCTCAAATATAATTCCGCGTATTTATCTGTCTCCTTAATTGGCGCCACAGTAAAGCAGCATTTGAAAAACAAATTTCAATTACTCGGCTAGATTATAATTGGCGTACACACAAATATAGGTTTCACGGTCCCTTTATACACTCCACTGATTGAATGACGTGCAATACGCCGTAAGTATTGGAATTCACAATTTGTTTTTCAGCACCGTTGCAAATAAGATTACTGGCATTATCATTTGTCCTCACAAAGGGACGCATGTAGAAACCACGTCTGAATGAATCCGCTGTCTTGTAATCACGTTAAAAACAAATCTGTTTTCTGTTTCCGAGCTTTATCAACGTTTTAATGTTACTTAATCTTTTCAAACAAGTTTAACATTGAATAGAAAATATGTGCCTGTTTGGAAAACAGCCTTTTGAAATAACTGAAATATTGGAATATTTCTTTATACAGTAACTAACCATGTACTGATGATAAAGGATAGTCGAAATATCTTTCCTTTGGCGAGGTCTCTTAAAAGGGAAGTTTCCAATTCAAGACAAAGATGAGGGACTTGCGGAATGTGCACTGAATATTAAATTCCTTTCTCATTTCACAGACTTTCCTTGTATGTTCTTGAAACGGTCAAACTCCAAGACTCCCATCTATGATTGTACAGTATTTACTTTATATGCGGCTGTCATCACAATGACCATTGTGGAAAGTAATTTGACATTTCTACAGACAGGTACTAGCTACTGCAAAAGTCTTTTTTATTTTTGGAAACGAGTACTCACATAGACCTGCACACACAAAACAAGCAAAAAAGAATAACTTTTCAAACTAATGGCTACTTTTCATAAAGTATTGTTAATTCCATAAGTTGTAGGTGGAATTAAAAATATTTTTATCGTAATTTACTCTTCCGAAATGAGCAGAGGGAAACTGCATCAGTCCCTCATCATCTGACATAATAGTCGTGAACATTTTAATGTGAAGCTATCATTAACATAACAGGACAGGCAATATACGTGAAAAGTAACAGTGAAGCGCCTTCGTACAACCACTGTCGCAGTGGAAATGCAGTAAGTGTCACATTTATGAGTGCATGTACGTTGCCTTAGTTATCCAAAATGCAATGTTAATGCTCCCTGTCATCTGTGGCTTGTCCAGCTCTACAATATTTTTCCACGCTGTCATAAGTGGCGTGATTTTCGGAAAAAACCCCTTATTGAACATAAAATGTTTGTTGTCATTATCTACACAACGTTTTTGAAAAATTTTTCGTTCTAAGATGAATTCAGCGAGATATTATCACAAATTTGACTAAGTCTTCATGTAAAGTACCCGTTATTCTTGTCAGATTTAATGAAAATTGAATTTTCTGGACAAATTTTCGAAAAATTCTCCTACACAACATTTCATAAAAATCCGTCCAGTGGGAGCCGAGTTGTTCCATTCGGACTAGCAAAATGACATACATACGTACTGACATACAGACATGACGAAACTAATATTCTCTTTTCGCAGCTTTGCGAACGGGCCTGACAATGACTTTTAAAGCACAGGTTTCCACCCAAAAGACAATTATTTTAAATTCCATGAAGCCGCCCGTTCCAGATTCGACCCCGGGAACAGATTTCCCTGAGATGTAAGGGTTTTATTTTAAAACTCATACATATCTTTATGTTTCGCATCGACAAGTCAACGTCCGTTCTGTTCACTCTGTGAGTTCCTGCCTTGGGCTCTCCACGTAGCCTCCTATGTTGCAGGTGTGCGGGGATCGTGTGACAGATTGGATATTGACTGGCCAACAAAGTAACTTACGTTTGTGGCGAGGTGTGTTTTAGCCAGTCAGCTTCGACCCAACCGATACCGGTCTAACTTTTAATTTTGGCAAAGCGTGATTAAAGAAAGACAAGAGAACCTTATCCACGCAACTCTTTCGGAAGTATCAAGGCAGAGGGCAGGGTGTAAATGTATGTGCTCTAGCGGAAAATCAAGCGACTCGACTGCAATAAAAGAGGATGTTTTCTGTAACTTTAATTTTGACGGATCTTTCCTATTATCTCCATCCCCCAACGGATATTCCTTCTGATGAAGCAGGAACACTCGAAGGCCCGTTCATTAAAAAACATATTTCACCTTTTTAAATACATAATAAGTGACGCATATAAAGCTCATTATGAGGTATACATCAAAATATATAAGCGTAAGTTGACTTATCTATTATTTATTTCTGAACGCGGTCAGTGCTCAGAATGCAGCACCTAATGGCAAGACGGTAAGTGGACAATAAATTTCAAAAATGTGTAGTAGGAATCGGTCGTAACATACTTAGAAGACGGGTAAAAAAACAGAAAATTGACTGTCAGGGTAGGGTGTGTCGCAGCTGAGATTGCTCCGGTAAGGTGTTAGGACCGTTGCCACTTGGACAAACCTGCGCACTAACAACTGAATAGGCCTACATGTAGTTATTATCACCTGAGAAGGAATCGTGCCTGTATCTAGCTACCAATGTATATAAAAAAACAAATTAAAGAGGTAAATTTTTCTCTCTCTGCCATGAAGGCATAAAGGGAAAGTAGAGGTACAGCTCCACCCATTCTTGAATTCGGCATTAGATGAAGAGCAGTCAACTTCACGTCTATGTGAGACAGCTCTAGTACCCATTGAATAAGAGGTTCAGTGGGACCCACAGCCCTTATGGACGCTTTTGGACAAGAGGGTATCTCTTGTCCCTACCGGGAATAGAACCCCGGGCCGTCCAACTCTTAGCCTAGTCACTGTATCGACTACACTATCCCAGCTCATAAATCAACTGCTCCGAATGTCAAAACAAAGATAAAACTCAGTACAATGAAATTAGCGTCAACCTGGGTGTAATTCCATCATTCTGATGATGGATGCAGCACGTTCCTCAGAAACGCTCGCATCATCCATTATTCCACATGGTATCAAAACCAGGCAGGCTATAGTCTGTCCAATACTCTTAGTGGATGCCTCAAACTTAAGGCACAACTGTCTACGACTACAAGCACCAAGTAACTAATTCTTATAAAAGAAAATGTACCTAAAGATGCACTAATTCTTAAATTCGACTCGGTGTAGATATGAGTTCTCAGCTTCATTTCGAAGATCTAAGTTCTTTCCACGCCACTCCGTTTTGGTGGCATATGGTGGACAGAGTGGCACTGGGACAGGCTTTTCTACCCACTTAATATCATTCAGCCAGTGCTCCACACTCCTATTTATTTCATCTATTACCGACACTATGTGACCTTAGAAACTGACAGCGTCGTTATATAACGAGCCTCGCTCTCTTTGTCTCGCAGGCTCCGGTAGCTTCACGAATGGAAACACGTTTTCCCGACTGCCCATTGGAGTGGATGAGGAGCGCGAGTACGAGGAGGAGAAGCAGGCAGTCCCGACACTGTGGAAAAGAGGAAAATTCATGACCTTCTAGGGAACCGAACCTGTATCTTCCAGCCAGTAGTCAGTCACTTCAGCGATTAAATTACATGATATACTAAAGATACTAGCCTACTGGGAAGCTCGTCCACGGGGCAAAATGACCGGGATTTGACACTGACCACTTACCACACGCAGTGCCAAGATTAAGTATGAATGGATTTACATCTCCACTCTCCCATATGCCTTCATGGCGTGCACAGAAATAATTTTATCTTTTTACTTTTTACTGAATAGAAGAGTAAAATGAGTTTTGTGAAATTCGGTACGAACCTCAGTGCCGCTGTTTAACTTCTGACATTGCTTCATGTAACTTTCGTTAAACAGTCATGCCACGTGGCAGCAGCACTAGCGCCACTGAACGTGGTGTCTGGAGATAATAAAGGATATGAACGTCGTAAAGAAAAACCTCTTTAATACCACTGTCCACTAGAAAGGAAGACAGAGGCAATATGTTTGCTTCGTGGACTATTTTAATACAAGTGTGGTAACTGATGAATCATTCAAGCTGCTCCTCTTGAATTTCTTGAACAGCACGTTTCAAAGATACAGTAGCTGTAGGAGTGGTTTGGAAATAACAGTGACTAATCCTTCAGAAGTTCGATCCCGGTGGCCGCACGGTCTACGGCGTGGGTCTGCGGCGGCTCCATTGCTGGAATTGCGGGTTCAAATCCCGCCGGAGTCATGGGCGTGAATGCTGTGTTTCATGTAAAGGTCTCTGCGACGGACCGATAACTTGTCCAGGGAAGTCTTATCAAGTGTGGTGTGTATGAGTGTTATTTCGAAACCTCAAAAGATGCGGAGGTCTAAGCCAACTAGAGCTGTCAAACCATGGGGGGGGGGGGGGTGTTTT
>Ga0123354_10000828_pt1 | contig 34035 bp, 13 predicted proteins | sample TergutLab28metaG_2_FD_97872 | JGI IMG/M metagenome (GOLD analysis project Ga0123354, IMG submission 97872) | Labiotermes labralis P4 segment gut microbial communities from Petit-Saut dam, French Guiana - Lab288 P4 | ecosystem: Host-associated > Arthropoda: Insects > Digestive system > Gut ... | reverse complement strand
TAGCCCTCCCGTTCTCCTACGTGTTCTGCTCCCGGGAGCAGAACACGTAGGAGAACGGGAGGGCTACAGCAAATACTATATACCAGAAAGCTGACTGTACAGGAAGAATGATCTCCTGATGATAAGCTTCCCGAAAGCTCGAAACATGTAGAGAGTGAGTGACGACTACCCATGAAAATAAAGGGATAGTCCACAAGTGACATCGTGTTGGTTATTTCTAAACATAAACGTATTCGTATAAATTAAATTCTATCACCTATCACTATTTGTCTCTTCTCCTCCGGTCTAGATGCTGTTCCACGCTCAACTCTTATACGGCACGAGTGATGTTTCCACTGAAGTTTCATTTGCCAGCGTTTATAGCAACACTAAGATTGCTGAATGCTGTAATGCCGGTAGCCAAAAATGCATGGACTAAAATAGTAAAGCCTACACTAATAAGATTCCCGTATTGCAGGGCCTGCCAACAACATTACCTCAATAAGATTTATTTATATAACTGAGTGAAAACTGGTGCTTTTGTTAGAGAGTAATATGGTGATCTTAAAAATTGTCATTTTGTTTAAAAATAACTCTGTAGTGTGATGTTTCTTTAACAGATATCAAAACAGAAATCTTAGTGTAGCGGAGCTTAAAAAGCACTAAATATTTTCTAATAAAGATAAGAACTTTCGTGTAAAAGTGTGGACTCACGTATGGTAGCTTGGCCTGATGTAAATCTTACCGTATAATAAAATATTATGTTGAGGCAAACTAACAACGACCAAACAACGACAAAAAGCAATTAGCAACAACATGTTGTGGAGCTTTACTAACTCGAGCCACATGACTCAACGGTGAAGAAACACAATAAAAACAATTATAAATTCACGGAAATACGTGTATGTAACGAACTGAATATACGTAGTCGTATAAGGTGTAAGCATTTTTGCTAATTTCTATAACATTTTGAATGTAAATACGTTACTCTTTTAATTTGGTCACTTGACATGATGCCGTTATATAAAGGAAGAATTAATGACACATGTTTTCCGTCTACATTTCTTCCTTCCTAATATTCTTGCTGCAGAAGTAGCTTAAATAACGTCCCGGGATTGCTTGTGTACTACTAGATTTACTCGGAGCAGTAAGGCGAACGTCACACGATATATGATTACGAGATTCTCAGAAGTGAATGCAGAAAGGGATCTTTATTCAGCTGGTCAAGGAATTACCTGCTCTATGAGAATAGAATTTTTCATGACTATGACTGTAAAGGGTACTCCATTATGGAATGTTACTCCACACAGTGTAAGGTGAACATCACACGTTATATGAGTACGAGATTCTCAGAAATGAATGCAGAAAGGGATCTTTATTCAGCTGGTCAAGAAATTACCTGCTCTATGAGAACAGAATTTTTCATGACTATAACTGTAAAGGATACTCCATTATGGAATGTTACTCCACACGTATAGACTGGTAGCTAGGAACCACGTACAAGGTGTTATATCTAAACGGACAGTAATCTTGGAATTACCTACTTTTGTGAAATTTCTGAAGTCTAAAATTGTGTTCACACGAGCCCACTAGCAGTTCTGTTCTGAGCCACTTCAATAGAAATCAAATTCTCACATATTAAGTGAATAATACGATGGAATTTAAAATGACCCTTCCCTGTTTACCTAAGTACCGCTTGGTTGTCGACAATGTGACTCTGTGTACATAACTTGCTTCTGTAAGTGTGCTGCGCCTTATGATTTATATTGATGTCACAAACACCGAGTTGGGAGAAAAGTTATGAAGGTGCTTGTTGTGGAATTTTGTCCTTTCCGTCTTATTACTAAAGTTCAATGCCTATATCTACAAAACAGAATTCCCGTATATGCACCTCTACTGCTTCCAAACATTGTCAGTAACTTTTCTCGCAACACCCACTGTGCTACCTACTCAAATGCGACGTAATATTAAATTTCGCAAAAAAAAAACTTCTAAAGAAGAAGGTAAAATTTAAATTTTGAGATATTTTAATATAAATATGTTTGGTAAAAATGATTTAAGATAGCCTAAAGTAATAAAGTAATAATTTACTGAACGGAGGACCTAGGCAGCCTGCATGATAAAAATTTTTCTTCACGGTGAAGATTCATTTTATGTTATTCAGGATTTTGACGCCGTGTTGTCTGGTAAGTGAACACCATTGTCTCAGAGGAACATACTTTCGCAATCTTCATGTTCTACTCTGTATACGGAGACAGTATAATCCTCCGAAAGTTTGGCATCCACCTACCAGTGAAAATTTTGTAACATTTCAGACTATCAGAACACGAAGTCATAAATTTCGAATTTTTCCTGTTACCCATTCCTTTACCTTCAAAATTTGTAGTTCTTTATCTGTTACTTACTAAAGTAACATCATATGTGAGGAACAAGCTTAATGGACCAGATCACCATAAAGTCACATATTACGATAACTTAGATCAAGAGGCATGCTTGCAGATGGATCGTGATTGTGGCTGATGGGAGTATGGTGGTGATCTGGGCAGCGTCTGTTGCGATAGGAATGCACTTATGATTCAAGAAATACTGTAGAAGAAATTTATCTAGAGAATTATGTCTCTATGTTGCTGTTGTTAGCACTCACATATTTATTGTTTGTAGATATTTAAATAACAAATTTTATGCCGCATCTATATTGCCTTAGGACAGGGTTTCATTCAGGTGATACTAATTCAAGTGTATTAAAACACGACAGAAACAACTCTTTTTAAAAGTAGATTTAGATACTAAACTTGGGGGTTGTTTGACCGTGCATCACCCTAATGAAATAAAGTGAAATGCCAACTTTACGCAACTAGGTAATTTTATTCATGTATTCTTATCTCGACATGTTTCGGGTACATACGCCCATCATCAGGAGTATTAGATGTTCAGTTGCAGCATACTGTTTTCTGCACCGATTTTGTGGATGGATGGTGGTCTTGAGAGCTGCTGCGTAGTTCGCGTTTACGGTGCGGATGCTCCTGATGGTGGGCGTTTGCACCCGAAACATGTCGAGCTAAGAATGCATCAATAAAATTACCTAGTTGCATCAAGTTGGCATTCCACTTTATTTCATTTAGAGACTAAAATTAACTTTTTCGTGACAGTGAAAGAGGACATAAGGAAATGGTTTCCAGAGGGACGGAGTGCATTAAAAAAATTTGATAGAACTAAATCTTAAAGGTCTTAGAAAAGCGTAAGCACAATAAATTGAAAAAAGTAACTTATGTTGAGAAACTTTTCGTCATGAAAAGTTAACTTCTCATACAAAAATTATATCAGGCAAAATTTTGTTTATTGTCTACATGAAATACGAAAGAATCGCTAAAGTGATAGCAAGAATATGCAGTTAGTAGTATTTTTCAGTGTTTCCCTCAAACGAACATTTTTTTGTCCTTGTAATTCCACAACGCACTGCTCAGAATTGGGCCAGCTCCCAAGTTACATCTCATGAAGTTTCAGGTGAACTGCTCCTTATGGACCGAAACGAGAAATAATTTATGTAAATACCAATGCACACGCTTTTTCTTCTTCTTTCACTTTTAATTCTTTCCATAGCACTAAAAAAACTCATTAATTTTTGGACATTTCTCTCGTCATAGCTTACTACGGCCCAAGACATCAAACACTTTGACTGTTCTCGTCACACAAAGAACACTGAAAACGAAGACATCTGACCTAAGTGTGATAGGGTAAAGGGGAAATTTAGGATAATGTGCCTTATGTTTAATGATATAATTCGTAACTTAGGTTGCGTACGTCACGTATTACGTTTAGAATAGTAAAATAAGGACCGATAAAATTTACTGGAATTGAAGGTCAGAAAAAAAGAAAAAGAAATTAGTATATACATAATTTTGCTGGAAAAAGCTATTCAAAAGCCTCAAACTGGCTTTTCAAGAGGAAGGGAATATTATTGAGATGACTATGACACAATCTAGCTCAAGTTTGGGATCAAGTGCGGACTTTTTTTTAACTGTTTTGAATATTCGTATAGCAGCTTACTGTCAGAAAGTTGTTGCACTAAAGTGATACAAAATCTCGTTCGTTCTCTGAGGTATATTTGATATACAAAACAATGATCACTCGAAATTGTCCAAAATGAACGTAATGTAGGCTAATAAACAAATCACTCTTTAAAAGTTTATGAAATGAATGGAAACAGTAACTTATCCGTACGAAAGGAAAGTGATGCTCGTCTCTTTTCTATGGGTTCCGCAATGAATAAAACTCTTTAAAGTAACACTGAGGAAATTTCTATCCGGATATAGACACAGAAGTACTTATGAACAGGTAGCCTACTGTGCAACGTACAAAATGTTTCAAAAACTCGGTACTGTAACATGAACTGTAGTTTTATGAAAACTGTTCGCTGCACGACTAGAATTCGTCGCGTGCTCATTGTTATCGGGGCGATAGCTTCGTGACTGCCAGCTGTTAGCGTGACGCCCACCCTCGTAAATGAACACGGTCCGGGTGATGACAACACAGTCGTACTTTCTTAGGGGGTACGTCCGGTCACAGTTTCACCCACACATATGTCTATTTGATGTAATATTAAGACCTAATTGCGCGAAATATACGGTAACTTATGTCAATAACAGCGTCCAAAAGAACTCTGACATATCTTCAGGTTAGCCTTTTTAATCAAGACATTCACAGAATCGTCGTGAAAGAGGACAGAAACTTTGTTAATAGAAGAAACGAAAGTTGTGCTGCATCTCAAATGGGGAACATACAATTCGGAATATTGTGTATGTGCATGTCTTAACGGCATAGGATTACTCACTGGCCTGGATGTTCATGTATACCAGATACAAAGAGTCTACTCTCCCTCAATACTAATCACACTACACGTAACACCATCTGCAGTCAATAGTTCCTCCCTACATGTCGTCACCGCATTGAAAAATCTTTATACTAAAATGTGAAACATTTAACGGTATTATATTTCATGTTTATTCTTTATGATGCGCCACATTTAAGACACAATCACCTGGGATTTAGCTCCACGAGAAGTAGAAATTTGAAGAATAAAAGACCAACTTGATGTCACTTGCTATTTTATTTCACTTCTTATGTGCTCAACATGTTTCGGATATATTAATATCCGAAATATGTTCAGCATATAAGAAGTGAAATAAAATAGCAAGTGACATCAAGTTGGTCTTTTATTCTTCAACCATCACAATGGTGTACGGTCCAGTAAACATAAGCAGAAATTTGTTGAACAAACACGAACTAGAGTTAGTTGCGTCCTGCAACAGACAGTGCCATTTACACTCAGTACCAGGTTTTGAAAACAACAGTTAATAATTTCGAAGGAGAAAAGGAAGGTCGACAGGTGGACGAAGCAAAGTGCCTTACTCGCCTCATACACATGTACTCTTCAAACAGACGTATATAGGTTGATGTCTTATTTAAAGTTCAATCTGCTTTTCGTTACCTCTCGAAACGTCCATTTATCAAGTTAGGTTGGTTGACGCAGAGAATAAAGCACATTAGAACATAGGTTTTTAGCTTCTAAGGTTAATTCAGTAAGAAAAGGGGACTCGAAACCTCAAATGAAAAGCTGAAAATTAGTGTCTATATAATTTACACGTTCAGTAGGTCCGTACATGAGAAAGGCCTCTTTCGATTCTGAAGACAGTAGCTGAAACATTTGGGGACTATGTCAGAACAGATTTCAGATGGCATGGGTGGGTCCCTGAAAGCCATCACAAGTGAAGCAGCACGCTTGAATGACTTTTCTTGTTTGAACTTATCACCTCAGCGAGTTCCGTCAATTAGGCAAGAGACGGGAGAGTTACATTAATTACTGGAATGGCAGGAAACGGACAGACATTCGGCCTATATTATGAGATAGATTTTCTCTTCAGAAGTTTGAACAAGCGAAGATACGTGAACTTCAGTGCAATACACATAATTTCAATATGCTCTTTTGTCCTCATGCATACTTCTTTGGTAACAATACGACGCTGATCGTGCTACATATATCACACACACTGTTGATATAGTTAACAATTTCTTTTGTATTTGCTTAAGTATTCTTCATACTGAAAAAGGAGTAAAAAATTTTACTTCTTGATGAATTCTATAAATCATATAGTGCATCCATCTTGACCGTAACCTGGACTGTATCTGAAGGAAACAACAGGTTTCAACCTCATGTAAGGAAGGTGTGACGACGAAAAAAGGCCAAATTACATTCGTCCAATGAAATGCCGTTATGGAGTGCCGAATAAAATATGTAATCAAAGTCTGTCGAGTACTTCTGCCGACAAAACATGCATATGTGCTGTCGGACAGATATTATTTCTCCATTATTAGTTCACCTTAACCACTTACTCCAAAATTCACAATAAGCAACATAAAAACACAAGAACGAAATAAGGATTCATTGTGATAGACCAACACTTCTGACCAATAATAGTTTAAATAAGTGTAAAGTATGCTTATTACATAACACACACACACACACACACATATAATCGTAGGACAAAGTGTAAAATCGTCCACGGTCCATTAATTTATTGTTCTAAATATAGTACATTCTTGTAGAATCAGTTCTATATGTGAAGAATAAACCAAAATCTTATCCTTTTGTCACGAGGGAATAGTCACAGTTCTCTTATTTTTATTCTTCCACTTCTCTTAGTCCAATTATTCTGTCATTCCTTATCGACACACAATAACTCCTAATGTAAATACAGCGTAAATAGAACGCTTCGAAAATTTAATGCCCGTATGTATGTGTATTATCGAAAAACAAATGAGTCAGACTTTACCAAATCCGTGATTGAAATAGGTTTGAACTGGGTTCATGGCACATTTGATGCATTTACATTGAATAGGTCTATAATTGAACACTTTCATTTTTTTTACGTTTGGCTCACAATTGTCAGAATCTTCAATAATACACCTGTATGTCCCTTCAAGGCACAGCAATCCCAATACAGAACGTAGGGTAACAAAACGCGTTTGGAAAGTAAGTATGTGTACTCCATTACAATACATTACATCTTCCACCAATATTTATTTTCTGCACTGCAATCTAAAGTCTCCAGCTTTGCTTGGCTGATACTGAGTAAGTCGCAATAAATTTTTATTTTTGGGAACGGCCCGAAGTCAAATGAGGTTGCAATGAATGTGGGATGGAAGACTGGTTTCGAGGAACCTAATACCAATAAATCACAGGCTGTCCTGCGTGCAATTTACAAATGGTGAACGAAGAACCCTAAATAAATACGCCAAAATAGAACACGCCTTTTTAGATGTGCAAATCTGAACAAAGAAGAGAAACTGAAGCTGGCAAAATGGAAGAAGTTTTAGCGCTTAAGTTTCAACGAACGCATATTTAGAGACCGATTCAAGTGGCCGCGCGGTCTAAGGTGTGGTTAGGCGACAGCTTGCTTGCTTGCTTGGATTGCTAGTTCGAATACTGCCGAGGGCATGGATTTCTCTTCTTGTGAGTGTTGTGTGTTGTCAGGTTGAGGTCTCTGCGATGGTCCGATCACTCGTCCAGAGGAATCCCACCTAGTGTGAGTGTTTGTGTCATTGAGTGTGGTCAGGTGCAACAATAACCCTCTACACGTACCACGAGTAGGCAGGAAGAGGTCTGAACAGGAAAGAAAGAAAGAAAGCAACTATTTTTAAAATTGGAAGATACTTATTAAATTGAGGCACGTTATATTGAGACCTAACCTCTTCTGCAGCTATAAATATTAAGCTATTTGTAAAGCAAATGTGTAACCTTAACCAGGGGCCTTCGGTTAAAGACCGAGTGCCATTAAGAGGATTGCAGTTGAAGCCAGGATAACGTAGTCGGTACAGCAAATATTCTACAGGCTGTTCAAACCAAGAAATTCCTTTGCGATTTCAAACTGACCAATATGCCTTCTTGGCAATGACAGAGACAACTTACTTTTTACTTGAAACAGAAAAAAAATAATTGTATTTACGGCACGGAATTCTCGAGTTACGTAGCAAATATAAGCAAATTAATGACAGTTACCCGCACACATGTTTTTCCGATACGCTCTTTACTCCTGTCCGTGGGAACTACACGAAAAAACTGTCATTTGTCAATGAGAAAACAAGTGCATACAACCGTATTTTTTGAATGACGAAGCAAAGGTCTGCGTTGAAACCTATATATCCCACTTTCGACGTGGTTAGGCTAATCATTCAACATCTCCAAGTAAGGTGATAAATAACGTATGAATACATCTCCTACAAAATGGTTATCACTGAGTTTTAGGAAACAGCAGAACACGAGGGCAAACACAAGCACTGACTACTGTCTGTTTACAAATGTATGTGCTCTACGACAACAGGTTCTCAAAAAAGTCTTGATTTTTCTTCTCATTACACCTTTCACACAAAGTGATTTGGATAATAAAGAAAAATATGCTGGCAAAGTGCAAAGCGCTTTACAAACAGGTGAGTTGTTTTTAGACACATTTCATGAGGTCCTATACAGATTCTAGAATTACTGTGTCAAAAACACAACATCGGGAAAAATGGGGCTGTCCTGTTACACGGTAAACCTCGTATTTTACATATTAGGCCCTACGTTTTATTATTCCTCATTTTGCGCATATTAATATTTCGATTTTATACATGAGGAAATAAGAAGGAAAATGATAAAGTTGTAGCATTTATCGTCACAAATATTTCTGAAAATGTAAAGTGAACTTCTCTCTGGACACACTGTTCAGTAACAGAATTTGGTTCGCAGTGAAGTCAAAATGAGAATATAAAGAACTACTTACCTTATGTACAGTATTACGAGTGGTTTTCTTTCATCTCTGTTCAAATTAAATTTTCTGAAGTGTCATTTATTGCATACACAAATTTAGCGTCCCAAAAATATGATTTAATATTCCTTCGCCACTTTGTACAAGAAATCAAGTAATCTTCTACTCAATAGTGGATGATAGTCAGCAAACACAAATATGAAGAAAATTAGTGACGAAGCCAATTTTAAAACGACCAAAATTTAGATTCTAAAATTTGAGAACTTTTTTAATACAAGGGTGTCGTTTAACGAGTTATTGGCTAAGATTACAGAGCGTAGGTGATAACGCATGAATGATTATGAAGCTTCTGTGGAATAATATTGACGGGGGAAAACCTAAGTACTCGCAACGAAACCTGTCTCATGATCATACGAGTATTTCCACCACAAATCTCGCACTGACTACCCTGGTGTTGAAATCAAGCCCCTACGATGAGAAGCTTAAGACGCATACAGGGCCTGTTACACAATAGATTTAAAAAATATATTTCCTTTGTGACCTGTATAAAAATGTTTCTCGTTATGTACTGTCCTAAATTCACACTTACTTCATCGCCATCAGGATTGATTACTAGCTATTGTCGAACAGTACAGAAACCGTACCAACGTATACCGGACTTTGTACTAACATATGGAAATGTATATGTACGGTACATGCATATGGCGGGATATTTTCTGATTCTGAAGTGAAATAAGTCTACAACAACAAACACTGTTGCATGTGGTGGCGCATTTTTTAAGGCAATGCGCTACAAGGTGGAAGGTCGAGGGTTCGACTGTGTCATTACAATTTTTCATTGACATAATCCTTTCGGCCGCTTCTAACAGAAATGAGTACCAGGAGTATTTCCTGAGGGGAGGGGGGGGGGTAAAGGCGGCCGGTGTATAGGACTGACAACCTTATCACCTTCATGTGCCGATTGTCTTGCGATCTGGGAGCCTCAACCTCCTGGAACCCTCAGGGCCTCTTTAGGCCCGTATGGGGGTTGCTTTACCTATATTTACCCTTTTAAAAAAATAATATTCCTATTGCAAAATTGAGTTTTATTACCACGTCCTCCCACATGTGTGTATGAACATAAATAACTCACAATATTCCATATGCATGTGCTTGTGCAAGCGTGCATAAATATTTGTGTTTTGAGTTTCGTTGAACTCAGTGTCAGAAGTTAAGGATAAATGGAGATCAGCTGTTTCAAAGGGCGGAGAGAAGTGACGGAAGAATGGAAAAGAGAAATGAGAGCATTATCAGTGCCGAAGAAGGGAAGAAATATTACAAATTTGAGGCTTGAGTGGTTGTTGTGACCATTAGAAGGAGGGCGGCCCTCCGGAGCACGTAACACCTCACGCCGCGAAGAAAGGGTTTCTGTGTTTTCCCAGGCAGGCTACACAACAACGAGTGCAAGAGTGGCGTACCTCGCATAGCAGCGTAGTAAATACTGTAAGAACATTTCAACACAGAAGGTTCTATAGACGATGCATAGCACAAATTAATTTATACAGGATTTTCTAAATACTGATTACAAAGATGGCATACAGAAAATTTCTACCAAACTACTTTTTCATAATACAGGGCATTATCGTATAATACTGCCTTCCCCAGCTTTCCATTAATACCCTCAGATTAAATATGCGACGACAACTTTTCCTCTAAAAGCGACTCAGCCCTACTGTTTTCAGAAAATACTTTAATGGCCCGGTTACGAATTCAACCCAACCCGCATGACACCAAAAACTGGCTAGGAGTTGTTTTGTTATTGTACTTGTAATATAACTTAAAGCTTAAGAAATTACAGCCACATGTTATTGCACATATTTTGTCTTCTATTAGCGAAGTTTCTTAATAATAGTTGGACCGGCATAGCGTAATCGGTATAGCCACTTGTTACGGGCTGGACAGGATTGAATCCCAGTGGGGGGCGAGATTTTCCACACCCACCCAGAACGGCTCTGACGCCCACCCAGCCTCCTACACAATGGGTACCGGCTCTTTCCCTGGGGTAAAGCTGCCAGGGCGTGGCCTTGACTAGCCACCCCCATCTAGAGCCGAAGTTAAAGAAAAAGTGGAGCTATACTTCTATTTACCCTCTGAGCCTTTATGGCCTCTTCAAGGGTGAAACTTATTTTACTCTTAATTCTGTTTCCTTTACTCAACTGCGAAGTGTCAGGTACTGACATAATTTTTCGGTACTCCAGATTCAAAAACAGTATTTTTAGTTGCTTTCATAAAAAAGATAGTTTACTTTTTTCATAGCCATGACTGCCAGTCAATACAGACATGTGCCTTAATGTGTGCATTCGAGTTCGAGTCTATCCCAGTGCCTTTGAAAACGTCTATTGTACTCAGGCAAATTTTATAATTGGACTGACGTTTCTCTTGTCATCTTTCTTCCACCATTAATGTGTAGTTTATTTGATGACACTGTCATGAAGTGGGGCTAGACACAATAGGACTTTAGGATGACAACTGAATAACGCAATGTAAAGAATGTTAATGAAGTGTTACAGAATATATCGTCATTAAACTAGACGTCGATGAATAAAAATCTCACTCAGTGCCTTCTTCGGGCAAAGATTTTAGCCTGGGACATCCTCAGTACGGAGTAGAAATGATATCCACTATTTTAAGATGTTTCTTCGTGTCCTTGGTCTTTGGGCAGAAATTAGCACTTCAGAAAAACCTGCTAGTCAAATTAGAAAGTACCTTCACCCCAATTCTGTTTTCATAGATTAAACTGAAGCTTGGACCTGGAAAGTATAGATCCAGCAAGTAAATTCCTATTGGATTTACCTGTTCCAAAATGGTACAAGTAATACACACACGTTTTATACAGTAAAATAAACGAACGCTTGCAAACCTGTTTTACTGCGTTTAAATTACAGGCTTGAGATTACACTACAAAAACAGACACAGTAAGGAAAAGTTTAACACAAAGTTTTGGTGAATGTTACAGTAGATTAAGCGCCAAACTGTTATAAAATATGCGACAATAAACTTACGATTCTAGCCTCAGTTATACCAAATAAGGAATGCCCACCACTCTGGGTTTATTTTTACCTCAATTCTTACTGCCTTGTAGCGAACTGTTTTAGCATGTTGTTCTTCTAGGCACAGAAATTTAAAATTAAAAAAAAAAGAAATATCAGCTACTTACCAAATTGGTTGTTGGAAACACAGACTTATTTTAACAGCGTAACTTATTATCTTACTTACACAGATGTCATAATTGTTCTTAAGTAAGAAGAAATAAACTACTATACAATAACTTTGGCTCTGACTTCAATTGTATGTGGTTCAGTACGTGCGGAGCTCCCTTCATTCCTTCCTGTCTCCAGAACGACTCTGACGGCCGATAAAATTGTTATTCCAGAGGCAATGAAATCTGAAGTAAGGAAGGTCGAGAAGGAGAAGCTCGCCAATATTTAGGAACTTCGGAACATTGCCTCCACGACTGAATTCCCAAATGTCCAATAAAAGTAACAGTATGGCAAAGATCGTAATACGGTTGCTGTATGATGTACAGAACGCAAAACATAAGACCACAAAATGCCTGTAACAAGAATTTCCCCTTGCATTTGTAATAACATTAGGTTATTTCAACTAACACAAACTACGGGGGAATCGCTGTGCACGCAGAAGGATAGTTTATTTAAGCCGGTGTTGCTTGCAGTTACTAAGCCGTGTCTCTGTGACCGAATGTGAGAAGATGGCATGGTTCGCTTGGTCCTGCTCAAGAAGGAGCCGGACAGACGGGTCTTTGCAGTCAGTCGGGCCGCAATCCGAGGCAAGTGGCTGACGTTCCATCTACACTTAATATCTCTCTCTCCCCATGCCTTACCACACATATCGTAAAACTACAGCGTATGTATCTACCCATGATGTTTCTGTTGTTATTCTATATACATACCTACATTTTTTATATACACAATAATAAGTACATACATTCATTCATTTATACACACACACACACACACACACACACAGTTTTTTATTTTTTCCTTCTGTATAAAAGGAGTGCATAATGGGGTGTTCGCACCTTTCTGTCCGCATATTACATTTCTGAGGCTACGTGACGCACATCCGTCAAATTTGACATGAGATGTCTTAGTAAGTTGCTGGGCAGATTAAATTCTGTTATTATAACCCCAAGTTCACAGGATGAATTAATGAATTATTATCATAACTTATACAAGAAGCTTGTGATGACATAAATAGGCCTGATTAAGATATGGCCATTTTGTTTGAATCGTTTCTACCTAGCAATATTTATTTAAGACAATACAAAGAAAATATCTGCTTACTCTACATTGTGTGATATGAAAGCCTGCAGTGCAACAGCCTTCTGTATATGGACCGTATTTTCAATTTTGTAAAATAAATTATTTGACTAGGGATGATCCACGTGGTCAAAACAGGTAGGAAATTTCATTCTCTTTTTGTTCTTAAATTTCTTAACAGATATTTCTGGTACTTGAAGTTTCAGATTTCACGTCCAGCATTCCACTGTTTAAGCCCTTTCAGAGAAATCGCATAAGTCAGTGGCCCTACGTAACTATTCGAATCTTTATGTCTGCTGTTACAGGCTCCGAGAGCCCAACCACCACACAAGAGAATCACCACTCATCGCTGATCCATACTGCTTACGCAATACGTTCGCAGCCACCCTCCATATCGTGAGACCTTCTCCTCAATACGAAGGACAATTTGAAGGCTCGCCCTACAGTGCTGACAAGGGACCCACTTAGAATCCACTTAGGGTCTACTTAACATGAAATGTAGTCATAGACCTATATTCCGAGCTACTGACTGTCGTTAAACAAATCACAAAGCATGGAATGTAGTACGGCATTAAAACATTATCTGCGTTTAAAACATCCAATATTCCCATCTGCCGACGCAGTATTCTAGAGGGAAAAAAATTAATTGACCCTTCGTTATTTAACAGGGTTGTTTCAACCAGTTGGAAACTGCGTACGCACGTGTTTTGAAGTAGAGTATTATGACCAAACTCAGTAAAACTTCGCGAATTGCGCCTCGAAATACTGAAAATAATTAACAGAAAACAGAATATGTGCAACCGGTACTCCGCTTGATACTCGAACCAATCACCACTCTAATGCAAGTCTACAGCATAACCGTTAAACTAAACTCGTGTGTTGTGCAAAATCGTCCGGAAATTTACATGCAGGAACACAGTTTTCTGATCTTCTACTGTACAGGATGTACCTAATTTTACTGTACCAAATCACGTGCGTTTGCTTGCAAAGTACTTTATTCTGTCTCCCAAATCCGCACAATCATATGTGAACACATGGCGGCTGACTCTGTTTCCACATCATAACAATCAATGACCGAAACACCTCGTAGAGCTTGTCACAGCGTAGAAGGAAGGGAACACTTGTAAGGTGCAAGCACATAAGAAAGACCAATACTGAAATAGGCCTTAAGAACACTACGTGGAGGTACGGGCTTCACGCAACTTACCCAAGATCTGGTCCTTTTGGACCATGCTAAACATTTTTCGCATTTAATAAATGAAATGACTATCTCGAACTGTCAAGTCAGTTATGCAGGGAAGCGCTTATACACCACAGCATTCCTTCACAAGCCATACAAGGTTCCTTGGTGTCAGGCTATGTCTATTTACTTACATTACGTAACGAACAGATCAATTAAGTGTTTCAAAATAAAATTAATTAAAATACCTAAATACCTCTTTTGTGAATTATCTTCGAAAACTTGTGTTTTAAAGTAAAATTGGAGTGCCTAAAACACATTTTAACCGTAGTCTTTAAGGTATAACACCGTGCTAAAGTTGTTCAAACTGCAGAAGATTTAAAAGATCTTGCCCATTCCTTCTTTAGGATCAAAGTAGAAGACTTTATACTGTTTATGAATCTTAATTGTCAGTTGAAGGCATGATTAGACTTTATCAGCTGAATATGAAAACCAGTTTCAATTACATTGAACTGAAGGACATCTGAGGACGCTAATAAGAGCAAAAGGAATTGTATCTGAGTCAGAACATATTCATAAATATTTTTAATTTTTAACAATTAAGCGTGAATACGAACTTTTACTTTGTACTGTGAGCGTTACTTTTAATGGCCATTGGGTTGAAAAATACATGTTTAATCAGCATAAATCTCCTTGGAGGAGCATACTGGTATATAGTACTCATTTCTTTCGGTGGAAAGAAAGAAGAAAGACAGGGGTAGTGGCAGAAGTGCCGAAACATAAAAAAGTTGTATAACAATAGAAATAATACAACAATGTTGTGGAGGAGGGGTTAAATTCCAGTCTAATTGTCCTACAATGTCACCAGCTTCTTATAGTGATGAAGACTCCACCCGAATAAGAGATGTCGCCGCTAAGCTCAGACTAGTCAAGAAGTCACACAGAGCAAAAGTGACGTACAGAATTCTCTGTCTAACGTAATTTGATTTTTACCTGTGACAATAGTCATGTTTACTGCCGACAGATGTTGATGTGTTTACGTAAACAAAATGGTAAATATTCCGAAATAACTTTGCTGTGTATCTATATTTATGGTTTTATAACGATTTTTCGTAAGTACTGGAATACATAGCGTCAAATAAAGGAATAATAAAAGAATAATATTCGCAAGCAGCTGTCAAAAGAAACAGTAGTAACCAATAACTCTGATATTATGCCGCTTTTGGTCCAGATTTATCTAAGGTGTTTTAGCGACACCATCCGCAGCTCAGACACGTGGCGTGACTACGTATCTTAGCGCCCAGGATAAGTAATCAAAATGGGTGACCCTAAAAATTATGAAATTTAAAAAATCGCAATTATTTACTGGATTTACTTTTATTTGGTTAAAAATTTATGATATGTTGAAGGCAGAAATGATTGTTTCCTAAAGATGCAGGTCTTCTCCGTCACAGCACAGCTATACTACTTCATAAATCAGTTACATATTTCGGCTACTCTTGTTAGCCATCATAACGCCGATCCAAAGAATATAAAAAGAAATAAATAATACAGTTTCGATATTGGTCAGAGATCCCTCGACTGAGTAATCTTCATTATTTAGTTTGTTATAAACACAACGGAGATGATTTATATTAATATATATATATATATATATATATTGCTTAAAGTATTTATCTGGCCGCCAATCGATTCTGTCTTGGGGGTGGGATGGGTTGGGGTGGGCACATCACCCACATAAATGTTCAAGCAAAGCCCTTAATTCGGACGGCAGAACCTTGTTAACTATAATGCTTAGTGAATAATGAATTAGAAGAGATATGGCAGAAATAATCATTGCCGAATACGCTCTGCTACCCAGGCATTTGTCTGCGGAGTCTGAGAAAAACTGCGAGACTCTTTTAAGGATAATCGAATAAGACGCAGTAGTACCAATCCCACGCTTGAGGCGTTCTTTGAAATAATGTTGGTTATTATTGTTGCTAGTGTATTATACTATTATTTCTATTATTTATTTCTGTTTTGCTTAAATATAATGTTACAAACACTTCAGAAAATTAGAAAATGAAAAAAGGTTATTCTGAGAATTTGTGTGGAAGTAGTGATAGACTATTTATGATACTTCTGTTTCATGACAAACCCAATCACATTATTTTGTGTGAATTGTCTTTATAACGACTAAAAATTTTAGACTCTCATTATAGGTGAAATGCTGACCGAATAATAGAAGATATGACAATGTAAAAAAAAATTAATTTTATGAGAGTTATATAACTGATTGCGTAATTTCGGCTGAACCATGTTTCATGTACCTGCAGTATTCAAAATGCGATTGCAGTATTTATGTCTTTCAGTTCACCTTCTCATGAACATAGCGACGAAATATTTACTGTATATATATATATATATATATATACGGGGATGCTGATAAGTCCTTAGCCCGACCAAGAAGGAAAAAAGCTAATGTTTGTGTCAAAATAAAATGGCGTGAATTTCCTTCGGCGCCTTGCCTTGCGAGGGGGGGGGGGATTTGATGACAGCTCGCGTCTCGATGTTGTTGAAATCGCGCAAGTCCCTGACGTGCTTCCGAGCTTTTTTTCCTTCCTGATCGGACTAAGGACTTATCAGCACCCAGGTATATATACATATATATATATATGAGACTATATATTTGTTTGTAGCTTTTCACTGTAACAAATCCGAAAGATTTAAATGGCGCCTTAATCAGCACACAGCACAGAAGCTAATACTGGTGTCAAGGAGTCAACGAATTTTTTTATTAAACATTATCTTACGACGTAAGAGGGTCTTCTTCTAAGATTTATCACCACACAATTTTAACACCCTACGTTGCATGTAATGGGCCGGGTAGCTCAGTCGGTATAGCGACCGGTTACGGGCTGGGCGGTCCGGGATTGAATCCCGGTGGGGACGAGATTTCCGCCTGTCCAGACCGGCCCTGGGGCCCACCCAGCCTCCTGTAAAATGGGCACCGGATTTTTCACGAGGGTAAAGTGCGGCAGGGGCGTGCTGCTGACCACTCACCCCCTTCTAGTGCCGCGGTCATGGAAGAGTAGAGCTATATCTCTTCCCACCCTCTGGACCACACCGGGCCTGTAATGGGATCACTTTTACGTTGCTTGTAAATACAACTGCTGCCACCTCTGAAGTTATGTATTAGCTCTATGCGATGTAATGGAATTTGTAATTTTTTCACGAGAATCTCTCGAACGGCTCCAGACTTATTACAAGGAACAGATGGAAACAGCTATATGAACATGACGGAATTTGAAGATATAGTAATATAGTTCTTAAAATCTGTATAATTATTTTAAATCTGAAATTTACAGAAGAGATGTTTAATCACCGGTAAAGTCTGTTTACGTTTTTTATACTCTGTCCGTACTAATTATGGCAGTGGTATTAAAAAGCGCAAAATCTGTCTGATGGACTGACTCCAATCTAGATATGATTCATACGACTTTACACATTTCTATAAAATTCTCAAATATGTTTTCAGAAGAGTTGGTTAAGTTCTTTTAGAATTATTACATACAGAAAATAATAATAAAAAAAATAAATAACAATAAAAATGCCTTAAAAGTACAGCGGAAGCTCCTTCCAGTAGCTATGCCTGCATCTAGCATTGCGGTTACTTTCTTTTGTCCCAACGTAAAGAAATGCATCAACTGAGATCTTCGTTCCGTTGGGTTGTTGTGCAGCGTCAGAAGTTTTCAACAAACCACCCTACGTGCCGCATCAGCACATGGGCTACGAACAGCGATGTCGACTGTACGGAGGAGAAGGTCTGACATCTTGCAAGTGCTTCAACTGTCTGTTGAGTATACCAAATTTAAGGTCATGAAATTTAATTTAGTTCTTTGCACAGGCAATATAATAAGATTTGAAACTTACATTCGGGCTGGTTTTTTATTATGTTAATTTGCTACAGCTATAAAAAATTGCTGACACCGGTAATGAACGGTGGAGATTATGCACTTAACAGAATAATAAATTATACTGCTCATAAAACTTATCAACCCTAGACATGTTACACCGCAAATAAACGTGGATAATTATTTTTTTCTTTATTTAGTAAAATGTAAACAGGAATTATTTTATAGAGCTTCATGAATTATGGGGTTTGTGCAATGTGTTCACTTTTAAGCCATTTAACTTGAGGAAGATATGATTTCAGCTTCTTCCGAAGGACAGCTCGTAGAGTGACACGGATTAAATTAAAATTTCCCGACAAATTTTTGCAGTCCTCTCGACATATATTAATATATATATATATATAAACATCGAACTTGTTTGGGAGATAACCAAAGACGGCGAAAATATTTACTAAATATGTATGAACCTCACAGGCTATAATTTACACACATACACCCACCAATAATTTGTGTCTGAGTTTTTATAAGCTCATGTTTAATTGACGTCTAAAGATTCTCAAGAACCGTGAATCAGGCTCAATAAATTTCAAATTTCTGCAAGATATGTGACAGGTTTGAATTTTTCCTGAATTAGTGAGGTTCCTTCAATCTACGAACAAACAAAAAATGTGTGACATGTAAAACGAAAATGTATATACACTTCCATTATTCAGGGGTACATCAAGACAGAACATTTCTGGGTTGTCGTAAAGAGGTAATTGGCCTGTGGTGTGAGGCCTATTGCTTTAGGCCGAGCGATAGGTGGATTCACAAATTGGAAACAAGACTTCGGAATTATCTCGTGTATTTTTTTTCCCCCATCGTCATACCCGTAACACCCATCTGACCTGCACGTACACTCTAAGTATGCTGGGAAATGACAGCGTATTCCATCGGCTCGGAAGAAATATTACATCGGTTGTCGTGATTTAAGTTTACCCTCCTTTATATTTCTTCCTCTAGATGATAGTGGCTTACATTTAAATATGCCACAGCTGTTTCCTTCGCGATCGCTTGCAATTCACTGTACAAAACATTAACCAATACTTTTGTAGTCGAAAGACCTCTGCATATAATACAGCGTCGTTAAGCCTTCGTGACAATGTACGAAATATGTGCCTCTTAAAAAGGTCTCACAATAAACAAAGTAGACTACAGCTAAGTAATTATGATGTGTATTACAGAAAAGTTGTTTTTTATATATGTAGGATTCTGTTAATATGTGGCAAGAAGACAGAAAATTCCACTCAGTAGTTGTCCACAGACTGCCGTTCATGCAACACTGGGGGCTACGCGAAATGTTACTGAGTGGGAAGATTGTAGTGAGGGATATTATGTTGTTATTGTAAAATAGAAATTTTAAGAATTTCATACTCAAAAAATTTTGTATGTGTAGTACATACTCTTATTTTGCTCCTAGAACAACCTAATTCCTTGAAATTTTTTTCAAAAGCGCAGTTGAGATGTGTAACTTTACTCTTACGCCATGTCAATAAAGTAGCTGTGTGAGCATTGTGCAAAAATTGTTAGCTTCGCGACTGACCGGATCGAGCTGGTAACTTCAAAGGCAGAGCGGAAAAATCAACGGAAAATAATCTAGAAATGAGTAGTTTTTTATGTATATTCAGGACTGTTATTTGGGAACAACAGCACTTGTGACACTCTTCCTGTGATATGAAAACTTCGAGCAGACTTTGGACCAGATAATGCCATCAGGCAGCACTAATGGAAGTGTCGTTGCTGTCTCCTGGACCCCCACACCATCCCACCAAAGTAGATGACTTGAACGTGACTACCTTTCGCTTTTTATATTAGACCCACTCATCCGCTCAAAAATGAATCAAGTTGACTTACAAACCCTCATAAGCTCACTGCAAAATATGGCATGGAGTTTTGTCAACGCAGCAAAATATCGCGTTTACAAGTTGCAGAGTTTACGCTGGTTACAATCATGATGTAACAGCTGCATGACTGTTGAATGAGACTGACGTCTTAACCGGCTTAGTGACTGAAACTTGAAAACCAATTTCATAACTAACTTCATATAGTGCCACAAAAAATTCTATGGTATTCGTCAAACAAATAACAGACTAACTTATTAAGAGCCACACGAATAATATAATATTCCTTAACCACATACCTGCCTCACTGAATGACTTAGAAACAGGCTACCTGCACAAAATTGAAGCTACACAGAGAACTGCTATGTTCTACCGGTAATGGATTTATCCAAAAACTAAAAAAAAGTCAATTATTCACGTACCGGCATCAGTAAAACACTAGGCACCAGAATAAACCCTGGTGAACTGTAGGCCTATCCAACCACCAGGTGTGGGAAATGACGACTTACAGAGATGTTAATATTGTGTAGGGAATTTTTCGGGAGAGAGACCTAATCGTACAATATGCTATTTTCATTACACGGGTCTGGTGGTTAAAAGAATGTTTTAAGAATTTCGCCCCAATCAGGCAGCTGGTAAATGTATAAATTTACCCACGAATAAGAAAAATCAATAAATAAAAATTGAAGTAAAACAAATTCCTGAAACGTCACGTATATATGACTACATACATGAAATGGAAGATCCAATATAGTCGTCGGTAAATACATGAACTATTGTGAAATCAGAATCACTGAAGGACTGAGCACGCACACGCCGTTAATTTAAACATATTTTTTATTTATAAAGGAAAGCGGTTGAGCTGTAAACACAATTGTTTCATATTTGTTGGGTCCAGGATACAAACAATATCTACCTAAACGGATGCAGACTAACTTCATTTGAATTTTCCTTGATATCTTTTATTTCTCCATACAACTGCTGTGTAATTTAAAAAGTGAATATTCTTTCAAATTCACCATATGGGTACCATCGAACCAGTTCAAACTGCCTTATAACCAATATACAATTAATCATAAAGTATCGGTATACAGGCCACTACCTCAACTACACATTTGAATAGTTTGTGTTGTTTCCACAATAAACGGCAAATACACGCTCTCGTTCCTTATTCTGGGTTACCCTCTGTACTGGGAATTAGTTCACAGAGTTCCCTTGATGCTTTAGTCAAGTGCGTGAAGTTCAACTGTAAGAATTGAGGCAGATGCATGGGATATATCAACCACTACCGAACTTACGACACTGTTGAATGACACTAAAGCAACAGGCTTAATTGAGCTTCCTCCATGTATGCCGTCAGCCAAACTTCATATGTTACCGATAATACCTCTCTTCATCTGGGTCGCGTAATTAATTTTGGCATGGCTAGAATGCCGTTATCGCGTCTCTGTCAGTCTTTTATAGAAATAATGACACGTAGTGTAAGTCACTCCTTCAATTCAGTCATATTTACCACATATCTTACACAGCGGAGAGTGGATATTTTCAGAGCAATGTTTAGGAAGGAAAAATCAGCTGTATTGGGCGTAGAAACCGGGATGTGTGTCTTTACGAAACTGAAGTTCCATACGGCAAAATTTGGTCAGAAAATACATAAGGAAGAATAAAATGCACAAAAATTCATATAAGAAACCTGAAGGGAAGGAATCATGCAGGATATACCTGCATTATTATTCCTAACAGTGCTTTCCCTCTTTTTATCACACAGAAGATAACCTCAAGAAACAGATGATAAAACCCAGAGAAACATATTTTAAGATTATCTTATCTTATAACTGTATAGAAAAATAAAAACAATATGCTACAACCATTGCTTTTGTTTCTGACACAAATACAAATATCCAGGGCTGTAGTAAGTAAACGCACTTTATTTGTTTGCTACAATATTCCTGTCACAACGGAGGTCTCAAATTGTTTTGTAAATACAGACGTCCCTGTACCATTTCTCTGTCTTCGTCACATTCAGAAGCGGACTCCCACGATGAGTAAGGCAGTTGATTTAAGCAACAACTTATAGAAATTCAAATCATAGTTAACAAAAACGACGACAGAATTTACTTACATTTATTAACAATAATTTGTGGGTAGAATCTGTGACGCCTACATTCGTTAAAATGCTTAGACCTACGTCTATTTAAAGATATTAGCAGTAACTACTCTTACAATCGACAATGCGATATCTTCATGATATTTTCTGTAAAGAGTGTCCAATATTAAAAATCTGCAGACTCCTTTCTTCTGGTTATGGGATCACGTCAATGGCTAATCTGTTCCCGACGTTTCCAACGCACGACTTCCCCCCCCCTTAAAGGTTATGTAATAAATAACCCAGCGTCATATCCCAGTACAACGGGATCCTCAACCACAACGCCGTGAACAATCCAAAGACTTCATAGTTTAAATTTTTTCCATATAAACTGTGTCAAAATTAACCTGAAACTGACATCGCGCGTGTAAAAATTTCCAACATAATAAAAATATATTTTACGCAGAATTGTATACCGATACATATATAATTACATTTTAATGCACTTGAATGCATTGTTGCAGAGCAGAATCTAGATTACTTTAGCAATTTTCAAGAAAAAAAAGGAGACCCCTTTCCTTTTTGCCTTATCCCGGTGAGTGTTAGCTTATGGCAGAATTCCTGACAATACCTAGTTCGCATTTGACCTAATTCCAAGCTCATATGCTTCTTAAAAGAGCAGAGAAACCAAGAAAAACGGATACAATTAAAACTTTTAGAACTTTCCTGAAGTAAATTGTTTTTAATCTGTATAAACAATATTTTTACGGTCTCGTCAGTATAACGATTATTTTCCTCCCTATATTCCAAGTAGTTTATGTGATATATTACTCCTGGCTTCTGATTTTGCCTTAACCACCGGCCGTGATGAACTCCTTGTGCAGGAATACTTGGCAGCTAAGTGTTTTGCATCTAGCTGAAAGTTACGGCTACCTCTTCTTCATAATGCATGAGCTCTGATATTGACTACATCAAAGAAAATACATGTTCTTACTTCAACGATTCTGCGCTATTCGATAAATCAACGCATTAATTTGTGCAGGACAGTACCGAAGTTAAGTTACTTAGCTTCCTTTCTACAACACAATATGTTCTGAGAGTGCTGGATTTTCCGTTCCTAACAAGCTGATCTAGTCGTTTAACCATAGAATGTGTCTACGTCCCCATATTAAAACCCCACAGCCAAATTATTTTGTAAAAATGTGACTTCTGCTCGTTTATCCAATCATGTACTGGTTTATTTGTCATATTTCACTTAACTGCTGTAAGAAGAATTAATCACTGCCACGAAAGAGAAATAAACCCAGATCACGAATTCTCGCCGCCACAGACAGACAGTCGATTTACGTTTTATAAAACACAACCACGCCAAAGTTGCTTGTTGTTCCAATACATTTCAAAGTACGAGGGAGAGTCAAATGAAAACCTTAAAAATTAATACACGATTATATTGAAATATTTCCGGTTTTCATTTGACTCACCGTCTTACATGTTAAAGCATTATTTTCCGCATATTTGTTTCCGATATGCGTTACTTTTCATTGGCGGTCAGTGACTACCGTTCGTTATCATTACTAACTTGGTCTCCGAAAAAACAATTCTGGGAACAAATTATGGTTTCCACTTTCATTCAAGTATTTAGAAATTCGTTACTGGTTTGGCGGAGAGACCAACAGCGACAATAACAGACACATGGTCATAATGAAATTGTAAATCTACTTGCCTTATGAAAACCGCAAGCTGGCTACACACTATCCACTGCAGTGAGTGTCGTGGTTTTCATAAGCAGCATACTGTGCGAACAGAGCATCAGATTGGACAGATAGACCCAAAGAAAATATCACAGAAACATGAACATAATAACACAACAAGCTTATTTTACTATTACTAATAGAAAATGGGCTTAACACTCTTTGTTTCATTTATGTCTCTAGGGCGCAGCGTTTTATGAGAACAGAGAATCAAACGATACAACAATAAACAAACAATGGGAGGGTAAAACATACTGTTGCATCTGAGCCTAAACATTGTGGAATCACACCAACTTTGGCGCGGACAAAAAGTCCGTCATGACTGACGCTGGAGAAAGAAGAGTGGTCAGATCCAAATTATGGCCCCGTTACAATCTGCGGATATCCGACAACATCCACTGTGTAAGAGCCTGAGTAAGTTTCGTAGCCATTGCTCCTGCTTAAAATCAAACCTTCGTTATCCGGCTAAGAGCCTTTAATAAGCTAAGAAGTCATCATTAAGCGTACCAGCTGTTCCCATATTTTCTAAATATGAACACCACGGGGGAAATATTCTTTAATCACTTCGATTTTATTAAGATCGTACAAAGCAGTACTTATTCCAGTATTGCGCTCAACAGACTTACCACGTTATATAGCCTCCACAGACTCGACACACTAACTAATTTTTACTCACTGCTGTCCTCTGAACACCGTATACCTTTTCAGATGTCTAAATGGAATTGTGACCTGAATACCTTCTTTGAGTTCTTATTTTCAAGATCCTTGATATCACTTATCCTTTGCTGTACTATATTCAGAAAGGAATCGTTTTATTTCAATAAATTATGGAAGCCATTGTAATAGGAAGATAGGTTTTATTTTGTAAGTGGTTAACCATGTTTTTGCGACCTATGGCTGCAGGGTCTAGAACCCCTATTCTCATCTTTACCTAATTCAAAATCTCATATCTTTTTACACCATCGGAGGAAGTTCATATATCAAACATTTGATAGTCTCCATTGTATTAGATTTAAGATTAAAATAACTCTATTACGAAGGAAAATCTATTTCCATAGCACGGAAATTATTTTATGACGGTTTCATGAGAGTGTGAGCTGGGAAGCCCACTGGATGCTTACAATTTGTGAAAGAAAATAGTTGAACCTATTTAAGTAACACATCAACAAATGCACATATACAGTCTTTAACAATCTAAAATTTACATTAAAACACTTAAAACGCTCCTACATGTTTCGATCATAAGATCATCCTCAGGGAGCACACTTTGTTCCTTGTCAAAGTTACAATTTAAATCGCTCAGTGATTTACTTCGTTATATTAATTTGATGCTGTGGCAGCATGTCTGTAAGTAAAAATAAGTTTACTAAATAGATTGTGAAGACAATATAGCAATAATTCAATGTAGTAAGAATAATTACTATACACAAGTAATTAGGCCATATTGTTTAGAGCTTGTGTTGTGCTTACAGCGTGTTATGTGTGAGTCGTAAGTTCCATGAGAATGATCGTATGATCGAAACATGTAGTAGAGTTTTAAGTGTTTTAATGTAAATTTTAGATTATTAAAGAATATATATGTGCATTTGTTGGTGTGTTACTTAAATAAACTACAAAATGCACGGTGCAACGATAAAGATAGTTGAACCTATGTTAAAGCAACACGACGTCAAGGCGTATAGGGTGCGTTGAGGTAGAATCCTTGGATCCTTGAAGTAAGTGACAGGCTCTAACTGTATGTAAATGGTCAAATTCACGTTCCTTCCGCCTTCATTTTCATTTTAAAAAAAAGGGTTGCCCAGAGCAGTTCTAGATATAATGATGTAAACAAAGGCCAGCACTTCTACCGCAAATAGAATCCGGGCTCTCCAGTCTGTATAAACATAGACGATAAAGATTTTTTATCATACTTCTGAGACATCCTTTTTCTCACTGCATTACTGTATACAGAGAAATACATAAAGATTTTTTTTTCTGGGAAGTGACGATATTTAGTCAAGGTTTCGAAGGCACAATTAGCCTTCACCCACAAAGCAGACTACCCTGAAAGTAGATGTAGTTTTATCCGAGACGTGGGTTATCATACTACCCTGGCTCAGACCCAAAAAGGCAATAATCAACATAGACATTGCCGAGAGAACTACGTGGAGCAATTAGATCCACCTAATTCTCGTTTGAGATTTATGTTAGAAGACACGGAAAGTGCAAAGGAGAATGTCCGGACAGACAGTGTTTGTCTCTATTGAAATATTCTTTCGGGCAAAGGAATACAACATTTGAACGTGTCTGAACAAGTCTTCATCGAAAGGAAGACATTCAACTACATCCAATTGGTGCATAACTGTTTTCCTGCAGATTCACCTGGACGTGAACTGGCGTGGGAGGAGAGCAAATCCTCAGTCCAGGCATTGTTGTATGCCTGACGATGGTGAGGGAATACTGATGTAGACCTAGCGGAGACTGGTATGGATCCCATAAGACATAGACGAAACAATTTTCAATCCACTTTTAGATGATTTGTCACAAATGCAATACATACCGAAACTATACAACAGAATTACAAGTCAAGGTAAATCAGTCCCATTACAGGCCCGAGGTGCACAGAGGGCTCCAGGAAGTTAAGGTTCCCAGATTACGTGACAACGGCCCAGGATGGTGGTAAGGTTGTCAGACTTACGCACCGGCCGCTTTTACCCCCAGGAAATACTCCTGGTACTCATTTCTGTTAGAGGCTGAGTCGACCCCAGGGCCAGAGTGCGATCGGAAGGATTGTGTAAATGAAACATTCCAGTGACACCATCTGGAATCGAACCAGCGACCTTCCGATTTGTAGCACAGCAGAATTACAAGTACTAACGAAAAATAACTTTTGCTACGTAGAGTGCTTGGTAGAATAACGTCCAATACTTACGTCGTGGAGTTAGAAGCATAAGTGTGTATACAAAAGAGTGAATGCCGTGTGGAAATACACACTTACATTACAACTACGAGTCATATCTTTATCATAACTTTCTTACTTGCACTGGACACCTTAATCTGTGGTATCGATATTTACGTAGGCACCTGCAGGTGCTGACAAACTATGATCTAAGGTAGAAGTTTAATTTTCTTATCGGGTTGGGGGTTATGTTGTCTTTTATAATATTCTGTTTCCTGCTTGGCCAGCTAATTTTAGTGTTTTCCGAAGCTGCAAAACTACGAAATAACAAGTGCAAGTACCACAAATAACAGTAGGTACAAGTAGATGTATTTCGTAGTAATAAACATATATGACACCATGGTCTTTTAATACAGACATAAGTACGTATCCGTGTCATGAAGGAAAAATGGGCACAATTACACAAATGAAATACCAGAATTCAGTCTTTTGAAGAATTGTGTAGATACCGCTGAGCTGAAATTCAAAGTGTAACATGACGTAATAACATACCATATTTTACGTGCTTTTCTCCGACTCTGTCTTTCCTCATAGTCGCGTGCTGACTTTGTCATCGTGACGTCCGCTATTCTGTTTTTTAAATTTAATTTCAGCATAAACAAATGTAAATTCTCACATCAGAAATCAGACACCTTCCACAGTCTCTCTCAGTTCGCTCAGGCACACACTTTCTTCTACACGCCTTCCCAGTTTATTTTTCAAAACGATCCTCTCTTCGACGCTATATAAACTATGCAGTTTACAAACAGCGATTAAACAAAATTAAGAAGGGCCGTTAATATTTAGCTAGACCCAGCCACATTTCTAATACATGAATCCAGAGGCAGGAAATGCCACTTTGCTTTTTGTGTAAAAGTCATCGGAGCCTGAAGTAATAAAAGCAAAGCTGAGAATACCATGATACCTAGATAATTCTGGCGAATGTTTAATTGAAGCGAAGAGCGTCAGATTTCTTTCATTTACCTAACATTTTCCTTTGAGACTCGGCCAGCGTTCCGGCGACTTTTCTATGTGATCCAGTCCTATCAAACAAATGCTATTAGCTTTCTTCTTCATAAGCAGCATATCTGCGTTACCGTATGTCGCCCTCAGCTATCTTTTGTTCCAGTAAATGCTGTGTCTTGAACGTAAACCAAATCCCTCTGTTAAGAGGTTCGAGATCTAAGCCTTGGAATAAGTTACACGTCTTTTGCATGTTCATTGTTTGAAGTTCGATAAAGCCGTTCTTAACAAAGGCTGTGATCTGAATTTGGGAACTTATTGCAGATCATCCGTGTTTACAAATTAAAACACGTTTTAAGAATACGAATATTTGAATAGCCAATTATTCATTCAACAGCAGAAGCACGAGGATTCTATCTTTGACACCACGGTAATATGATTACATATGTCAACATGACGGTGGCAATAGCACGTATTACTACAGAGTAGATTACATTTAAATTGTTATCCTGTAAAATATAAGAGATAACATAACGATGGGAACTATACAATTACGTCACACAAGTAACTTTAATGAGTTCTTCAGAAATGACCTTCGTTTGTTACTGCACAGCATAATTGACTATACATGAATTAAAAGATCGAGAATTCAGAAAAGGAGAGGTTTCTTCATCAAAATTGTACAGTGTTGGCTTGTTGTTTCGAGGCCGTATATTCTCCGAAATTATAAGTAAGTACTGGACTTAACGTATGCTATTTGTTGCAGCAAAATCATAAGAGTATTCAAAATACGTTTAGTGTTTAGTGTACCAATGACGGACAGAGGGAGATTTGTCGATCAGAAATCAACATCTTGATTCATGACGGCGCATGTGGAATTTTGACAAGACAAGTAGTGTAAAATTAGATGTAAGTATTACATCACATATGGCAAATCAAATGTAAACAAATGTACTGGACCGTTCGTTATCTTATTCAAGGTTAAGACGTTTCACAAGCACGAACATTTATTCTAGTTACATTAAACACATTTGCTTTAGTTTTTGTGGGAAGACGAGTAAGGGTAAGAATTTTAATTAAGAAACAGGAAAATCAAGGCTATGATACGAATAAATTTAACATAAATGTAACATGGAAGTTAGGGGACAAAATAAATGGTATTAATAATGCACAGGACACTAACAGTAGTAATTTTAAAACGTTTCCCTAATGAGAACAAGAAAATTAACGTTTCGTACAGCAAGATATGGTAAAAGGTCTCGTACCAAATGCACTAATTTAGAGAAAGAGAAGAAAGCAAATTTGATGGTAGCGTAGTCGGTATAATGACTAGGCTACGGGTTGGACGATACATGATTCGAATCCCTACAGCAGCAAGGCATTTTTTTCTTACCCAAAGCGTCTTGAGCCGCTCTGGGGCTCATCCAGACTCTTATTCTATGGGTACTATGGGTAAAGCGGTTAGGGCTTGATGTTGATCATTCACATTCATAGGTCTCGAGGTTAAGAATGAATGAAAATATTCTCTCCTACTCCATTCATGTACTTTCATGGCGTTGACAGAGACAGCTTTATTTGTACTAAATATACCACAGATGTAAGTGTACATAATTTCAAACTCGTTACAGGTTAAAAGGTAAGGAGTGGAAATATTTGTGGTAACAGAAAACATAAATACCACAAAACAGAGGCACAAATATCTTTGGGTAGGAATGCAACCTGGAATACAGACTTACTAGCAAAGAAGGGAAAATGTGACGTACGTGCCTATGGTATTGCAATACGTTCGTATTCAGGTCACGTCAAAATTTTCTACTACTAAGCTCCTAGGATGTTAGCTATGAAATCCGTATTGGCAAACAATTAATTTCAGAACAAATTCTTACGGTTAAAACTGTGACAGAGAAAACTTGAATGCTATAAATCGCAATAATACAGTGTTCGCTAATAATAATAATAATAATAATAATAATAATCCCATTTATGCAGGATATTTATACTTATATTCCTGAGAAAAACTATGTCCCTAGGGAATACAGTGTTGCAGCTGTTCTGTTGTTACTATTCATGGTGCTTATATCGTTAGTTCCAGTATTGAATCTATTGTATTTTTACATTAGCACTTTCTGAAGTATGTGTGCAGTGCCCAATATGGTTGTTTTCTCTAGTTCCTTGATTTCATGTTTTCCTGGTATGTTGCTCACGTATTTTCTAAATGACTTTGAAATAGTCCGAGTCGCTCCTATTATTACTGGTATCACCTTTGTTTTTACATTCCACATGCGCTTTATTTCTATTGTAAGGTCTTTATATTTTAGAATCTTCTCGGCTTCTTTTTTAATCACAATTCTGTCTCCTGAGATTGCAACGTCTATTAACATACATGTTCCCTTTTCATTATCAAGGATTATAGTGTCTGGCTTGTTGTTGGGGATAGTTCTGTCAGTTTGTACTTGTTGATTCCACAATAAGTTTACCTTGCCTCCTTGAATTGTTTCTACTGATTTTAGCACATGTTCATACCAGTGTTTTTTTTTGGTCCAATTTTATCCCTGTTTCCTTGCATATGTTGAAACGTAGTTGTGCACACACTCTATCATGTCTTTTTATGTACTCTTCTTTTGCCAGTATTGGGCATGCTGATATTATGTGGTCTATTATCTCATCAAATTGTTGGTAAAGTCTGCACTTGCTATCTGTCTCTGTGTTCAATACGTTTGTCGCTTAATATTTTGTTTGTAATGCCTGGTCTTGTGCTGCCACTATTTCACTTTCAGTTCCTGCTTTTAAGTCTCCCTTTGACAGTCAGAGGAACGTGTCTTCTTCACTAATAAGCTGTCTATCTATACTTCTAATGTACTACCCAAGCATTACTTTGGTTTCCCATTTTTTTTTAGGGACTCTCCCAATCTTGCCTGTGTGTGTTGTATACCATCCTGTTTTGCGTCACTCTTCTCATTTGGTTGATTTAATTCTTCTGTAATATTTGCTGCTGTCTTAATTATTGAGTTCGTATTTAGTTGAATGTTTCCTTGGCTTTTAACAATATTTACAAATGGGTCTTTTTTATAATTTTTGTTAAGTTATTCTGCAATATTAATTATTTCTACTTTATATGCCGCTTCGATGTGTACCAGTCCTCTCCCTCCTTCTTTCCTCTTTACATATAGCCTGTCTATGTCACCTTTTGGGTGATGCATTTTATACATTGTTAGCATCTTTCTAATTATTATTATTATTATTATTATTATTAAGCCCATTTCTCTGTAAAAAGAAGACGTCTGTGTAACTGCGACAATCATAACTCATCAGTAAACGAAGACACAATGCTTAATTTTGGCAGTAGTTTTACGGTAATTTGAGCTATGTTTTACCAAATATAATGCAAATAAGGGTCAATGTGACTCTGTAAACACTGCAGCGTCGTACTTTGTCGGCAAGATGTATCATGCTGTTTCGTAAGAACTTTCGAATTTATGAAGTGAATATTCAGTGAAACTCTAATTTTATAATATTCTTTTATGTCTGTGAAATATACAAACGCTCACTTAAGGGTTAAATGCAGAAAATATAGCTCGAGACGGGAATTGTCAAAATTGCTGTTTGAATTTTCGATGGAATTTATACCGGGATGGAATAATAAACATATTCAAAACAACTGCATGTCAAGCAGACTTACTCATGAAATGGAAGAGCAGATAGTATTTTCTCAGAGACTTCGTTTACCCTTTCTCATACAAAATTTGATCCAGTTTTCTAACTCCGATGACACATATACAAGACATCAATAACGAAGTCTCCAATTTAACAGATAAAATCAATAAAATTATCCTTATTTAGCCGGAGGAAATTTGGACTAGCCTGACTAAATACAGTTTATATAATAAAGGGAATTTAAGTCGTAGAGAAAGGAAGCATGTTATAACATATTTTAAAATAATATAGGCTATCGGATGTATACTTCATATTTACTAAAATTGGTAGTTCTAAATGTGTTGTATATATGTATACATGGTGTATATATATACATACACACACACACAAATAAAAACATACTTGTCTTGAAAAATTCCATTTCATACTGAACTGCAACAACAGAGCCATGTTTTTCCCCCCATTATTACTTAGACTATTCTTTCCTCAGAAAGTAAAACAAAATCAGTTTAAATCAGACAAAGACGTAACTTTACCCTGCCAATTAGTCTTCGCGTGGCTGTTAGGTTGTCGTCGGTCCCGGCGGAGCGGAGCAAAGGGGGTCACAAATAATTTGGCAACAAGGTTCCCAAACTAGCATTCCATCTGGTGGAAAGGCTAAACCGATCACGTGTTGTGAGTGCAAAATGAACCCGCTGTCCCTCCCCCTCTCCAAAATAAGCAACGAGGGTGGTTTCAGCAGTCGCTGAAACATCCACATGTGCTCCATACACGTGCTCCATACACTTGCTCCATACAGGAACCACAGCAACTCCAAAGGAAGGAAATTCTTACTTTCAGGAGTTTTATTTGAAGGAAGAAAATTTAGGAATTCATAATTTGCTGTTATTCTGTGGAGACTGATGAAGTCCTACATTTACTATAATGTTTTTTGAATTAATTCGGCCTTAGATAAAAACACATTTTGTAAGACTCTCTTTGTGCAGTGATAATATCGCAGCTAGTCAAGGTATTCTATGTATTGCACAAAACGCTGAGGTTCGCACCGTGTTTAAAACGCCCCAAATTCGTAGCTATTTACGAGGGCTCAGCGTGCTTGAAATAACAGTGACTAGAGCACTTGTAGAAAGTAGGACAGATAATTATTTCTGTATGAGTGACTTAAAGAGTTGTGATAATTACCATAATATTTAGTGTCTGAACAAACCAAGGCGGAATCTATACACAAGACAGGTTAACACCAATACAAAGAAGCATAAATATCTATACAAAGTTGGTGTCAGAAACTCAAAGCATGAAACCTTTTGGGATCCATAATTGAATGTGAATAAACCTGAACAATTTTCTTAGAACATTGTTACCGACTTCAGAAAGGAAGACCGTGGGTGGCATGGAGTTTTATCTCCGTCACATTTTCCAGATTTGTTCGGTGGCCCACTCAGACCAGTGGTTATGGCGACATCTTCGGCTAGGCGTAAATCAGCTGCAATGTGAAGCTGACGTCTCTTCCTCATCCAGTTCAGAGGTTAATATTAATGCTACCTGGACTATACCCTCATTCTCTCCATGCTTATTAATGAAAAAATGTTTGATTAATCAGATTCAGAATATTATACAATGAACAAAGTGATGCAACTTCGAATTTCAGAAAATTTCTTGACCAACTGAGTAACTAACTATATAAGGTTATCATCGTTTCAAGAAAAGTTACATAACATGTTACATATTTCATTTAACATATAAAGTTCAATTATTTAATATATGAATACATTCCACTAACCACCCCTGCGATTAAATATGTAGTACCTTTACTTTATATTCTGAAGTCCCGAGTTAAATACTCGGGTCACAGGCGGCATATCCTGGCGTTCTTGTTGTTTCGTCTTTAAACTACCTGTCAATGTCGAATAATTATCTTTCGCTTGTTCTTGTTTCGAAGAACTGAGAAAATTCCTCATAAAATGTTGGAGTAGCCAGCAGGTACAGTTCGAATCTGCTGCCTCCAGAATATGAGACAGGCTTACTGAAAACATAACAAGCCTGGAGATTCGGTTTTAGAATGTATTGGCAAACAGTGTTTTCCAAATAGAAATTAGACGCAAGAGGAGCCAGTACAATGACTAGACTACGGGGTGGACAAACCGGGGTTCCAATCCCAACAAGGGTTAGTGATTTTTCTTTTCCCATATCGTCTGTACCAACTCTGGTACCCACCCAACCTCATATTCATTGAGTACTAGGGGCTTTTCACGGTGATAAGCGGTTGGAGTGTTATTGACCGCTCACTTTCTTCTAATACCAAATTAAAAAATTAGTAAATATATACCTCTTACCTACTTAGTTACTCCATGCTGCAGAGTCCTTCTTGAGTAGCTAACTTGTTTGCAGCTAGTCAAGAAATTCCCCGCATTTCACGGAACCCGAAGGTTCATTGCCGCACTCACAGGCGTCCGCCATCTGTCTCTGTCCTGGACCTGCACAATCCAGTCCACATACCTACATCCCACCTCCTGGAGATCCATCCTAATATTATCCACCCATCTACGCCTAGGTCCCCCAGTGGTCTCTTTCCCTCCGGTTTCCCCACCAAGACCCTATACACCACCCTC
>Ga0123354_10000826_pt1 | contig 34067 bp, 21 predicted proteins | sample TergutLab28metaG_2_FD_97872 | JGI IMG/M metagenome (GOLD analysis project Ga0123354, IMG submission 97872) | Labiotermes labralis P4 segment gut microbial communities from Petit-Saut dam, French Guiana - Lab288 P4 | ecosystem: Host-associated > Arthropoda: Insects > Digestive system > Gut ... | reverse complement strand
TTGGTGATTTGGTTTTTTTGGTTCAACGAGAAGATGCAGACCGAAGGCTTGTTCGGTCTCCTGCCGCTGCCCCTCCCCCCCCCCCCCCAAAAAAAAAGACATGTCATGTAATTGAACTCTGTTGTCTGTTGCAGATGATATGTATAAAGAAAAACTGTGATTATTAGTATCAGCTAAAAACTGGACAGTGGTTTGCCATCCCTGTGATAAACATTTTTCAGCTAAAGCAAATATGTGGACCATGTGTGAACTGTGTAATTAAGCCAAGTCCAAAATGGTATTTTTCTCATTGCTAATGACCATCTATGTGTTTGCTGTATAGTGACATGATACAGATTGACTGATGTTACATTCATTTCTTTGTCCTGTAGATTCAGTTAAATGGTGCAGTGTAACTAGGGTGTAAACATTGTTTTCCTGATCTTTAGGCTACACGAAAGCTTTTTCAGTAATGGAGAATCATTCCATGCTCTTGTTTGACTAATTCTGCCATGACTTGCTGTTGCACTGTGGTCTGAATAAATATGGTATTCAGTTAGTGTGAACAGAACCTTTCCCAGCCAAGGCGTAAGTTTGTTTCAAACCAACTGACATCTTGTATGAATGAGAATCTTTTTATTTTCATAATCTTGTTCCTTGCAAACAATTTTCTGTCAGTGTATCTGTGTTTATTTTTGTCCTTTTTTTCCCCTGATTTTCTGTTTTGTAGTTTTTAAAAAAAAAATTTCATTGAGTGAAATTTTTGCTCCACTGTCACTCATCTCAATTGTTATTTATTTGAATTCAGGTTGAATGAAATATATGCGCAATGTGACATTTATTAACTTCCATTGTTTTATAAGTAAGTGTGTTTGAAGTAAATTTCTATTTGTGGAAAGATTTCATGTAGCCTGGACATAGAAATTTTACTTTCTTAGATCTTTATAAATATGTATGTATGTACGTGTGCATTGAAGTACTTGGCAGTACCATTATTGCCGTACTCAATTATGAACTAAATTGATGTAATTCTTATTGTAAGACTAATGTTTGGCCTTACTGGTAGTGTTGGAAAGAAAATTAGTGTAACCTTGTTATAACATTCTTTATTGGACTTCCTTGTTCATGTACTTATAAAGTTCATGTGTCTCCTGTAGTTGTGGATATTTTTCAGTGCGTAATTGGAGGGCGATCAGGCGTATATGTTGAAGACATATTGTGAAAATGCTTGTGTACCTACTCAGATATATATACAATTTTAGCATTGATGTTTTCATAAAAATTGCAGGTGTTTGCAGTGATTTCTGCAGGGTTGTGCACAAAACAAAATTATTTGTTGTCATTATGTACATTTACTTAGACGGACTTGAAACATTATCATTTTTGTTTGTGCTGTTAACCCGCTGTATGTCATACAGAACTTCCCTTGATGACGAAATTTTTTTAAATCAAATTTACCCCCCCCCCCCTTTTTCCCCCCTACCTGGTTTTACAAAATTTTACCATGCGTCAGGTGGTATATGTTCCTGCTGCTAGCACAAGGTTTAATGTGCTTGATAGGAACTTATTAAAAATAAAGAGAATGGGTTAATTCTCATTAATTTCTACATGCTTGGCCCATTTGGTATCTAATTTTGTACTGCATCCTGATTATCTCGTGACTTTTTTTTCTCTTTCATTCCAATTGCATGTAAGGAATTTTCAGCATGTTTGCATTTAAAAGGCTTAGAAGAACAGTAACCTGAGAAGTGTGGTTTTATTGCTGTTTTGGTGTTACTTATTTTTGTGTAGTGCTAGTTTCATATCCATGGTGTGTGCTTGTTAAGAAATTAGATGGCAGAATTAATCAGCCTAATTAGGCATTTCAGTTCAGCCTATTTATTCACAAACATGTCAGGGTGTAGATGAAAATATGGTTCATTGCACGTGTGCATGTGTTGTGGACACAAACAGGTGCTATTTTAATCTTCCCTGTAACATTTGTGAAGCGCAATTGAGCAAACTTGTAACCAGGACCATTTTTCTGGTTAACAGTTGATCTGATGGAGTGTCTCTGGTTTACGGAATTTGATTGAGCATCTTATGTAAGGGGTGGTGGGGTTCATATTTCCATTTTAAATTTTTGGATGTAGAAGGTTATTAGAGTGAATGCTGTTCCTTATATTTAAAGAGAATTGGTCAGATTATTGTCTGTAATTGCATAATCATTATAAGGTAAAAATTCTTCACTTTTCCCATTACAGGCTTGTTCCTCCATTATTACCACTGTGTTATACCTCTTATCTGCTTTAATAATCATGACCATGTTTTCATTAAGTTTGTTCTTAATTTGAGTTACCCATTTTTTATCAATAGCTATTTGGTTTTTGGATTTCTTAGAACATGTGCACTGGGTATGTTTTTAATAGGTTCTGGTATAAGTTACTTTATTGCTATTATTCTAGTTTTCACTGTTTTTACAACTCAGACAGTGTTGTGTGGCTGAGATATCATTCAACTAAAATTTTGTGGTGTTGTATGTAAGCACTCTTTCTGTAATGTCTGATGATGGCGTTTCATTAAAGCTGAAATATGCTGCAGCGTGCATGTATGTTATGGCACAGCAAAATGTAGTTGTGATTGACTGCCCCTGTTCAGCTATGTTTTACTTGTATATCACAAGGAGATGTCACATGTGAAGATGTATACGTTTTATTGCCATGCAGTTAGTAACTGAATTTTGTGGGAGGTGCTCACAGATTTTACACATAACATGCAATTTGTGTTAATTTCTGAAATTTATTTCTGTGTATATTGTTTGCTTCACTGCAGGAAGATGAAAACAAAGGGCTTATTTGGAAGAATACTTGAGAGTTTCAGAATTTATATGTGTATGTATTTAGTATCTGAATAATAGCTTTAAATGCAGAATTACATCTCTGTAGTCACATAAAGTATCATGCACTCTGGAGCTAACTGTCTTCAGTGTGTGGTTTACCATGCCAAACATGTAGTTATGGGCCATGAACAGATATCGGAGTGTTTTATTTTATATAGGATCAGTCTGAAAATGAACACAAGAACAATTTTGATATGCAGAAAATCTCGGATGAATCAACATTGTCAAGGTTTTGAGTTAAAATGCTCAGGTGATTAGTCCTACAAGAGTTGCGAGCATAGTTTTGAGTTGGAAGCCCTGTCTTGTGATTAGTCTTGTCAGAGATTTGAATTAAAATGCTCTCAGGTAATCAGTCGTGTCAAATTTTTGTTAATTAAAATGCTCATGATCAGCCATGTCAACGTGATATCAGACTTATCCCACGAAGTAGATGAGAACTACATTCTTCTGGGTTATTATGCACCATATAGTGGCAGTTTTTTTACCGACATTTCAGGACAGCCCATCAACCCCAGAAGATGGGACTTGTGGGTTGTCCTGAAATGTCAGTAAGAAATTACCGTAGCTCACTGTGTAATAACCCAAAAGATCTCAGTTCTCAGCCATGTCAACGTTTTGGATTACAATCTTCTAGGGTGATGGGTTACCTGTGTCAGAGTTTTGAGTTAAAATCTTTGGGTAGTTCAGCTGTGCCAGAATTCAAATTAAAATGTACTTGGGTGATCAGCGGTGTCAGAGTTTTGAATACAAGTTTTCTCATGAGTAACTGTGTTAATGTTGCCAGTTGATTAGCCATGTCAGAGTATGGAGTTAGAGAACAATGTTTTGGATGCTTGCTGTGACTGTAAGTCAATGTTATTTGTGTCTTACACTCATTTCTTCCCACACGGTCCTTAATAATGAAGGTACAGCTGCTGTTCAGAGCATTAGCTTGTAACTTGTGTTTAAGGTATCTGATTACATGAGAGGATTTTATCTTCCAGAGAAGTTTCAGATCTTACATAATTATATTACATGTTGGCATGTGGTGTGACTAAACATAAGATTAATATTTTGTTCATTTTACTTGTGTTATCTTCCTCCTCAAAGAATTTTGTAATTTTCTCATAGAATTAAAAAATGTTATAAGAAGGTTAACTCTGGGTACAGCAGATTTTGAACAAAATAACACTCAGTATTTATGAGAAGCATTTACTTACGTTTATTTCTTGTGGCTTATTCTTTTATATATAGTTCCTATTAAGAGGTGAGGAATTGTTGAAATGTGCTGTGACCTTGTATATGTTAAGCACATGCCTAGGTCTGACATATTCCAGTAGTGCCAACTTTGTCACTTGTAGTACAGCTTGTCAAGTAATTGATTTTATGATTCCCAAGCCTGTAGTTAGTTCTTTATGAGTATTAGAACAGACATTAGCTGTGTATTGCCATACAGCTTTTTAAGTGTAGCAGAGTATATATACAAGTTAATGATTCTGCCTTTGTAAAGGTAGATCAGTTAATTCATATTTTATAACTTGTGATCACTTTATTGTTTACTGTGAACAGTGATAAAAAATTGTTGGAATACTGGTTAATGTTTCAATCATATAGTATATGTATGTATTCTCTATAACTCTGATGTTAGTCCTTTTGCAAATTCTGTAAACTGTCAGGCTTCACAAAATTCCATCTAAGTTTAGTAACTGGAAACAGGGTAACATGGGAGCAAAGTCACATGATTTATCATGTTACTTACATATTACATTTTATGCGATGTGCAATCCTTACCCTAGGTGGCAAAGCTTTTTCTAGAAGGGGGGGAAGTGACATTGTTCACAGAATACAGTTTATTACATCTACATGTATGCTTTGTGTACCCCTTTTTAGCATTTATTACAATATATACTGTTAATTGGAAACCAGGAACTGATTAATTTTTGTATGCTGAAGGTTTAATAGTGGAGTAACCATCCATGTACATGAACAGTATAGACAGTGTGTTTCTTTTAGGGCAGTCTTTGCAATTGAAGTGTGGCTACTATGCACTGAGTAAGAAGAGGAGGACCAATGGATGATGGGGCTCAGAGAGATAGGTTTATTTTGTTTGGAATGAATCGTTACTAGAAATGTCATAAACAAAGAATTTTATTAGTGTAATGGCTAAAGTACAAAATATTTTGTTTTATTGCTGTACATTGGTCCATGTCCAGGTGTAGTTTTGCTGCTTGTGGTATTTCTGTTTGTATCAAATTTTGTTTAGTCATATTTGGTTTCGTGTAACTATGATTTTTATTGGTGCATTATTTCAAATTAACTTGTCTTAGCAAATCTCTCCTTTGGTAGCCTATCCATTGTCCTTTATTGTAGTCTATGACCACTTTATTTGTGCATGAAACAACACACTGTTACTGGATCATGTGCAAACTTGTTAATGTAACTTTCAAATGTGATTGATTACATGATATCTTTTTTTCTTTTAAACCATACCTTAAGAAAAGTAATAGATGTGTGTTTAAAACTGTATTTTAATTTTGATGTAAAAGTAGGACATTTGATACCTAAGTGTAGTTAGCAAACTTCAGCATGCAAGAGTTTTTGAATATGTAAACAATTTACCATTTTGGAGTGCAGTATTGGTACGTATGCCTACATATATCATATATTGTATCATCAAACAAAAATGGCAGCCAGACTGTACATTAAAGGTGGCTGAAGTAAATGTGGTTTTCGTGATATGATAGCCCATATAGTAAAGTACGTGTAAACCATACAATTTACAATTTAAAATGACAGAGATTTGACTGCTGTCTGGAGTGAAAAATACGGTGAATGAAGTTGCTCTTTAAAGTCGCATCTTCATTCATTTGTTAATACAATTGCCAGGTCTTTGTCAAAACAAATTGTACAGTTTTTATTAAATACAGTGTGTCCAAGAAATCAGTACCACTGTTTGCTCACAACCATTGTTCCATCCATTCTGCCTCACTGACCAAGGTACACGACAGATACACTGTAACATGGAATGTCCTCATATTTTTCTGGAGGCTCTACACACACACACACACACACACACACGCGCACATGCACACGCATTTTGTGGCTGAAATTGTTGAAATTGTTTCTGTATGCTGCTCCCAATTTTTTAAAGCAGATGAAATATTTATACATATAACAGTTATTAACAGTGGGTCACTGTAATATTTAATCAGGCAGGGTTTTAGTAAATAGGAAATTCTGAAGCATACCTGAAAGAAAATCGTATTCTGGACTTATGTTGATTAACCCAGTAATTATATTTGTAAAAACACTGGCTCTTGGCATAAATGCTTAGATAAGGATCCAGGAAAATATTAGAGATATCTAAGCATTGTGATTGATTAAAAAATAAAGCCACATTAAATGGAGAACACTTGTGAACATAATTTTGCAGGTTTTCTTGGTGGGGTTTGTTCAAATGTGTACTGGTTTTTTACATTTTAGTGTTGTAGGTTGATAATGATGTTGGAGAGAACATACTTTATACATCATGAGGGTTGAGTGAATTTTTTTCATCCCTGAAGATGGAGGCAGCATTTCCTCTGAAATGTTGATTTGAAGCCTACAAAATTGATTAGTGGCAAAACCCAGAAAACTACATTTGGATAATGTCTGAACATTTTTTAGGGTGGAAGAGCCCATGTCTTAGACTTTTCATGGTTTAAAGAGGCCTGCTTAGAGAGCTCTGCTCTGTTGTAGTAGCGGTGGTAATGAAATGCATGAAGAGTGTTTTCAGTGAGACAAACTGTTAACGAATATGTGAATTGTACCCTTCCTAAAATGCGAATTCTCATAGTCAGTGTAATATATTCTCTTTTCTGTATTAGTGTATTGAATTTACCACTTGTGATATCCTGTCTTTGTTATTTTCTGTAAACTATTGCCATACTAAAAATGTCGCCACTGGTGTGTTTCCTGAAATAGCAGTGATATGGAGTGTTTGTGTTTGTGTGTATATATACATGCACACATATACACACTTACATAGAAGGAATGCTTGGTCCACGTATGTTTTTGTAAGACCAAGGGGATTTCTTCTGCCTTATCCTTATTTGTCATTTGATTTAGTTGGTTGATGCAGGGTAAATGTAAAATTTATGAAGCCTTTTATTTCGTCAATTATTTACAGTGTGAAATGCCAATATTAGACACAGTGTTATTCAGTGGAATGGGGTAGATTTCAACCCTTATCAGTATAAAGCTCCATTAATCTGCTAGGAAAATGTAAGTGTAGCAAGGCAATGCATGTCAGTAGGGAACGAAAATACTGGAAAATGTACGTTATGTTTAATGTTTTAATTATCTTAAGCCGGTACTAGTGTATTATAGAATGAAAATAGGTGGGGATAGTGCTGCATGTGAGATGGCATAATATTGAGGATGTTTGAGAAAGTCTGAGACATTTGCCAGATTTAGGGTTTTAAAATTGAATCTGCTTATACTGAATTTTGGTATGCATTCCTGATGGAGTGTAATGCTGTTAGACAACCTGCAGAATGCTGCTAAAAGAACAAGTTGTCATTAATCTTTAAAATTCAGCAACATTTATGCCTTGTTTATGGAAAAGTATTCTGAACATGGTTAAATGCCATGTGTGACAGTGGGATGAAGTTGAGATTTGAGAGTTGATTTGTAATATAAATGGAAACAAATCAGAATCATGATAATTTGTATTTCAATCTTGACCAGTGTTGTTGTCACTGGAGGATATTTTTATACACTTAACCAGCTCTACTACAGAATAACATTTACAAATGGACAGAAAATGAAAAACACTGATGTATTTCTAGTTCCAGAGAAAGTCATTCTTTCCTCTAAAAATAATACAATATGCAGTTATATGATGTAGGTGAAGGAATAAGTTTTGGAGGTTGGTTGTAATAAATGGCGATTGTAGGAGACCATTTTAAACACCAGTTGTGTCTTGTGATGGTCTGAGTTTCTCTGGCCTAGCATGGACTTTTAAATTGCTGCCAAGTAAACGCAAAAGTCCAGCATATGGCAAGTTAGGTCATTCACCAGGACATTTTAGAGATCAGCATGGGGTGTAGGATGACAGATGTTACTTAATGTGTATTTAGCCCCAAACATAGTTGCTGTTACAGAATGACTAATGACCACTACCTTGCTAGGAGCTGGGGGTAGTGTAGTTGGTCTTGTCTAGGCTAAAGGATGGACAAACCAGGGTTTGAGTCACGGCAGGGGCTGGAGATTTTTTCCTCTCCACAACATTCATACCAGCTCTGGGGCCCACCCAGCCCCATATTCAATGGGTACTGGGGTTCTTTCCTGGGGGTAAAGTGGCTGGGGATGAAGTAGACCACTCACTTCCATGTAGTGTGAAGGTTAGGAATGAGTGTCTGCTCCCCCTACGTCTTTGCATGGACGGGGGCAACTTTACCTTTTTTTACCTTTACCACTGCCTCTCTAATCAATGTACGGTAATTGATATTTGTAGGTTTTTACATATAAACTATAAACATAAAATGTTTTAAATGAAATAATAGTTTGCATGTCCACATTTTATTCTGTTATTATTTTCATCTGGAATGTGGTTTTGATTGAGAAGATTCAAATCTTCATAGGTGTGATGCCATATAGATTGGTATGTGGTCACTAACGTTTCAGAGGAGCTTGTTGCATCCATATTCAGGTTCCAAGAAGTCCCTTTTTCCTGTTCTTGGACTTTGGAGATGGGGGCAACAAACTCATCAGAAACATTGGTAAGAATGGTCCTTGTAACATCATATTCGAGAAGACTTGATTCGTTATCGGCACCAGTGTCTCAAATCTCACACGATTTTGTCTACTTCCAGTTATGTTAACTGTGTCACTTTGTCAGAAAGATTTAGGTTCATAATTTCTAATATTGTGTTGTGTTCAGGTGAAGAGATGTGAATATGTACTTTGTATAGTCTGTGTGTGTTTCTAAGCCAGCATTCTGTGGTAATGTCGCTGTGTTGTTTATAGTACATACATTTTATTTACATTCTTGCAGAATTTTACTCATGCTGAAACTGACCAGTATTACTAAATGTTTTTTTAATCTGTGGGACTCATGTCTAATTGATCTTAACCACTTACAGCCACAGTGTTTAACTTTTAAAGTCCCTTTGTCTTTCAGGTCACAATAGTGGTATCTCTAGCTGGCTGTCTGTAGACTAAAGGACACATTCTAGTTCAATATTGGGATTGAAATCTGGCCAGCAAGGGAATGTGGGTCTGCTGCTTTAAATGCTCATTCGTAAATGCATGTTAAAATTGGAAAAGGGCCTGGTAACAAGTATCATTTTTTCACATTTCTATGTGATTTGTACAGAAATAAGCATTCTGCATTCTTTCTTCAATCTGTTTCTTGAGTTTTTTGGCTGGTATTTGTTGAAAAATGTCACATGAATATATTTTTACATTACTATATTCTTTTTATAAGAAATTGCCTCTTGTTATATATATCTGTACATTTAAGATCCTCTTTGACTTGTTCTATGTTTTATTAAGATTTATTTTCTTGTAATACCAAAATTATGTTTTGAGGTCAAACTGTGCACATTATGTTTATGTTCATGCATTGAAGAACATCCCACACAACAATCTTTTTATTACACTCATGCATCAGTGGCTGCAAATTTCTTTTTTTAACTAAAAGTTAATGTCTTCTGGGTTGACCCCACATACTTTGGTAGATAGGTACATGTAATGGTCATAGTTACCACCACGTGAACTTAAGATCTCAAATACAGATATCTCTACATGTTTGATGGCATGGTTCAATCCAATATATCTTTCCTAATTTGAGTATATAAATGTAGCCTGTCCACCATTTAGTTGATGTTTCTTTTACTACTGTTCTTCTATGTGTATCTGTTCTGACGGGATTTACATGTACTCCAGCAAATTTGTATTGCATCTGTTGTACACTTAAAATATCAGCATTTCTAGAGGAAAGAATTATATCAGAGTTTACAACTTATGTTTGATGTATTTGAATTAAACAAAAAGATGGTGTTGGAAGAAGTACATTAATTTGTTACATTCACATTGTAACATTGTTTCGTTATCCAGTAGTGTCAATAAAGCATACCTTCTTTACAGTATGGTTGTTACACATACTCTGTTTTCTGATTACCAGTAACACGAATGGAAGTTGCTCTAGCATGCTCCTGACAATACCAAGATTCCAGGATGAACTTATGATATATACTTTGCTTTCAATATTGAAGTGCTTGTAGTGTGAGGTTAGGAAGAACTGTAACTGAGGAATTGTTGTAATTGGTGCACCGTTTCTGTGTATCATTTCCGCTAGTACCAACTTCCAACAGTGTGAAGTTTTCATGTTTTTCACATTTGTAATTTTTTATGTATAATTTGTCATGTGTGTATGTGAGATGTAGCTGTATACCCAGTTGCACATGTCTGGCTCCAATAGTGCATTATTACTGCCATCAAACTGGGTGGTAAATATGAGATATTATGTAGACAAGCCTATTGTTGTACATATTGGTACAAAACAAATTGTGTTAATGAAAGGTGCTTGTTTTTTAAATTAAGATCTGTTGCCCACAAAATATAAGGGCTGCACAAGTGGCTGTAGTCACTCCCCACCCACATCCCACTGCACCAATTTATACTGTTGTCATGTTGGTATATTTGATGCAAGCAATTTGTAAAGTATGGATGTGAGAAGGCTCCTTGTGGCATGATATTTATTTAATAAAAGGAAATAGTAATATACCAAGGTGGGAAGGTTCTTTGTGGTGTGGTATTCATGCCAAGTTTAATGAAAATCTGGCATATCTAAGTTTAAAGAAGAGAGATACTTATGAATCCATCTACATGTTATACCACATAAAATGAGGAAAGCAGACAAAGGAGGTGCTGTTTGCTTGTTTGTCTTTCAAGTTCTTAGGATTTACTGGTTAACATTCTTCTTTCATGTATAACTTTTATTGGGATTGTATTTTTGTGTAATATAAGGGAACATGAATACTGAAGTCTTTACTTTCCCTTTTCATTGTTTGCAGTAAGTTGTGCACCATTTTGTATGTAGCTGTTTTACCAGTAGACCTTCAAATTTGGTGTTAAAATATGCTAACATTATGACATTGGACATTGTGAGAGGTTTTATATTTTAATTTGTTTGGAATTCTTTAAACTGGTGGAAATTATGCACAGAAGTAAATAATTAAATTGTATAATCTTGAACATTAATTCATGTGTCTCCTGCTGCCAGTGTATATACCCAAGCTGTTGAAAGGGAAGTGAGTATCACGGATTCTTCCCATGTGTTATACAGTCATGTTAATTGTAATTTCATCTGTCTGAGCTGGCCAGTCTTTCTGTTTTGGGAAAGAAGACAATACCTTGGTTTGATCATTTGGTAAATCCTTGGCCTGCAAGTGTAAAGAATATGATATGATATGTGCAGGTATAACTCTTTATATTGCATGAGTGAAATACGGAAGTCATTGAAGTGATCATTTGTACTGTGTTAATATTTGTTACATTAAAATACAAAAATGCTGAGGCATTATCAGATTGCAGTTAGAAGTACCTGTTTGTAATGTATATGATCATATATTACTGGCTACATGGCAGTTTCCATTAGTTGGCAGAAATGTGGCTGATTTGCCATATGTGTTGTAATAGCTTCGAACTGTTATGTTTTGGACTTTCCTATCATCCAGAGATTGAGAAAAGGCCTATCAAATAGGCCTAACTGAATAGGTGCATCCCCACCTTGTTGTCCAGTGGTGGACATAGGTTCGGTTTCTGTTGTCCACCACTCTTCCCTCCAGGCCAATGGATTGTTTTGAAGCTGACCACTCATAAGTACAGGGGTGGTGATGAGTCCTTAGCCTGACCAGGAAGGTAACAAGCTAATGTTTCTGTCAGAATGGTGTGAATTTCCTTTGGCACCTTGCCTTGCAGGAAGAAAAACTTGATGACAGCTTGTGCCTCGACTTTGAAATTTCGCACGTACCTGACATGCTTCCGAGGTTGTTTCCTTCCTGGTTGGTATGATATACCCTAATCAGAACCTTATGGAGTTTACCTAAATAGTGTTTCATTACTGTAAGAGACTACATCTACATTCAAACGAGGACAACCTACGGTGTTACCAACATCACAGTTTTTGCCATAATTTCTGAATGAACATGAAGCTTTTAAGTAAACTGTAGTTGTAAAAGTCATGTCAGTTTGGGCTAAGTTTGGCACATTTCATTTATTTAAGGGCGAACAGTACCACAATTTAAGGAGTGTCTATTACAGGACTGATGTGAATAGTTATTAAAAGCCATATTGTTCTGCACTTTGACATTTGTTGAGTGTCATGTTTGTTGAAAATGACTTTTCAGTGTGTCATCAAAACAGACAGAACTTATTCAGGTTTGCATGCCTTCTGTGATTCCTTGTTGTCTTGCATTGATTTATAACTCAGTGCTGTTGTCTCAGAAGAAGTCTGAAGTAACATATAATCCAGAGATAAAATGGATTCTATAACACACTTCTTAACCATTTCAGTTTTGTGTAATAGTGTGGATTTCTATAATTAACACAAATCCACTCAGTTTCTACGAACAGATATTGACAGTTTTGTAATGTTGGGTGAATTTTGATTTCAGTCAGTGGAGTCTTGTATCCCTTGCTTGAGATAAAAACTTAATGTAAGAAAGTAAAGAATCTCATTTGTGCTTGTTAATTCATGCTGAATCTGCAGTGCTATTTTAACATCTCTCGCATGTTTTATTCTCCCCCCCACCCTTTTTTTCACTTCTTTTTTCTCCTCCTCTCCTTTCTTCCCTGCCTCGTGTCCTATTAGTACAGCATCGTGACATGTGTTTTGAAGCCACAGGTCATTGTCAGCAAATACTTCCTTTAATGTAGCAAACAAGCAGCAGTGCATCAGGGTTCATAAAGCTTTGAAGTGTGATGACACATGCCATTTGTCGTACGGTATTTTCAAGAGTTGAGGTGGTGCAGTTATATCCTTCACAATGCTGTAAAATGCGTGAAGCCTTAGGCCATATACGTTATTAAATTATGGGTTTTATGCTTTTTTGGGAGATGCTATGTCATAGGGGTATTTGTTCTTGAAGTTTTGAGGCAATATAGTGGCATCATCTTAAAGGTTGAGCTTTGACGATGAGTCCTCTTCTTTTGTCTCGAAACATCAAGAATTGAGTACCCAGTGATACCGCATTGTATCCAAGAAGAACTTTAGCTGTACCCCTGCCAAAAAAAAAAAGCCTGAATTCTATACATAAAATACTAAGAGCATTATTTAAAATTCTTCTGATCTTGTTTGCATATACAGTGTAATTTTAAGTAGTGGTCTGAGTAATATGGTGGCTGTACTTAATTACATTTATTAATTGTCTTGTTATGGAATGTAGCAGTCCAGTGGGTAGCAATTCTACTGCGTTTCTAGGAGGTTCCATGTTCAAGTTTTAGCCCGAGACAGGCTATGCTGACTGAGGTTTTTCATGGTTTTTCTCATTCTGTCCAGGTACATGCTGGGAGTACAACAAATTAGGACACGTGGGCTTACTTCCATTACCTTTCCAATTCAGTATACCTCTGTCATCTTATCAATGGATACTTTGTAGTCTTAGCTACTGATAGTATTGTTGAGTAAGACATCAGTAAACAAAAAGAATAATTGTCTTGTTTGTATAATAAATAGTGTAAACAATACAAATCTGTCAGAATAAAAGCTGGAATATATAGGGGGAAAACATACCTGAAAACCAAACCTTGACGTTGCCATATCGGTAAAAGTAGTGTGTAGGTTCCAGGGATGGCACTGTTAAAGGTGACAAGAACCGTCATTGGAATGGGCAAAGAGGTTAGTCAGTGATGATGATGAGGTTGTAATGTTTAGAAATGTTACATTATTATGCTTGCTGTAATATGTATTTTATGTGCACAACTTTTATAGTACTCTTGAATATTGTTAACAGAAGAAGTAAAACATGAATAAATAAGTATTTGTTAATGGCATTGATGTACATGTACAAACATTTCATACATTTTGCAACAAGTATCTGATTTATAAAATTATAAGTGTGCTGTTGTCCCTGAAGAAAGGGAATGGTCCTTGTCCTACATTTAGTAGAACTGAGGTCAGTATGGTGAAGAATGCAGACAAAGGATTATGTCCGAGGATAGAGAGATAGACAGACGCATCGCACATGTCATGCAATGTCACCAACCCACTTGGAGTCAACAAGAGGAATGATTGGCTCACATTTATCAAAATCTTTTAAAATGGAAGCAGTGTTGTGTTGATTTTTCATTTGGTAAACAGTTTGGTTAAATTTGGAAGAACCGAGTGACAGAAGATGAGCGAAGTTTTCTTTCTATCCTTGGCTTAGGATCCAGCTGCTTCATTCCCTCTGTTGACCCAAGATATGCATGTTTAACAGTTTCAGGATGACTGTCAGGGCTGCCAGAACATATATCACAAGATCATAATTGGGCGTGGCTGACAACGTTACATTTCTAGTAACTGGCAGTATTTAGCCAAGATTATGTGGAGCCATCAGCTATTTTACTTTAGTTTCCTTTGGAATTCATTTCATACTTTCTGTTTTAAAATTACAGTACTTGTGCACTGACACCCGGGTAGATCCACTGCGACAAAGATGTTCATGTAACACATATACTCCAATTTGAAATGTGGCTCTAACTTCTGTGTAGAGAACTGCCATGTATGATTTCTTTTTTTAATTTTCTCTATGCCAATTTACTTCACATTGCTAGGCACAACTATTTTTCAAGTATCCAGTATCTGAATTATGATCTTGTCAGACGTCATGAAACTACTATGTTTTATGTATATTGGTTTCCCTGACCAGTTACTGAATAAATGCACGTGGGTTGGTGCAATAATTGACATGTCAGTGGGTCTGTCTGTCTGTCTGCAGCTGCTACCATGGGGCTGGTGGAGCTGGAATTGGTGGTGGAGAGATGGACTACTCGTATGTAGATCTCATCGGGAATGTTGATTTACCACCACTTGATGAAGATCCAGTTGATCTCAATGGCTTCGGCAGTTTTTCGGACTTCATGCAGTCGTATAAGCAACAGTGAGGAGTTGTGTGATGTGTGTAAGATAGAGGCTGGTAAGTTGGCTGATGTGAAATTGGCTGTAGATATCATTGCACTTTTACCTCTGAAAATTCTTCCCAGTGTCATATGATATAGTTTTTTACCACAATCACTGAAGTCAGTATTTTAGAAACACAGAAAATTTATTGAACGTTGTAAAGTTATATAGTACTCTCTTGAAGATCGTCCATTGCAAAAGCTGGTTTTGTCTGTGTTTAATCTCTATTAAACTTTGTCATATTCATTAAGAATTCCAACTTTGTATAACGTAGTGTTTAAAACTGAGATCATTGCTTGAGCAGTTGTTCATGTAAGGTTGGCTTTATTGTTCTCAGAAGACCACTGCTTTACCAACAGAATTGTATGTAGTTCTTGAATTTTTAAAATGGTCGTGAAGTTCCATTGTTATTCACCTGGCTTCAAGCAAAATCACACACTAATAGCTGCATTTCAGGTAACTTAAGTACATCTTTTCTGTACATCAAAGGTTATGTTATGTGCAGGCTAATGTAATTCTTAAAACATTTTGTCTGGCATGTATATCAATTTTACTATTGAATGCTGGTAGTAGGCCTAAGAACATGAGTTCTAAAGGTTTATATAAGCTCAGTACATATTCACAATCTAAAATAATTAATTTCATGTTCGTAGTTCATATTCAGTGAAGTCGAAGGCCTTAATTACAGTAGCTTGAATAAATTGTTGGAATGATGTTAAGGATGCCACTAATTTGAATCTGACGTCTTGTATATTGGTTAGTAGTTTGCATGTTTACAGATGTGCGAGGGGAATAATATCCTGGTACAGCCATTCTTCAGAGTTGAATGTTGCTGGTACAGTTACGGCTGTTGCATGAAATTACAGAAGTTATTTGAGAGTTGGGGGTCCTCATAATTGTGACGGTAAATATTGCTATCTTCAAGGTTGTGACAACATGGTATCTAGTTGAAGTAACCCAAACTTTTGGAGAAACTTAACTGCCTTGATTTTTGTCCTAGAAGAATTATCTGATTTAATATTTTTTTACCCTGAATATGTAGGGTATAGGTTCTTTTGAAAAGCATAAACAATTGAGCCAGCTTGTATGACATTTGTGCCAGGAGATGATAATGTACATAACTGATTGATAGTAATGAGTGAGGGATCGTATTTCCTTAATGATATTCAGAAATAAAATTTTTATTCCTAAACCGTGGTGAATGCTTTGAATTGACATGAAAGATTTAACTTTTCATTATCCAGTTGGACAGCATAACAGAAAACACACATAAGAATGCAGCTCTTACGTAAAATAAAATATATAAAAAAAGTTTCAAACTGCAACATACATTTTGAAACTTCACTAAAGCTGTCAGGTGCAGTTTCACAAAATAATTGCAGAAAGTGCCTGTTAGTATCATCGCATCTGTTCAGCTGTGTCTTCATGTGAATGGAACAGAGAAACTTCCATCAGACAGATTTTCTTGAAATTTTTTTTGTTGGAGGTTTCTAATAAAGTTTATTAACATATTCTGACTTTGGTTATATCAGACAAAAGTGCCAGGCCTACATGCATTCTTGGTCCCTTGCTGTTATTGGCCATAATAACCTTGACAGTCCAAGTTCTCTGAGACGTACACGAGGCCAATGAAACAGTTTGAAAACAGAGGCATTGTATTCTCTGTGAGGTACATCTCCCAGCTTATGATATTGATGAATGAGCTGTCATAGGCTTTATAGTATCCCTGTGGTGCAAAAATCCCTTGCACCAGGAATGCATGGGCAGTTAAATTTTGTAAGGTTACACCTAATATTGTGGCTGCTAAGTATACAACTTGCTGCATGCCACCCATCTGGTTCTGAGAATTTTGCAGTGACTTCTATATTTTTAGAACGTTTGTGCTCTCCTGTAGAAGTTGTCTTTGACAGACAGTTTACATAACTATGTTTGTTGCACAATGGTCCTAGTTTTCTATTTTAAGTGTTTCATGTAAAAGGAATTCGTTGCATTTTCATCCAAGTTTCGTGTTTCAAATATTTAATGTAAAGTGAAATCTTGGGGTGTAGGCGCACGTGTATGTGTATGTACACATACTCTCTCCGCACTCCCCTGAATGTTTTCACATCATCATGTGTGACAGTAACATACAGGGTATGGATTGCATGGGTCTAATATCATGAAGTCATATTATTATAAGATTACTGAAGAATTAAGTGCTATCTAATGTGAATTCAGATCCGGGTCTTTGTTTATAACATCAGAAGATAGCTGTAGGGAACCTGAGTGCCATCTTCTGTGTTCTTCTGAAGAAGTAAAAAATAAGTCCTACCGTCTTCTGGATTGGGCACATTTCCCATAGTGAGTGTCTCACATGATATACTGATAATTCTACTGTCTTACTTTTGTGACTGAGTAAGATGGATTCAGCAAGAATGATAGGAAACATTGGTTGATGGCTATTAATTTATATATCTGCAAACCAAGGTATCCAAAAACACTGTGTAGAATTTTGATATGTTCCATATTCCGTGCATTAATGGGGTGTGTAAAATGTATTTATAGACCAACAAATGCACACATGATGCGGTTGTATGTCATAGATTAATTCGAATAGGGGATTTTTTTTCAATTTTGTTCCGTAATAATCAGTGAAAGAACTGAATGTAGTAATTTTCCAAGTTGTTCATTCATTTGCTCTTATGTGCAGAATGTAATAAAGTCATAGTGGTTTCTATGGGCCCATAATCATGTGCACTATTTAGGGTATGGAGGGCATGTGCTGACTGTGGGTTGTTGGATGTGATATAAAGGATTTTTTTTTTAATCTTAGTACTGATAATCATCCAGACAGCAGTTAGAAGTATAAATTTCAGAAGGTGGAATCTGCTCCGTTGAGTGAGTTGGGCAGAATAATCACTGAAGTGCCATACAAAAGAGTTGTAAGTCTGTTGATAGAAATACAATTTGGGGGGGGGATCACTCAACCAATAGGTATGGTTTACTCTTGGTTACTTATAGTTGTAATGGCTCAAAAGTGGTCATGAAATGCTTCATTTGGTGTTACAGAAGGCTTGTACACTGCACAAAGTATTTGTAATTCTTGGTTCAAATGATAGGTTTTATGATACTGTGAGGACTCCTGCAATACACCTGTAGTAATAGCAAGTTTCTATTATGTTGGTACAGCAGGTATTCCATACTCTATGGAGACATCTGTCATATATGTGATAAATTCCAATGACATATGGATTTGTTTGTGATTTTGAATGACAGGATTTCTCATCATTTTGTTTTATTTTAAATCAATTACACAGACATGCACTGAGCACATCTTCTCAGTGTCTTACTCTTTGAAGACTGTTAGTCCAACCAAGCAAACTGATGTAAAATGCCATCATCTTATCCAATCCAGTCACACACAGTTTCATAACTTAAAACTTTTGTGAGTTGTGTTCACATCATTAGGTACGTACATGATTTTTTTTTTCTTTTTCTTTCTTTCTTTCTTTCTTTCTTTCTACCCCATACTCTTCGCTAGCACTTGCCACCTCTTAAATTTTAACAGTATTGTACACCTGTCTTTTTAGCTTGTCTACAAGTAAAACTTTGAATGAATTTTTAAAAAAGCCAGAATTTGTGAATACATTTTGTAAGAAATGAGATCACATTTCCAGTAAGTGCAATTTTTATATTTTTTTAAAATGTTGAAAGCTGGCCTGATGTTAACCTTCTGAGGTTGAAACATAGCTATATTGATATTACATACAAATTGCCATGTTTGATGGCCATTTGTTTCTTTCTTTCTGTATAAAGTAAATTCCTTTGACATTTTGTGTGATTTTAATAATTGTTTTCCAACAAGATGCGACTTAATCAGTTTATTACTTTTCTGTAGGCAGCTCTGTATGTTTCGGGTGTTGACACCCATCTTCAGGAGCTCGTACAACTGTAATTACAGCTTCTGGTGTTGATTAACCGGATCTACTACCATCCGCTCTCATTGTTGAGTTGGAACTTGACAACGAGAGCAGATGGTAGTAGATCTGGCTAATCAATACCAGAAGCTGTAATTACAGTTGTATGGGCTCCTGAGGATGGGTGTCAACATCTGAAACATGTAGAGCTGCCTACAGAAAAGTAATAAACTGAATAACTTGCATCTTGTTGGAAAACAATTATTAAATTCAATTCACGATGCATGGACCCATGTATATAAAATTTTGTGTGATGCTGCTGACTTGAAATATCAACCTAAATGCATAATGTGATCCACATAATTTAGGAATTATTTGATCAGTGTGGTTGTTCCATTTCAGGTGGTTATCATTTCATAACCCAGGGAATTTTGTATTTACAGTCCCTTCTGTATGTTTTCCAACATAGCCTGTATGAGATTGTTAATGTGGAGAATTCCGTTGTATTATCTCTAGATTTAGTGCCAACACAACTGGCAATAAACTGTGTTCCCATATGAGGCAGAACTGTATGTGACACTGAAGAGATTTCTGACCAGACATTATGACACTAGTGTGATCACTGAATATTGTAGGTTCTGGTAAGGTCCTTATTGTTGGGGGAAGGCCGTTTATATAACAAAATATAAGGGTACTAAAATTGTTCCTTGAATTACTCCAGTTATGTTAGCACAGAGACGCTGAATAGCAGACTGGTATCATATTTGCCCTCAGTCAGTTTTTTAGTGTTTAGTGCTTTTATGAGTTTCACTAAATAACTTCTTTTTTTGGTTTAATCAAAACATACATTGAAAGGCAAGATAACTTTTTACACTTTTGCATTATATATGCTGGAGGAATTTAATGAAATGGTCACAGATTGCCTGAAGATAGGACTGCTGTGTTGGGGTATTTTGAAAAGATTATGGTGTGTAATTATGTAGTTTCATTTTGGCTGCCATTTAGAACTTTCGTTTATGTATTAATTGAAGTGAAAGTTTTTCAGACATAGGTAAGCTGTTATCTGTCAGGGATGTACAGTAAGTAGTTGTACATCAAGCCTTTGCTTGAGTGAGAGGTATTTTACATTGAGCTGTAATGATTTCAGAAGTAGGGCTGTGAGAGAAAAAATACCCAAGTGTTTTATTTCTTATGGTAAGAGGGAAGAATTTAAACTGGTTGCATATGAATTGGGCAGGAGCCAAAAGGTCTTTGTTAATTGCTTGTAAATATGCATTAGTTGCAAATTTGTCACTTTTTATCTACATTTAGTTTGTGTGTGCATACATTCGTGTGTGATTGAGGAATCATCTGCCTTTTATTCAACATGCTTTGAATTATGAGTACTCAAAATTTATCAGAAGTCAGAATTATTATTGAATATGCTTTTCATTTTGTGTATTCTACTGTGAATGTAGCATTTGTGGAGAAAAAAGTCCTCGTGATTCCGTGCTTGTAGATGGTGTTTTGTATGTCTCTGCCTTAAAACAAGGTTGCATAAATATTCTAATATAAATTTCAATTATAAAATTCTGAAGCTGCCTTTATAGGCATTTGTTAGTGTAGCCTATATATATAACAGTGCCTAAGTTTTTTTGTTAATGTCGTAGCAGTTGTTGAATGTTAATGTCCAACTGTTGGTTGTTGCTGTTTGATTTTGATTTGTTGCCTGCTGTTGGGAATATTACCACAGCTGATTGCTTCCTGTTCAGTCCTGCTGATTACGATGATCGTAGGATTTTTATGGATGTAAATATATACAGTTCTTTGTTTTAAAATAAGTGAATGTTGTTAGTAATTTTAAGAGTTTATGACAATACATAGAATGTCATATACAAATTTATGCTGGGATATTGTTCATATCTAGAAACTAACATGGAATAGGGGACATAACTTATATACCCTGTAATACTGAACTGAACTGTTCAGCATTATTAATTTACCAGCTAAATATAATTGTTTCTGCAAGAGAAGGAAAACTTTTGCATGAAATGTGTATTGTAATCAAAATATGTACCTTCGTTTGTATGTCAGTGCTTTAATATTCATGTATGGATTCCATATTGAATGTGGATTGACAACACAGACAGGATATTGTTAAGTGCTAAAGTGGTATGAAACTTACAGGAATACAGCTCGTGTTCAGTATGTATCGTGTGAGTTCATGTCACTTGTATGGAAACTGGCAAACTGACCTTGTGGATTACAATTTGTCAACAGAGAGGTCCTACATGGGACATATGTTTGTCCACTTTTGTCTTAGTAATTAAGTTTTTTCACAAGTTTGAGGTTCTGTTTGGAGAATGAAGAGCAGTGAGTATCATGAATATGTAATTTATACATATTTCAAGGTGGTGTAATGAATATCCACACCTTAAAGATGTGTCCTTTTTCAATTCCTGTTTTTGATAGAACTGCACATGTTCTATCATGTTAGTAACACAGCAGAGTGGTAACAATTTGAAGCCAGGCACAGGTACAAAACTTATGTAGCTGCCTCTGTGTTTGTTGGAATTTGTATATAGTTAAGAAGAAAGCACCGTTATGATATCTGTTGTTCTTATACTGTGACAATTATATTGTCACATTTCATACAGAAAATGTTTACTGTTTATTTTCTATCCTTGCAGAAAGTGCAGCACTGTGCATAAAGCAAGTGACAGTTGTTGTCAAAAGAGTCCATGCCCACTTCTGACACATGCAGTTGATTTCATATGCTTCAATTATGGCAATAATTCGTTGGCTGTTATTTGTCATGATATTGTGCCAAATAATCCGGATTTAGTTCCCCATTTGTCATGATATTGTGCCAAATAATCTGGATTCATTGCCCCACATTTCTGTAGCAGCTGACAATTTTAGTGAAAACCGGGTCTGCATACAAGGTGCAAGCCAAAATATTCTGGTCACATGGAGTGCTAACCCAATATAATGCAGCATTATGCTGCTGCATATTACTGAGTTAATTTATTGTGAATTCGTGTGGTTAGTGTTGCCATAACAGTATGCTGCATTTTTTGTGCAGTTGCCAGGGGCGATTTTGTTGAATTCATTCTTTGAGTATTGCAGCCCTGTGAAATGGCAGACCTTAACAAAAGAGAATTTGCCTGCAGTCTTATTTTAACCTTGAGAAAACCTCTTCTGAGACTTACGAAATGCTGAAAAAGGCATTTTGTGGTGACACCATAAGTGCAGCAAAAACCTTTGAATGGTGTTGTTGTTTCAAGTGGCCATATTTTGATTGTTTTCATCAACCATCATAAAGTTTGACCAAGAAAAATGTGGAAAATACAGTTCATGTCATCCATGACAACAGTGTATAATTAACAACATTCATCATACTCTGGGCCAGCCACATGATTTGTGCTGGTACTGCTGATACATTTAACCAAGATTTAAATATGAGGCAGACTGTTGCAAATTGATGCCCCATTTGCTGAGTGATAGTGAGCAGCAAACTGACTTTCTCTATGCTAGGATCTGCAAGATCAGGATTAAAAGGAGAGAAATTTCCTTTACAACTTTTCCTGTACTCAAAGATGGATGATGTTTATTTTGTAACCTGTTTCATTATCTTCCTCATTTCATGAATGAAGCAGTTTCTAAATACATTGTAAAGAGTCGAACTTGTATTTATATAATTGCAGTGACATTTTATGTAATTGTACATACTGATTTTATGTTGTCTGTCATGTCTCACATGAAAGTTATAAATGCCAGTCGCTGCATCCATAAATATGAAAACTTAAAAAGGAAATATACAATCGCAATGCAAATATTTATTTTAACCGACAATGTCTGTCTCACCTGAAAGTTGATATTCACTGAACAACTTTGCAGTTTGCTGTTGTGTCCATTCTGTATTTGGAGCTTCAGCACATTTTCATTTGAGAACCCACATCTAAAAAAGTACTGGCCTACAGCCTTTTGTGTTTTATTTTTACTACTTTTAATGGAACTTTGCCACATTCATTGTCATAAGAAAATAAATAAATTGCCACAAGTTTTGGCCATTAGTAGTAATTAAAAATAAATTAGAAGTGTTTAAAGAGGTATTCTTTTATAAAACATAGTGACATACATGTAGACAGAGGAGGGGGCTACAGTATGTGTATTTGAAGATATTTGTTTAACCTATGTGCTTGTGTCATTGTTCTCTTTTTGTTAAATTACTTGATAAGTGACAATATCCCACAATTTTTATATGGCAGAAAAAAAGCCAGTTTGCTCACATGTGGTGTATAAAGTGTATATATATTTGCTTTTTAGTCTATGTTTGTTTTTGTGTTTGCACAATCTTGTCACCAAATTAAAGGAAATACTATTTTTAAAGTCTTTAAAATTTGAACTTTTTAAAGTCTTGAAAATTTGTACAACGTTCATTACACTTTTGCTAGTAGCGTGACGCCAATTGTGATCCAGGATGATATCAGGAAGAAGCCTATGCAAACAGAGTAAGCAGTTGATACTTTTACTGCAGTTCCGCCACCTAGGAGTGGATTCATTTTTTGAAGTCCAGTGATGTATACTACAAATTTTGGTTTCATCTCCTGTTCTCCATTGGACTGTGAAGTGGTTAAAAAATGTGGAAATGACTTCATTTGTGGTGTTCCTATTTGCTTCTACCCTTTTGGATTTCAGGTACTCTTGTATATTTATATTGCTGTAAGAAGTAACACTGCAACCTTAGCAGTAGCCCTTCTCCATTTATAACTAAAAGTTACTGAAAATGTTAGTTTTGACATTATACCATCAGATGAAATATATACTCTTCTGTTATATTTCTAGATTACAGTGGTATGCTCTGAACATAGTTAGGCACATTCGCAGAGTTGAAAAAATTGACTTTTAGCTTCTTCATGTCTATACATGGAACAGCTCTGCTCCCACTAGACTGAATTTTTTAAATTTTATAATTGGGGGGGGGGGTATTATAATCTGTGCAGAAAGCTAAGATTTGTTTAAAATTGGTCAAAAGTAATTGTAATTGTAATTTTATTTGTTTCCCAAATCCCAGTGGGAGTTCAATCACAAGGACATGGATGTAGTCATATAGTACAAATAAGTATTGGGCACTTTACGTGTAGACATAAGTACATTGATGATAATATTGTGCTAAATTCTTCCTGAATGGACAGTTGTTTCAAATAAATGTTATAGAGAATACCAGAAACACGTTTCATATTAAAAATATTTTTTCCCAAAAATAATGGAGTTCATGAGATAGTTCCAAATAATATGGCAGGGTCAGACAGGATTGCAGTGATTGAACATATCTAGTGCAAAGATGATTCATTTTACAGGTGTTTCCATAAAAGTGTGGCAAAGCATTTTATATTTTTGACAGTGACATACATGTAGCTGAACTAAACAAAATATACATTACTGTTGCATTTTCATGGCAGCACTTTTAATATTGGTGTTGCATTTCACTGCAAAAGTTTTCCGTATTTCCAAAGGAAATTGTGTGTGTGTGTGCGTGTGTAGGTAAGGGAAAGTGATGTGTCCCTTACAGCCCCTCCTATCTTAGCTACCCTCACTTTCTCATGGTGTACCCTGTACACATGAGGCCCTTACTTAGCGTGATGTTAATGACTGTGCCCCTTACTGCTGTTTCTAGTATTTCTCTTAATTAGAGAATACACATAAAATAGTAAGACATATTCATAGGTCCCAGAAAAGAATTAGGACAGTAAAAAGCATGTGATAAATAAGGATGTTATGTTATACATACATTTCATGTCTTGTTAAAACCTTGCATAAGTCAAGGTTTCAGATGTCATAAAAAATGTAAGACTTTTTTGTAGCAGACATGCATCAGACCTGAATTATCAGTCTGAAGTATTTTTCTCCCCCCTCACATACTGTAATGTACCTGTATGCCTTATGAAGAAAGTGAATGCACATTTCTAAGATTTGCGTCCGCAGCAGCTGAAACAAAGCTTTTGGTTTTCTGCAGTGTGATGTTATGCAGTTTGGTAGGTATGAGCTTTTGGAGGAGCTTTGACAGAGTATCATGAAGATAATTGATACCTACCGAACAACATGGTGTCACATCCAAGACCATAATTTTTATAGAATTTGACGTGATGTCATGTCCTAGAAGACTAATGTTTGTAGAATTTGAGTGTTTGTCAGATAGGTGCCCAAATACATAGATATACAAGGTATTCTGATTATATGTAGTGCAGGGTTGTTGATTATTGCACCATACAGTGCCCCATTCAAGTATTTTTCATTGGTGGAGGAAAATTAAATGTTTTAGTTCCCATAGCAAGCCATAATAATGATAATGCAATTGTAAAGCAGTGTCAGTTACAGGGGTTTGCTTTTACTTAGCTGTTGCTTTTGTGGGACTGTGTAGCACATAAGGAAGTCTTGTAAATGGACTGGGGTTAAAGTTCCACTTGTTCTAAAAGTGGAATATGACATAGAGGATAAATCCAGTAATTTCATACTACAATTTAGAAAATTATGGTTGCTGTTGGAATATTGCAAACTATTATTCCCTTTGTCTTGGAGAAAAAAATTAGTCCCTTCTTATGTACAGTCAGGTAAAGGTAATATTGGCCATTGGCGTAATTAAGCACCACTTTGTGAAGGTGTATGGGGAAGTGGAATGTTGTTCCATACAATCTGACCCTCAGTATTAGAGGGAGGGGTGTGGTCAGCTTATGCACTGGCTGCTTCTCCTGGTACCCATTGTTTAGGAGGCTGGGTGGGCCTGAGACCTGATCAGGTTGCTCTGGAGAAGATTAAGCTCTTGTCTGTGTCAGGAATTGAACCACAGTTTCTTGATAGTTCTGTCCATAATCTTATTACTATGCTGGCTGAGACATCCTGGTCTGTGTACAGTAAGAGCTGTATACAATTTCAGACTGATTTCCATCTCAAGAACATTTTGCAACATAACTAAATATGATGCATCCTTGGATTATACGATGATAATACTGTTAAAGTACTGCGTTGGCTTAGAGAGAAATGTTAGTACAAATAAAGTTGTTAAAAATTTAGGAGTAAATCAGTAATAATGTTAGTTTTTAACATTGTTATGCAGTTTTTATAATTAGAGTAGATGTAGTGCTTTAGGTGTTTCTTTTCTTCCCCACCAGTGTTAACAGAAAATTTGTGTGTACATTCGTTGTGCTAAACAAATGTTTCATATTATTATAGAATGTTAATAAAAATCATATAGTCTTTGTTTACAATGATAGTCCCGTTGATTTTGGATTGGATTATTGTCGTAAAGCAGTATTGTTACTCTCTTCAGCCCAGTTGTGTGACTTCATCTCACCCCCTGTCCCCATCCCTGTCCCTTTTTGTAGCTGTGCTATCTCTGTTGGACTTTTTCCACCACCCCCGGGTTTCTCCTACCTCTCATTGTACCTTCAGGGTTTGTATTTAGTGTAAACTGTATTCATCTCTAAACAGAATCCAGTTACCCCTGTATGGTTGGGGTGAAGGCATTGATTAGGATTATTTTATGGTTACGGAGAACTGACAGTTGTAGGAAAGTGGGTGCATTGAAATAACCGATCAGAAGTAGATAAGTGCATCACAAGATGGTGTGTATTGAGCAAGTGAGTGAAAAATGAACTGTACCACTAGAGCAACAGTATCTTCCAATCAGTGACGTAATGAAATGTTTGCGCGACTTCACCTTCTTTTAACAGTATGATGGTGATATTTGTTCATTTCACAGGATTTGCACAAGCAGCAGAACAAGAAACACCATGACAACTATGCTTTCAGCAGTTATATCCAATTGAGTGTGCACACATGTCTTTAGTGACTGTAACATGTTTTTTAAGCCAGATCTGAATCTCATTTGCAACAGCGGTGAGTTCCAAGGGTTCTGCTTACCAGTTTTTATGACACATTTTATTATAAATGTGACTATTTTAAACAGTATGTTTCCAAGTCATGGGAGATGTTTTAAGCAAGCTGTATACCGTAGATACTTTGATATCTAGCAAATGTCAAATATACCAAAAAACAAGACATGAAAATTGAACAGGCCATAATACCACATCTTTCCCACTCTGCATAGTTAGTTTGCGCTTTGGCATGGTGCATTTAACATTATTTGTCAGTGCAAATGCCTGAAAAGTAATTTCTATATTCCATTCTAATGTTGTGGCGTGGCTGTGAAGGAGTGTGCTGCATGCCATTCACTACTCACAGTGTACCATTCCTAAGTCCAGAGAAACCGATCAAGCTGGGTTTCACATTCATGATATTTAGGTGATGTAACCATCATGGCAGCTGTTGAGACAGACTGTATGACAGTCACGGTGGCTTCATCTTTTTCTGTGTGCAAACACCAACACCCCAACTTGAATAATGACCCATATAGATATATTGTGATCTTAGTTTCAGTGGCAGTGGCTTGTGTGAATATAATGTTATGTTTATTTTTTGGTGTAATGTTTCTATGGTTCTTTTCATTTGTGCTTGTCCCTTGGCTCTTTCACTAACATCCCTTTCCATCCTTTCCATGTCGACAGGATTTTCCTGGCTCCCTTATTTTTCCTCCGCACTGACCCACCCCATATGTGTGTTTGTGTGTGTGTGTGTATGTATATATATATATATATATATATATACACACACACATATACACATACATGTATATGTGAGTGTGTGTGTGTGCGCATGCGTATGTATGTACATATGTCAAGTAGCAGTCCCTGTACAGACCTATTACAGGCCCAGAGGGTTCCAGAAGGTTGAGGCTCCCAGATTTCGAGACATTCAGCACTTGAAGATGGCACCGGCTACCTTTACCCTCAGGGAAATATTCCTGATACTCATTTCAGTTATTAGCTGGGTCAACCCCAAGTCCGTAGTGTTGCCAGAAGGATTATATTGGGATCGAACCAGCGACCTTCTGGCTTGTAGTGTGGTGCCTGAACCAACTGCACCACCCACTACATGTGTATACATAAGTGATGCCCAGTTCTATTCATGGTATAGACCACGTCCTTCGTACACGCAGAGAACTCCGTCAACCCTGATGTTGGATCCAGCTGCCTGCTGTGTACCTAAGTATGCCACATCATTGCAGTGATGATGTGGTCTTGTGGGTTATGTCAGTATGTAGTATGGCTGGTAGTTTCCAGTGTTTCGGTTAAAGATACAGCCTTCTTTTTTTGTGGGATAAGTACTTGTATTGATTGAAATGGGGAGAGTACTGTTGTTCCTTAAGATGCTACTTGCACACATGCATGTGTCTGTGAGGGGGTGGAGATTTGTTAGCAATTATTCATTACTATACTCTTATAGAATAAAAAAAGAATAAATTAAACTTCATGATTTCAAACTTTCGCCATGCTGTGAATATTATATTCTTTCTTTTGGTTCATTCCCCGGCGTCTTAATTTTATGTGCCAGCATTACAGAACACTCTGTCTCTTCCATCTTCATAGGTCATGTAGACAAGAAGAATAACTGGGACGAAATTGCTAGCGTGTATACAGCATCCCATGTGATGTGGCCAGGTTTATATTGGACAAAGCGATTGATCTATTCAAATTAGAATCAAGGAACACGATAGACACGTGCATTTAGCACAGACAGATAAATCAGCAGTAGCGGAACACAGCATCAACCATGAACATATTATTAAACTACAGGATACAAAACTTCTTTCTGCTAAAACCAGATACATGGACTGACTCATCAGGGAAGCCATTGAACTGGAAATGCACCCACACAACATGAAAAGTGAAGATGGACTTATCTTGAGCAGATCTTGGAAATCCTCTTCTGTGCAGGCTTAAAGAAAGGAGACAGCCTCATGAACACCATAGTTACCATCCCATGGCTCCCCTTCCACGCTTCAACATGGGGCTGTTTCTCTCGTACGTACTTGTCTTATTACAGGCCTCCACTTATGGCCATTGCCCTCCCCATCCCTTCTCCTTCCGATTGGCCCAGGCTTCTTTTGAGCCTAACCTTTTACCTGTATAAATACCCTAGCAGTCTCATCCCAGTTATTATTCTTGTTCACATGACCTATGAAGATGGAACAGACGGTGTTCCAAAACGTTGGCATATAAAATTCAGATGCCAGGGAATCCCCCAAAAGAAAGTATACAACATTATTATTAATATTATTATTATTAATGCACTTGTCATCCAACCTATATACATATAGAAACATTGCAGATTAAGTTTATAATCTAATCATTTCGTGTGTATTCCAATTGATGTAGAATGTAGTCTATGGGAAGAACAGGAATTAACATAAACAGAATTCACAGAAGAAGATATATGGACCCCAGATAAATTAAGGGAGAAGTGCTTTTATGACTTGTACGATCCACCTGATAGAGAAGGAATGGTGAGTATGAAGAAAAAGACATATTGAAAAAGAGTGAACAGGGAACATATACAAAATTCACAGGCTACCATTTGGAGGGTTACAAAGAAGAGGAGGTGGTATTAGTTTAAATGCAATTTCTGATATTTTTGGTATTTTTAAATATGACAATTTATTGTAAGAAGGTGGGGTGTGAGGATGTGAATAGAAGTAGGATTGCACCCTGTGGCTGTAGTGCTGGTATTAAAATAATGTTTTATTGCTTGAGAATTACACAGGTAACAGAAAAGAATGATAATTTTAACCTATAGTATAATAAAACAATATATTGTACAAGATACACAGAACTATTATTTGTAACTACTACAAAATTCTACAAATATGAAAATAAATTTCAATTTCCTATGTTGGTAATTTGACAAAAATATTTGTTGCTGAAATTCTCTCATTGTATTTTTATTTCATTAATTCTTGTTGATAGGTCATATCCGTGGATGCATATTGTTTTGTATTCATATTTGACTATCTTATTTTGTCACCCCTTTCCCACCACCTTCTGGCACTAAGTTTATGAGTCGTTAAATTAATATGAAAACGTAATGTCATGATTAGTGTAGAATTTGTTTCAGTTTGTTTATGTGCAGCATGATTTGTGGACTAACATGAAGAGATTCTACTACTGAATTGTAGTGTCAAGCCCAGCAGTTCCACGACCTATTTGTGTACCTCCCATGCTGGCTTGCAGTGGTGTGAAACCTGATTCCTCTTTTGGTATTCCATATTGCTGTAGTTTAGCCTCATATGTCTGGAGAAGGTCATCATGTGCCTTGCATACCCTTGCTAGCTCGTACTGCAAATCTTGAAGAGCAGCATTTTTACGACCCAGCAGCTCCTGTAATATAACAGTTGTTTATGCTTCATGTGCTGATCAGATTTTTCTAAATGTGTTGCCATCGTCTCTGACCCAGTTTAGAAGATAAAATGTTTTCACACAGTCTTCCAGATTATAAACACAATGTGAGAACCAGTATTGTATCCACTATCATTGCTTGTTTTTGCATAATTTAGTATGACAGCCACAAAATTTGAAAACCTATCTTTTAGGCACACAGGCACCAAAATTTGTAAAACTGCCAGACTTTTTTTTTTCAGAAAATTCACATTAAAACATATTTCTATGTTCTGTACAGTTCTATGTGCAAATATGAAACTTGATGTGTAGCTTGTTGTAAAATCATTTTAAATGTTATACCAATTGTGTACATAGACTTGAGTTTTCTGAGCAGTATTGTACAGTAAATGGTTTTTCTGCAATTGATTATTTACGAAATGTGAGTTCACACTGAGAGACACAATGCATTCTATTTTGGTACCATATCTATTTAGCTAGCTACCTATATGTCAGACTTGTTAGTGAGAGTGTATGAGTGAAAATATTTTGAACCCTGTTGCTGATGTTTTGGAACACTTTCATGGTAATGTCACCAAAGAATTTCCTGAAGAATAAGTTGGGATTAACCCTTTGAATCATTCATTACCAGTGGCCAATACTCCAGTCTAGCTGGTAATTTGCTGGCAGACAACTAAAATGAATGTAGCAACATAAAAATATTTTTTTTTTCATTCAGTAAGATCTCCATATTTTGCTTGGAATTGGCAGTAGGCTTTATGTAGCTGAAAATCCATGGCATGTATTAGCTTTGTATCCACCAAACCAGGGAAGCAGTTAGAATTATCTCTCAGCCACATATTCTCAAACTTTTTTTTTTGTAGATGCATCATCATATAAAAAGAAAGAATATGATTATGGTAGTATTACAAGTCATGTGGGAATATTTCTGCATGCCCAAAAGGTGTAGACAATGATTTGTCACCATTCATTATGTCTGTTATGGTGAACTGTACCTCAAGTTTCTTGTTCACTGTAGTCATGGCTGTTGGATCTAAATGGGCTGCTGCTAACACTTCATTCATCTGAGCTTCCTTCTGCTCTAGAAGATCATTGAGGGCTGTCAGTTTCTTTTCAAGTAAGACATTCTTCAGCCCAATCTTTTGTTGCAGTTCTAATATTGCCGTCACAAACCGATTGTGTAGATCATCTCGTTCTTGTTGCAGCTGGAACAATACAAATGTTTATGTTCAATACACAGTAGAGGCACAGTACTCTTTTAGAACTAATGAAATACGAAACTTACTTTGTCTCAGTATGATAATTTTTATTACTTCATCACCAGATCTTTGATCAATCTGTTTTCCCTTTAAAGAAGAGTGTATACGTATAGACTGTCTGTTACAGAACTCAAAAACTATTTTGTCCACAGAGTGTAGCTCTATTTCTTGTTTGCCTTTCACAAAAAGAATAATTATTTCAACAGCAGTAATCTTTTCATAATGAAAATGTAGTGTATTCACTGTGACACAAGAAGTGAAATGCATGTTTCAAAGACCATCACAACCCAGAAAACAGTAATCATCACAGTCACCTCTGTGAGAACTTAAGGTGTTTCATTTACATCAGGGATATAACTGACAATTGATGCATGGTTATATTGACTCCGTTGAGCAGAGTCCGTATTGAGAAGCTGTCTGGTTTTCAGCTAGTCAAGAAATTCCCCGCATTTATGGAACCCAAAGGTTCATTACCACATTCACAAGTTCTTGTCCCTATCCTGAGCCAGCTCGATCCAGTCCATACCCCCCATCCCACTTCCTGAAGATCTGTCTTAATATTATCCTCCCACCTATGCCTGGATCTTCCAAGTGGTCTCTTTCTCTCAGGTTTCCCCACCAAAACCCTGTATAAGCCTCTTGTCTCCCTCATGTGTGCTACATGCCCCGCCCATCTTATTCTCGATTTTATCACCCCAGCAGTATTGGGTGAGGAGTACAGATCATTAACCTCCTCTTTATGTAGTTTTCTCCACTCCCCTGTTACCTCATCCCTCTTAGGCCCAAGTATTCTCAACACCCTATTCTCAAACACCGTCAACCTACATTCCTCCCTCAGTATGAGTGACCAAGTTTCACACCCATACAAAACAACAGGCAAAATTATAGTTCTGTATATCTTAATCTTTAAATTTTTGGGTAGCAAACTGGAAGACAAAGATTCTGCACCAAATGATAGGAAGCATTCCCTGACTTCAATCTGCTCTTAATTTCTTCCTGAATAGAATTTTGATTTAAGGTTGTTCCCAAATATTTGAACTCTTCCATCCTTTCAAAGGAACTATTATCAGTCTTTATATTGTGACTTTGTCCTGCATTCTGATCTCAAGACATGACCATGTACTTAGTTTTATCAACATTTACTTCTAGTACAGTCTCCTTACTAGCAGCTACTCAAGCTTCGGCATTTTTCTTTATAGTTTGTATGCTTCCTCCAAATGTATTAACATCATCAACATAAAAAACCAGAAGCGGATGTGTACCATGTAATTTCAATCCACCCTGGTTTACCTGAACCCTCCTAATGGCATACTCTAAAGCCAAGTTGAAAAGCAATGGCAATGGTTATTTTCGAATTAAATTTATGAGTTGTCAGCAAAGAAAGCAATGAAATACCTTGAAATTCATGCCTTTCCTGAAAAACCTTGCAGTGTATTTTTAAATGTACCAATTAAAGTATATTATCAGGAACATGCTTACAGAGCAGCTTTTCATGCTACTTCTACATGATGTATCATTTTCCATTAAGTTTACTATGGGGAAAAAATTTTTCCATGCCTGTAAAATGTTACTTTGGATGACTTTTGAATTTTTCATCTCATAATGTTCTTATTTTTACAATTATTCCCAAAATCCAAAGTTTTGTAGCATTTTAATCCACTTAATTTAAGTGCTCTCCATCCTCTGTTAGTTTAATTACTAGTACCATACTTATTTTTAAAGATGATGCCAAGTTGTTATTTGTTGTTTCTGGAGGTACACAGTTCATTATATATATATATATATATTTATCCATACCACTTGGCAATTATTTTTTTCATTAAGAAGATTGAACACTCGTGAAGTTAATATTGAGATCAGTTAGGTTGATGTCTATTTACCTTCTCAAATCGGAGTTCCAGAATCTCATTTTCCCATTTCAACTCCTCACACTCTTTCTGACATATTCCAAGACGTGTTTTTGTGTTGGCTAGTGAAACCTTGTCTTTTTCGTAGTTTTTCATTTGGCGGTTCAACTCGGTAACCTCAGCCTGAGCTTGCTGCAGGGGTTCTACCAGTTTGTGATTCTCTCCTGTAATATCTTGTAATTGCTTTTCCATGCGTTCTTCTCTCTTCTTCATGTCTTCCATTTGTTCCTACTCAAAAGGAAAGGAGTAACAGGAGTCTGCAAGTGGATGTATAGCATAACACCTTTCTATCATAAGTATCGTTTTTGAACCTTGTCTGTCCAATTCTTATCTGCATGCCAATGCTTTATACATGCTGTTTGGTTACTATCTCATGTTATAACATTAGATACACTAGAACATTCAAAGAGCCTTGTCCACATCAGCATAGTAAGGGAGAAGGCTACAGATAATGGCTTCTGTCTTAATCCTGCAGCATCTGTTCCACACACACACACACACATACACTACGTAACACACAATGCACACCATAGCCAGACTCATTTCCAACAACATATTAATATGCTGCCACAGCACCCTGTTAATATAATGGAATTATTTTGTGAGTGTTTTTTAAAATGACTTTAGCAAGGAACAACATGGCTCCCTGACGATGACCTTAGGATCGAAACATGTCGGAGTGATTTTTATTGTTTTAATGTGAAATTTTATGTATGTGCATTTGTTGGTTGATAATTAAAGTGATATA
>Ga0123354_10000825_pt1 | contig 34078 bp, 10 predicted proteins | sample TergutLab28metaG_2_FD_97872 | JGI IMG/M metagenome (GOLD analysis project Ga0123354, IMG submission 97872) | Labiotermes labralis P4 segment gut microbial communities from Petit-Saut dam, French Guiana - Lab288 P4 | ecosystem: Host-associated > Arthropoda: Insects > Digestive system > Gut ... | reverse complement strand
TCTTGCCATATGAACAATACCATATCCAAGCCCTCCACCACAATAGAAAACTCATTCCCGAGCAGAACCCAGGCGATACAAACCCCTTGTTCCAAGCGGTCATAAACCCCTAAACCCTCACAGTTCACAATGAACAGGTCAGTAGTGGTTCAGCCTACACTCGGATACCACATCACCAACAGACAATCCTGCTACATAACACTAGCACGCCTCAAGTCACGTATGTACAGCTCATGCATATAATCATCAATACAGATGCACAAAACACCAAAACATACCACACACAAACATGTTCAAGAACTACAGGACACCACACAATTGCAGAAACACACTCACTCAGAGCCACACACGACACATAATATAGGTATAGCACTTACCACTAGATAAATAAATTAACACATAAACCTCTATCATTACAGCACAATACAGCCTACACAATAATGGACCAAGTAGTCGCAAGCTCCTGAAGATGGATGTATTAACATCCGAAACATGTTGAGCAGTAAATTGACATAATAAAGCAAGTGTCATCAAGTTGGTCTACCTTTATTCAAAAAAAAACTGGATAATGTTCCAAGGTCTGTCAAATTCCTTGATGCTAGCCCTATGTGCATTACATAGCTCCACTCCATCAGCAGGCCTGTAGATGCAAGAGTAGCCACAATAAACCAGACATCTGGCAGGAATAGTAGATGTCACTCAGAGGGGAGGATGTCAGATGGTGATGGATGGAGAAGAATCCATGTTTCTTCTCTCCCTGACTCAGCTTGGTGCTATATTCTTCACTGTCAAGTTGTTCTTGTAGGTTGTTGGTAGAAATGATTTCGTTTAACTTGAACGTCGGTATGGTTTACTTAATTTTAAATGGAGTCTGTTGGTGTTTAAATTTTAGCGCATGGTTTGTGAAAGATTTGACTATTATTTGAGCAGAAAATGATAAAATTGTGAAACAAAAGGCATTTTGTGGAAAGTAAATCAAAGATTATGTAGCATAACCTAAAAATGCAGTAAATTTCCTGTGTTGTCTAAATGTAGCAGGTTTAAAGGTTAACATTCGTCTGAACGTTGCTGTAGCCAAAGCATAAACACAAAGCTGAAGTTTGCGTCATTATTTAAGTTAGTGGTACAGATATTTTTTGTACATTACTTTGATGTGTGAAACAAATTAAATTATGCAGCATGTGTGGTAAGCTGGTGCAGAATTGCCAATGATACTGTTTGTAGGAGTAATTGTCACTGCTGTTTGACATTGTTGTAACATTCTATAGTAATCGTGGCATAAAATCATACATAAGATGTTGAGGTTTTCAAGGCAGTGAACATATAGTGCATCGTCTTCTGGGTTGTGATACCATGTAGTCTGGTAGTGGGCATTTACATTTTGGATGGATGTACTGGGTCTGTCTTCAGAGTATAATTAGGTGATCAGGTTTGACCAATCTGAGACAAGGATGGGGGACCAGAAATAAAACCTGCTCTGGACAAAATGCAGTGGATAACAATTTTTACCTATTTTAGCATCCACTATATGTAATCTAACATTCAGGTTTGCTCTTTTCTGCCCCGATGGTGTGTGCAGTATGTTCCTCAATCATACTGGCTGCAACCTGAGCTAATAAGTGGTGTTACTGCCCAAAAGATGACTGTAAATGAATACCATGGTTTGTTTTATGAGATGGGAAATTTCCTGTTGTGTGTGTATTCATTCTTGAATCTTGAGAGGACAGGAGTTACTCCATGACATTTTAATGATATGCATTATATCATGTTGCACTGTAATAAGACTTCATGTCCATTCATTGTGATTGGCAAAAAGTGTTCTTGATGTGGCAGCATTTTTTTTTTTTGCGCATCAAGGTTTTTTTGTGGTGCATGGCCATATCATTAATCTTTCCCACAGTAACTTCTTAAAATATTTCTCTACACATGGGACAGCTCTTGTTCTGAATTTTTTTGCAGTTGTTGCAAAGAAATGTACCTTGTTCACATAAACTCTAACTTTCAGTTTCCCCCATAAATAATATGTCTCACAGGTTTAAATTTCCAGATCTATGAAGTAACACTGTGAGTTGTTTAATATTTATTTTAAGAAATGGGTCGTCATTTTGCATGCGCTCAACTGCAAATGCGTAATTTCGGTGGCACATTGGACCAATTTTCCTTTCCTAAAGAACCTCTTGTTTCCATATGCTGCGAGAACCAATGAAGGTAGTAGAAGAGCTAACACATCACTGTATCTGATGCATTAGGGCTGTATGGTGACAGCTTACAGATTCTGGGAAAGTTATATTACTGCCAGGACATCTATGTTCCTACTTGAAGATCATTTACTGAACTGTTTATGTTCAACCTAAGGATTCATGCATGTCATACCTGAGACTGGTAACATATGGTGGTGGATTTTCACTAATTGGCACTAATTCTGTAATTGCATTCTGTGCAAGGAAGGTTTGCTGTTCTCTGTCACTGCACAACGTGAATTACAGTACTTTACTGGCAGCACACATTGTACACTGTGCATTTGTTGCTAACAAGTGCTGAAGCTGCATTATTAACTACACTATAACAATGATAAACTAATAAAGTTAACAGTACTAGATGCTGTGTCAATTTTACCCCAGTGTTGGTAAGAATTTTCTTTTCTTAGTTGTAGGAACTTAATGAGACTGCGTCCCTGTGTACTATAGCCTCAGATGCGTCTATAATAGTACCAGTCTCTGATGACAAGTGTGGAACATTGATTGACATAAATATCATGTGGACTGCCCTGAGATTGAACCAAGGCTCCTGTGGTGAGAGGCATGTGATAGACTTACTTGAACTGTGGTATGTTGTTATAAGTTTAGGATAAGGTGCTGTGTGCAAACGAAATATTTTACTTGGAAGAGGAGCTGAAAACATTTCAAAGATTGTGGGTCAAATGAAATGGATGGAGTCAGATGCTAGATGTTTTATTCTCAGCAGTTCAAACCATCTCCGTGCTACATACATATGTGTACATAACATATATACATACACAAGTATGTGGCATTTAACACTATTTTATTCTAAATTAAAGAAACTCAGCATACAGAGGGTTAATTAGAATCATTGAATGAATGTAGTTTTTTGCAGCAGGTGACGTGTGGATTCTGCTGACCTTAGGTTGTGACAGGTATTGGTTGAGTTATGCAATTCAATAAAGGAAGCTAGTATAGCAAATCATAAAACTGTGAAGTGGTAGAACACAAGTAATGTTACCATGTAATAGGGAAGTTAATGCTGGAAATATTGGGGTTTTTTCTTATATGATACTACAAGAAGTTGGGGTATTTACAGGTTACTGTTTAGTGGATTGTATGCATTTTTAAAATAGAGTTTTTATATTTGTACATGCCACCAATGCTTATGTGTTTAGGGGTGTGGTGTGTGGTTGTTGTTTATCCAGGATTCTGCCCATAACATTGGAGGGTTGTGAAAAAAGTTTCTTCATGACAACTTGTTTAGGCCATCGGAGGATACTCATCACTTTCCACTTCCATGTGACTGTCATATTTTCTTTTCATCACAAAAGACACCTTTCTTGATGAATGATGTTCATGGGGCCTGTAAGCAATGTGTGTTTATGGGGAAACTTCAGATATCTTCCATCTTGGGACAGAATACTGAGATTATTGACGTATGTCTGCTTTATAATGAAGTACCCAACATCATGTCATCTTTTTCACATGTTTATTAAGCTCTTTCAAACACCAAGAAAACTCATATATTAAAAATCACATCTATGTGAAGTGACCTCCACTTGTGTACATCACATGACTCTTCTCCAACTTTGGATGGTAATATAATTTAAATTACTCATCTGAATGTGTTGGGGACAACTGAAATTTTTGCCACTGAGAACTTGAATGGGGGGAAATTCCATTGTTTCCGTTAACATAGTTAGTTGACTTGTGTAAAGCAGCTCTCTTGACTGCTGTATCCATGAAGGGCAATATACAGGATTTTGTGCCAGGTAAGTTTTCAAATTCAAAAACTTGTGTGTATGATTTTTTCTGTCTGGATGGTGACTGTTCAGTATGGATGTTAATTGATGTGGTATCCCATGTGTCACAGGTTTTTTTTCTTTGTGAGTTTCTGTTCATGTCTTCATGCATTATGTTATGCTCCCACATTGGCTGTGTATGTCCTGTAAGTCCTTTTTGGTTGGAAGGTTGGTAGTTGAATTCACTTTTTATGTATTTATCATCACAGTTGTCATTTTGGCTCGAGTTTCCATAAAAAATTTGTGTTGAGTTTCTCAGTGCAGTTGTATGTTGACAGTTGTGGTTGAGCATTATATTTGAGTCATAGCTTAGCGGTTTCTGGGAAGAGTGTAAAAGTTGTATCTCATTTTTGGCTCCTGAATGAATGCAGTTCGTTTGAAATTTGGGTTGGTACTGAAGCTGTGATGATAATTCATGTACTTTTGTTTCATAATCTTTATTTACTATTATTTTAGTTGAATTGGGTGCAGATTCTCTTGAAACATCTTTCAGTAACATTTTCAAAACAGGTTCATATTTAGTATCTTTCCATATATTTCTGTGGAGATATTCCTTATGGTTATGTTGGAAACCATGACTTAAAGGCTCATTCCTTGCTAAATTTGTGATGGAGGCCAGCGAATTAGCCATGAAGCTGTCATTGAATTTCTTATTTGATTGGTTTTTGCAGTTAATTTCTGTATTATCTGCATCTAACATGTTAGCAAGGAAACTGTCAAAGTCTTGGACAAGACTGAAATTAGGAATTGGATGATCTTTTTGCAGTTCAGACACCATGTCTCCTTTCTCATTTCTTGTACCTTTAAGTCCATGAACTTTAATCTTATTTTCACTGGTACAAGAATCTTGTTTTTCTTTTTTAGAGCTCTGTTGTAAATTGGGTAATTTGAGCACTAATGGTTCATCTTTCATTTCAGCAGTGGCATTAAAATTTGGCTCTTTTTCAAGCACTGTGTGTAATTCTTTAACTACTCTCCCGAAATTTTCAGAATCTTCTGCCTGAGTATTGAAGTTGTGTGGGGTATTTTCATCACACTCCGACATTTTTCTTTTCAGGGCCACTTCTTCTTCTGTAAGTGGGAGCAGAGCTGTTTCATTAGTTTGTTGTGTCAGTCGGACACAGTTAGTGGAATGAAGTTCTTTAGTCCCAAATATGTCATCTTCAAGTGATTTCATGAAAATTGGGTAGTAGTGTTTGGGCAGAGTTTTCTGGAATATCAATCTCTTTCCTTCTTTTGTTTTTGGTGAATAAACATTTTGTTGCAGGTTTGTGACAGATTGTTCTGTACTGACAGACCAGTAATTTGAATCTGTGTCTTTGCCGTCACATGTAAAGGCAGAATTATTTTGTGTGGAATGTTCATAATGAAAACTGCTTTGCTCTGGCTGTATATCATTCAGTGGCATGACTGATTTTTCCTGCGTAGCCCAATCTGTGCCAGAAGTCAGGATATTTGTTTGAAGCATTTCTGTTTTTAGGTATTTTTCACAATGGTCATAGTGAGTGTCAAGGGACAGGGTTGTTTCGTGCATATATTCAGAATCATTACCATTTTGAAAATTATGTTCTTCTGTTTGCGATCCTTCATCATTACACTCATCTGTCAGAGAATCATTCTGTAGTTTGGAACTCTTTGGTAATTGTGAGTTACTGGTGACACAGTGTTTCCTCAACTGTGAATTTGAAATTGTCAGTTGTGATAGCAAGGTTTTGTCCATATCGTTTTCAGGCTGTTTATTTTCCAGTATGGGGCTGTCATTCAGTTTAGCAGTCCCTTTGAATGTTTCATGACAGTCTTCCATTAATCTTGATGTCAAAGGTTTAGTTAGCATGCAGCAAGTTTCATGATGTGACATTTCTTTCTCAGATAATTTAATTCTGTCTACCGTAGAATTTGGATCTTGAGTTGTTTGCACCTCATATGTTGAACTTGTTCTGGCTTTCAGAGATGGAATGCTCCGTGTTCCAGCTGACTGGTATATACAACTGTCCTGCAGCTCGTAATTCTTTTGTTTGTCTGGGTATACTGCACATTTTGCAACTCTGCATTGCTTCACTTGCATATGTAGGTGTTCAGGTGAGTTAGTAGACCTGTCCTGCAGCAAGGTTGTCTGTTGATTGTTTGTACTGGTGGCAACTGCATCTTCTTCTATACCACAGTATTTGTGCACAATGTATGCTTGTTTATCTGTTATTAGGTTAGGTGTAATGTGTCTGAAATTAATTTCAGGGTTCTCTTGTTCAGTTGAATGTCTGTCCAAACTGGAAAATTGAGGCAAGCCACCTGTTTTCTCATCTTCTTTAATTTTGAGCCTGTCCAGAGATGGTGATAGTTTTTTTTTCTTGGCAGGCATGAAAGCCATTTTTGTAAGTGTAATATTAGTTGGGGTCATATTTCCAAGTCTCTTTTCAGACATCTCTTTAATCTGGTCTACAATAGAACACTTGGTTCTTTTTATTGTTTGAGGTGTGGATGATTTAGAACAGAGATTGGGATTATCCACAGCCTGTTTCATTAGATACCTTTTAATGGAGTTCTTTACTTGAACAGGGATCACCTGTGTTGGTTGTTGCAATTTTAAGTTGCAACAGACATCCAGACCAACCCATTGCTCGCTGATAAGATTCACGTAAACGTCATTAACAGACAGTGGGTCTTTTATCTCCACTGTCCATTGTTCCGTGTGTTCCAATAAACAGGTGTCTTTAAACCTTTCCTTGTAGATGCACTTGTTATTGGAGTCTCCTATTATTAGAAATACCCAGTGGTTATTTCCAGCTGTGTTGTATTCTCGAACAAGTTCACGGTTTGTCATCTCAACATAGACGTGAAGTTCGGTAATGGATGGGTTTGTAATGATCTCTGTTTTCAGTTCAAATTGTGGAAGGTGATTTACTTCAGCTTTCAGATTATCACCTGTGGGTGGGGGACGGTTAAGAATACTTTCAAGGTCACGTGGATTAGATTCAATAAGGGATTGAAAACTGGTTTTGTTTGAAACTGCTAACAATGAGGATAATGCTGCTCCAATTCCTTTTAACTGTTTTGACATATGTGGAGAGTTTTCCCACAACTTGCAGTGGAAACACTTGGCAAGGGTAACTGCACTAACCAGTGCTTGATAATGGGGCTGCTGGAGCAGATATTGAGCCATAGCATTGGTGACTCGCTTCCCTATCCACATTATTCGCAGAACATCCTGTTTCAAGGATGACTCATGGATTGGTAAGCATCCAAGGAAGGCTTGAATGAGACAGTTGATTTTCATTTCTGTTGTCATGATCCTAGTGGGCAGTGGGAAGCGAATACTTTCACGGTCACGTGCCTTATTGAGCAGGTTGAGATTCTTCTTCTCACTAACACGTAACTTCATTCCTGAAAACTCGTGACAGGCTGAAACTATTTCCACCAACTTCTCCAAACTCTCATGTCCTTGAACCTGTTTAGAGATGATTTTTGTGTAATTACAAGGCACAAAGAATAACTGTATATGGGACTTGTCCTGTCCCTCACCAAATTTACTCTTCAATGCATAGCAAATCACCGGCAGTCACAGTACAAGGAAAGGTTAATGCCCAGCCCTTAGTTTTTCCTCTGTTGTGTATATAACATGCTTAATTCACATCTGTTTTTAAATTGAGAACTGAATTTTGAAACAAGAATGAATATGGCTGTGACAGACAAGTCAAGACAACATCTGCTCATAAATCCCTGTTTATCAGACCTGCATAATTTCATGTTTCATCTGTTTCGTGCTACCCACTGGGTTTCTGTTTTTCGTTTTAGTAAATGTTTTATTGGCACAGTGTTCTTAAAATCTCTGTCTGTAATCAGCAAGTTCCAGGACAGGCGAAGCCCCCAACTTAAAGAACAAGGATGTGATAATGTGTTGCTTGGTTCCTGATATCACATGGTGAAAGATACATATAAAGTAATGTTGGAATATTGATTAGTTGGGTTCTGGTTGTCAAAAATGTGGAAGATGAAAAATTCCACTGAGATGTACCAAATGTTTGTGGAGATGGTACAGATAAGTGCTGTAAGTGATTTAAGGACAGAGCAGAAATCAGCTCGGGTAATGAAGGTGTTGGATAGACAGTTGCATCAGGAAGTGATTTAAGTAGAGTGGTAAGAAATGATTGCTAGAAAGAACTCTGCCTGATCGGCTTTGACGTGAAGCACTTTAGTTTTGAGTAGGTACAGAAATATCACAGTAACAAAGAGTTAAGAAAAAACAAATTGCCTGAAACATATCAATAGGATTGTTCAATGAAAACATTGGCTGCACTGATGAGACTTGTATGCTGTAGTCCGATTCAGAAACAAAATACAGTGACCTAGTTTAATATTTGGAGTGTTCCTGAAATCATAATGTAGAGCAAAACAATATAAAATAGAATATTTTTTTTGGTATAAGTTTCACATTCTGGAGAAAACAATGTTGATTCAATATATAAATGAAGAAGAATGCAAAATCACAGTCTAAACAAAACTTTATCTATAAGTAGCAATCAGCTACATGTTTCAACTATATAGCTGAAACATGCAGCTGATTGTTGCTTATAGATGAAGTTGTGTTTAGACTGTGATTTTGCATTCTTTGTCATTGATATGTGTATTTGAACACAACAGAGATTCCCGATCTAACAATGTTAATGCAAGCTTGGGCAACACCATTGAATACATGCATTGTTTGTTTTATGCTTCACTTGCTTCATGCGATTTTGCTTTAATGCCCCTTGCCAATATGCACCATTTCTTAATCTATGCCCTCTCATTTTGGGTTTAACGCTCTTTGACTGGCTGTGCTGTGTTCTGCTAACCCCAACACATTCCGTTATTTCTTATTGGAATACCATCCCTTTTATATATGCCCACTTTTTCCAGGAACACAGTTAGGGCTTAAAAGAAGGGCTTAGAATATTTGGTCATTAAAATGTGACAGTTTTGGGCCATAGTAATGTTAGTAGCAGTGTTAAACAAGGACTGCCTGCACCTTATTGCAATTGAAAAGTCCAAGAAAGTACAGACATGAAAATTGTGGTGTTTTTTTAGATCCTGTACCAAAAGCATTATAAGTTATGGATTTGTGTGTCACAAAACAATCAACTGGGTATTCTGCATTCAAATGTTGGAATGTTTACAGCAGCACCTTTGTTCAAAGAGACCAAATATGGTGTATCATGAGAAAAAGTTGGCTTTTCTGTACCATCTTACACAGATGGTTGTGTGAACTGCTATTGGAATATTCACAGAAATGTTTGATTTGGCTTCATACAATTTGTTCATATTTTCAGAATAAAATAATTGCTATGTGACGTTGCAGTACTGCTATGTAGAGGGTGTGCATATTTCTGAGCACTGCTGTAATAGCTTTGATACGCTGGCTTTCCTGTTGGAAAATTTTAGCTTTGGGCTGATTTTGGGGTTGGTTAGGTGGCTGGCAAATAAGGTACCAGGCAATACCACCTATTTTTCTGTCCTTTAACAGGACACAATCCAGGGCTGTAATTGTCCTTCTTACTGGGCGTAATATCCCGAGGAGACATCTTCACCTAATTGTGCTGTCAGTCTATTGTGTAGGAGGTGTGGAGCAGAGGATATTGATATGTGCCCACATTCTTTGTGAATGTGAAGCTTTGGCTTCACTCAGACATGCGTATCTGGGCTCCTTCTTCTTGGAGCCACAGGACATTAAGAGTATAAGTCTGGGGGCCATCTGGAACTTTAGTAAAACAACAGGGCTCCCATAAATCGGTATGGGACACAAAGGACCCATAAATTGAGGTCTAGGTGCATTGGGACCATAAGGTCTCAAACCCAATTGCAAACCAATCAATTAATCAGTATCACCTATTGAAGGATATTAAAGAACACTTTGGTATCCCATGACATAAATTTTCTGTCCACCAAAAACCATGATAAGTTTAGAAAATATCCAAAAGTGGGGGTTGACCTGGATTAAACACGAAATATGAAGATACATTTTAAAAGTCATACCTTGTGGAAGGCTTTCATTGTTCCTAAATTCAGGTAGAATCGTGCCATAAGGACTCCATCTTTAGTGGGATGCACATCCATTCGATGGTCTATGGTAAGTAGCTTGGCACTGGCAAGAGCATTCAGTTCACGTTGGCACATTTCTTGTAGCTTGCCCTCGATGCCTTTCCTGTTCAGATTGCTTGGTATGCCATAGTGACCTGGATTCTGTAGAGCTCGCACATACAGATATGTCGATCTAATCCATTCCATTGCATATCCAATGTCTGTGATTGTACGTAACACAACTTCAGAGTTGAGGTGTTCTGCCAAGTGTTGATGCAGATTACTCTCAATTAGGTCCTTACCACTCATAACCTTCTCATAACGGGACCTGCGTAGAGCACACATATTTGTAAACCTTGTATATAAGATACTAACACTTGTCATTTTGTTATTAGAGCTGGTACAGTCACATTTGGTAGTATTTATGAATAGCAAAATATGGCAGCAGTGAAAGGAATGTTTGGAGTCAGCATTGCAGTTGTAATCTTTGCTTTAAAGAAGTTCTGTGAAGTTCAGTGTTGTAATATGTAAAAGTAAATGTATTTAAAGAATTTCTTCAGATTTTGAAGTCAAGTATTTTACAGCTTGTCTGTAACAATTTCCCATTCCAATATAGCAGTGCTTTATGCCAGTCTTGTAAGTCATGAGCCCAAGTTTCTGATACATGGTAAATGTATTGCATAATACCACATGCAAACTGAACATAAATAGTTTCATCAGAAAGTACAGGTCAACAGAAATTGCTTATGCCTCCAGAGATTGAAATCAAGTAGAAGAATGCTTCAGTCAACAATATGCATTTATTATGAATACAAAGAAATTGCAGTAAAAGCTGCTTTATTTAGCACCTCCAGGACCAAAGGGTTGCAAATGTTGCCGTTTCTCTGGGTATTGGAATGTTAAAACTACTGTGTACCTTAAAGTACCTGCAACCATTTAATTCATCACTTCATATATTATCTTGTTTCCCCAGCTGCACTGTCTGTTCACTTGCTATCAGCACTGTACTCAATATGATGTAAACACATGACACACAGACACACATCTAGCTGTCAGTATCTTTATTGTCTGCATAGGTATATGTACCCTGTGAATAGTCTTTCTTGAACAACTTTTGCTTTTTGAGCTTTTAGAAATGGTGTTGGGTTCTACCATTAGATGGAGTAGTGACATTTACTGATCCTTCATTTTCTCATTCATACAGCTTTCCAGATTATCCATTGCCAGACAAATCGGCCTATACTGTCTATAGTTTGCACATTTTGGCTTATTCCTACAGCCATTATGAGGCCAAATGTTTTATATATATATATATATATATATATATATATATATATATACTGTATAGAGAGAGAGAGAGAGAGAGAGAGAGAGAGAGAGAATATTTGTAGCAGGTTGTTATGAATCATGAGATTTTCAGAACTCAACCCTTCTTGTGTTTTGTGTGGCCACATATATTATTGGTGTGTGTATAGCAGTGCATTAATTTTATTGTAAGGTGTTTTTAGAAATTCACTGATATGACACTGTGTTGTTGAGTTCTGTTGGATGTCAAAATTGAACAGTGAGTGACAAATGCCCTTCTTAAGATGAAGCAATGAGGTAAGGATTAAAATGTGGAAACTGAGAATAACAGTCCAAGCTACTACAGAAAAGCTATGATCTAGCAAATATCTAAAACAAAATGTTCTTCTACAACATAAATTAATAATCTGTGTCATTTAATACCTTGTTAACAAAATTACTATTCTGTGAGTCTAAAGGTTTTCATAGTGGTGTGCTTGAGACTCCATTTTTCTAGTATATGACAGCTTGTTATTGGGTAAGTGGTTCCTAATATTTTGAGGGAAGGAATTGTTTTCATCTTTCAAGTGTCTCTTTTCAGACCTCTTAGACCCTTGAATATGAAGTTATGATGTTCTTTGGAAAAGTCAGGAGTTAGTTACCCAGTGATGCAGCATTATATCCCTATAGACAGAGTCCTCAAATTACTGCCCTGTATAAAATTATCTGTAAACATGTAAATAGTGCAGAATATTAATAAGTGCTGATCCTGGTGGCTGTGTATTCTAAGGTGTAGGTTTGTGGCTGCTCAATTGCTGGGATTATGGGTTCAAATCCTGCTGAGGGCATGGATGTTTGTCTGTTGTGTTTGTTGTGTAGGTAGTGGCCTCTGTGACAAGATGATCACTTGTTCTGAGGAGTCTGAATGGGCGTTTGTGTGTGTGGAACTGTATGTGATCTAGAAACCTCAACAGTCTTAAGAAGAAGCAGGTCCCTCCCTGATTATAGAGGAGAGGCATTCTGCAACTCCATTCTGACATGGCTGAATGTCCAAGAAAACTTCATAACAATTCACTATCACTGAAGAAAGCATTAATACCTGTGCGTATCCTTAGTCATAATAATGGCAACTGCACTGGTATCGAACTGTGGTCTCCCAGCTCGACCAATCATTTGTAGAATCTGCGTGTCTGTGTAGTCTTTGTATGAACCACCAACATATTGCTGGGTTGCCTTTATGATGACCAGATGTGCTGGTAAGTTAACTCCCATAGCTAGAGTGCTTGTGGTCACAAGTACTGGCAATATTCCATCTCGGAAGAGACATTCAACTGCCTAAATGACATACAAGAAATGTGATATGTCTTTGTGACAATTTAAATTTGGATATATTTGGGTCAGGAAAAGAATGAACACAAGTTGTGTGAATTAGCTACTATAACTACATGTCTTATTTTCCTTCTCTTCAGGTCTTACTCTGTTTCACTTTATGCTACTTTCAGCTGCCTACTTAAATGTGTAAAGAGAGATATTTTTTTATATACCATTTCATTTTGACATAGTGCCAGAAAGTGAAAGAGTGTTAAGATGTGTGTTTGTGAAAACGATCAGAGCTTCAAATGCTGACAGCTGGAAAGAATTGCATTAAAGCAGGAGAAATTAAAGATTGCAGGCTGACTTTGTTTCTGTTTTCCACATATTTTGTGTGAAATGCTAAGATCGCCCTAGATGTTCAGATTATATACACATATGTCACTTAAATATCCACCATTATTTGTGATTTTGTTTTGTGTGGGTATGAAACTGTGTGCCTCACTGTGAGGATGAACACAATTAATGTTTTTGAATAGGGTGCTGAGAGGAAAATGTTCAAACCTAAGAGTAAGTGACAGGAAGATGGAAAAATTGCGTAAGGAGGGATTCATAATTTGTTCTCCCCTAAATGTTAGCAGTTTACCTGTCTATCTTCCTTCATCATTCCAGCATGGTGATACCCCACACCAGCCATCACACAGTCCTTTAGTTTTTTCTCGGTAAGGACAGTTGCAGCCTCACAGATTCTGTGCTTGTGTTCTTCAGTAAAATGAAATGTGATCTGTTGTGTTAGTGTGCTGCACGTATGTTCAACACCTTTTCTTGTACTGCAGAATATAAGTGTGGGTTTTCCATCCGCATACTTGAACAATATTGCACACAGTTTGTAGCTCAGGGACATTTCAAAATGAAACTGAGTGGTACCACCTGGATATGGATAACCCAAAACAATTTTTTGGAGCTTAACTGGTCGCATCTCTTCATCGATTTTGAAGAATCGAGCAGGGGAGTCAAGTGAATCGCCCAACCAGCATGCTATATCTTCAGTATTTGGAATGGTTGCTGAAATGGCTAGGAAGCGTATTCCAGATAGCTGTGGAAAAGAAGACATCTTTTAATTTTTGTGTCATGTTTTCTCTTACTGTACCTGTACCTCCGCTGTGACAGCTTTATGGCAATATTATGTATGTTACCAGATTTGTAGGCATGGAACTCAAATGACCAGAGTATTTTAACAGTGAACAAAAAACATCCAAATTTGAGGTTCTCAAAGTGATGAATTTTATAACTACACTTGTCTGCAATGTGACACTGTGCGCTCTGGTAGATGGTTCCTGGACATGGCACCATGTAGTATGGTAGGTGGCAATGTGGATACGATACCATGTCTGGCCTACAGGGCATCATTAGTGACAAAACCATATAGGGAGAAATTTTTAGAACTCATAGAAAGAATTTTCTTTGTTGTAGCTGCCATAAAAATTGCCACACTGATCTATTGCTATAATAGCATAATAATATAAAATATTATTCAGAATACTGGAAGGCTATGTGAATATTATGTGTAGTGAGAACAATTTTGCCTCTGCCAAAACTCGAAAGTTTTATAGATTTCTGCTAAGTGATAAGCATGAACATTAATATGTAGCTTAACATTTTATGCACAGTGCATGGCATAAAATTGAACCCATCTAACCAACTATTTGTGCACCAAAATTTAAATACAATTGACGCACACTTTCCCTCCCACATATGTCAGTACACCCAGGGTAGAAGCTGACTGGCACTCTTTAATGAGGATAGTTTTATAATACTGAACTAACTGTAAATAACAGAGTACATACAATGTGAGTGGTCATGACTGGAGATGTAAATTAACTTATTTAATAATATACAGCAATCTTTAAATATGGCAGTCGACATTAGTGGCTAAATAGTCGATTTTATAAACATGCAAGCAAAAGGACTCATTTTTTACCTGAGATATGATTGCTTTTACTATCATTGTCAAAATAAATAACTGCTAAAATTTTATAAAGAGAGAACAGCACTCGGATTGAGATATTAAGTTGGTGCGTGTAGTGAAAAAATATTGATCAGGATTTGAACTGCATTCACAAACTACTGCATTAGCTGTGCATCACTTGAAGAGCCATGATTACTGTACAGATTGGATAAATTATGATGTAATTGTCATAATGCATGTCCACCAACCCTTTGTTTTACATCCTAATTGTGTGCTTGAAAAAGTTGGTGTAAATAGAAAGAGTAAAGGCATCCCAAGCACTTTAAACTGAAAATGAAAGGGCATAAGTTAAGATACAGTGTATAATGCCAAGGGGCATTAAAAAAAAACACACACACACACACACAAAACAATTGGGGCATAAAACAAGGGCTGCATATATTCTCTGTTAGGTTGTATTAAGGCGAGAGCTGACTCAAAAGTTATGGTTTGGTATGTATTGGTCAAGAAGTTGGTAAATGATGCTTGATGGCTTCCAGCTCCATCATGATGAACATGAAACACTGATTTTATGAAGTGTGCTCTTTGAGAGTCTACATTGAGGAAATGCTTGTATGGTGGAACTTCTAATGTAGGTATTGTCAGAATTCCATCCATTTATCCACATTGTAACGCTGACTAGTTACATGTTTTAATGGTTCTATCGATGTCATATATGCCCCTATGCTATGAGTGGTTATTTTACTTGTTTTTGGAAAAGTTGCTTTCTATTGTACTGGAACTTCAACTTGCCAGTTTATTTAATTACACACTACAAATTTAAGACATGCTTGACTACATTTGTCATTGGTTCCTTACTAGTGTCTGTGAGTCACTTTGATGTGGCCCTTGCTGGTGTCGTTGTGTCACTCCAATAGCACCCTGCACTGTTTTCATACGACTCACAACTGCTTCCAAAGTTGGACCACGCTGTTCTTCGTTCAGAAGATGAACCTAGGAAGTCAGACAAGTTTATTCTTTATTCTTCCATTCAGTCCATCCAGTCACAAACATGACATCGCATACATGAAGCTCAGTCTACATTCTCTACATTATGTAAAAACATTCATTTACAGCATACATAACAAATGAAACTTGCAATACATTTACATCAGTAGTGGAGCTCAGTAATATAATATATAAAACTCACACATTAATGTATAACTTTTTAGTATCCTGTTTGGTGGAATTAATAAATACTAAGAATAAAATTTTCATAATAATAATAAATAGCTGAGTAATAGTGGAACCTAAGAGGACATATATTCATCCACTGAATAGAAAATATGTTGCAGTAAAAAATACTTCAGTCTTCTTTTAAATTCCTGTACCTTTTCTAACCTCTTTATTGTGTTAGGCAATTTGTTGTACAATTTTATACCCACATTTGCACTACTGTTTTTAAAGAGAGCAGTTCAACAGAATTGAATATGAAGATCTTAATTTTGGCATGTGCAATGGTCATTTACTTCTTCATTATATTTCATCTTTTGCATGTTTGATTTTACACAACACACAACCTCACTTACTTACAGACAAGGCAATGGAAGTATATTCAGATCTTTATAAAGATTCTTGTAAGAAGCATGTCAGCCCACTTTACCTATTATTCTTATAACTTTCTTTTATAATAAAAAAATTCTTATACTTTCACGATCACCACCCCACAGGGTCACACCATATCTCAAATGAGCGTGAAAACAAGCAAAATATATGGTTCTTAGGACATATGGAATCATTACATTCTTTAAGGAGCTAATCATATAATAGCTTGTATTTAGTTTTGAACTTAAATATTTAATATGACTATTCCATTTCATATTTTCATTAATGTGTATACCCAGAAATTTTGTTTCATTGTTGTATTCAATATCTCTACCTTCAAATATAACATGTGGTAACACTGGCTTTTTATTCTGCACGGTATGGAAAGACATTGCCAACGTCTTTTCAACATTAACTACAAGACTATTCAGAGCAAACCATGTTTGCAATTCATTCAAAACAATGTTTAATTTATACTGGAAGTTGTTCATATTTGCCTCTGATACTAATATGTTTGTGTTAACTGAAAATAACACAATTTTTGATCCCATAATATTTAGAGGTAGGTCATTTATTTATAATGAAAATAGTGTTGGACCAAGAATCGAACCCTGTGGCAAACCTACTAAATTTCCCTTGTAGTCGAGACATATATTCCTTGTTTAACGCTATTTATTTCCACACATTGTTTCCATGTGATAGGTAGGATTCAAACCATAATTTTGCCACACCTCTAATACCATAAGAGTTTAGTTTCGACAATGAAACATTATAATTTAATACTCATAAGCTTTAGTAAGATCTAAAAAAATTTCAGTTGGGTTCTTTTTTTTTTAATGGTCTTCTGCTTACTTTTAATAAAAATCTGTAATGCTGTTTTTTTGTTGTTGTTTAGGGCTTGCAGAGTTTTTATCATCTTATTTAGTTTGAATTCTGTGGGCTAAGACAATAATAAAATTCATTCTATTTTCCTGTTTATAAACCCGTGTGATGTTCAATTTCAACACCTATAATTTAATATTTTGTTTTATATTCCATGTGTATTCTGTCCTCAGTAGTCTAAAATTAATCACGCTGCAGAAAGGTGGGCAGAGTATATGAGCAAACACAAATTTAATAACATTAAGACCATCATGTATGTACAGGTTCATTATATTATACGTCCAGAATCGCTAGTCACTTCCTGTCACGTTTTGTGTGCTGTACACTAAGCCCTCTCACCTACTCATTCCAGAGGAGAGGTTATGATGTCTGAATCACCTGCAGTCACAATGTAAAATTGTATATGATGCGTACACCAAATACATTAACTAAAAGAAGTAATACAAATTCAGATAGTAATTTTTAATGTGCTTCTTCCAAACATGAAAACAATTTACAGTTATGTGGAAAGGTTTCAAGTGACAGGTGTCACTATAGACAGTCAGTGATGTGAAGAAGAAGCATGCCAAGGAAAAAGTGGCAGAAATTGGAGCAGGAATGTAGTTGTCTGCAACCACATAGTTAGCTCAATTTGCACACCACAGGTTTGTGTGCATCATCAGCAAGAAATGTAATACATCTGCTGCATGAGCACACATATGAGACAGTCCAAAAACTGAATGACACAAATCATGAGATACAACTGAATTTTGTGAACTGTTACCTTCACTGAGTGCATGCTGGAGAAAGAAACCACACATTCATTCTGTTTAATGGTGAATCTTGGTTTCATCTCAGTGGATATGTGAATGCTCCAGAATAAGAAGTTCCTCATCTTCATCCACTGAGAGCCATTACATGGCATTAGGATTGGTGTGTGGTATGCTGTGATTGCAGTTAGGGTTATAGGACCATTTTCTTTTATGAGACCATAAATTTACACTGATATGAGACGTGCTTTTGACGCAGCTTTTTGAACACCTATCTGTTTATGAGAGAATGTAGGCCTTTCCTCAGCAAGACAGTGTGAAAGTTTGTACTGCAAACAGTTCTGTGCATGGTTTACAGCTTTTTGTTGACAGAATTGTGTCCGCATCATTTTTCTGATTTTAACCCATGATTTTTATCTGGGACACGTTAAAGGACAAAGTATGGAGAAATAACACTTACAACAAAGATGTTGTGAAAGAAAGCATTCAGAATTAACTATTTCAGTTTTACCATTAGAATTAAGAAGTGCAGTGAACATGTTTGTTATGTGTGACACATGCCTGCAAGCCACTGGGAAACACTTTTCAGCACATCAATTAAATGTAGTGAGTAGAAACCTGATGTTAACCTCAATAGATTGAACTAAAATACATGGGCCCTTGTCATGTCATGCTGGCACAGTGCCTGCTGTTGCAAATATTGATGTGAGTGTAGAGGGATGTGTGATGTCATTTAAAATACAACCATGTACTTCCACAACATTATACAGAACGTCTTGTTTGACATAAACACGTTACGGCAATGTGCACTTACGTTTGTATGGACTTAGTTAAAGACTGAATGATTGTCAGTACATTACATCGTGATTGGCATACTAATGGAGCGCGGGTCAGGATAGCTCAGTTGGTATAGTGACTCGCTATGAGCTGGAAGGTCCGGGAATCGAAACCCGGTGGGAGCGAGGTTTACCGCACCCGTCCAGACCGGGTCTGGAGCCCACCCAGCCTCCTATACAATGGGTAATGGGTCTCTTTCCCGGGGGTAAAGCAGCCGGGGCGTGGCGTTGACCGCCCACCCTATCTAGTGCCGAGGTTAAAGAAAGAGTAGACCTATACCTCTATTCCTCCTCTGGGCCTTTGTGGCCTGTTCTAGGGTAAGTTTTACCTTTACCTTTACCTTCTAATGGAGCTATTGTTCCAGTCTTTCTTAATATTTGGCATTACATAAAGGCGACAGTTACCATTACACTCTGGCTTCTGTACTGTGAGGGGAAGAGCCCCCTGTATGTGTTAGATAAGAGACTGTGTGGGCTAAAGAGCCCCTTTGGACATGGAGGTGATTAGAAAATCTCCACCCACACTAAGAACTTGATTCTGATTATGCAGTTGTTCACACTTTAGCTTAGTCACTATATTGACTGAGCTACTGGGACACATTTGCACGTTCATTTCTCAAAACTGACATGTTATACCTACATCAGATGCTACTATCTCAAGTAATCCATCAGTGTGCATATATGTATTTTCCACATTCTAATAACCTACCTCATCAATTAGGAATAATTTGACTGTCTGGACAATTCCTTTGTTGTCCTTCCACTTTCTGGTGAGTGAGTCCCATTTTTCTGGTGTAGTGAGTATCAGGTGGTAAGTCAACAGGCTAGTGAGTTCATTTTCATCTGTGTCTCCTGTGTATTCTACACACCTCAAGCCAAGAGATGAGAACTTGGGTCTCCAATCTTGCAGTCTCTCTGAACACAAGGCCTTCACTGGCGCCACTGTTGCGATCAAGAGCATTAGTTAACAAGATCTGAGGTTTTTATGTTGGTGAAAATGCACATTTCAGGCTCCTGGTTTGTAGCACAGTGTAGTGTGGTAGGTGGTTACCAGCATTTCAGTTGGCCTGACCAGGCTGTCTGCCCAGTACCATCATTGGCTGTGATTAGCCAATCCCTATGCTAAACATGACCAGGTTATACCATCTCTCCTGTATAAAATGCTTTTTTCCAGATCAGTCTTTCCTTCCTTTTTTTTGGAAAAGCTGGTTAACTATCAACGAAACAACATGATACTACTGTTTCCTACAGTAACTTAACCCTGAAGATGAGGCAGTATGTGTCATCTTAAAAATTTGTCATCATCTACCAGACTACATGGCATCACACCAAAGAACAGTGCAGTGTTTAAGGACAGCTTACTTCATCATAGTGTGTGGACTATTTGCACATATGAATAACTATTATACAACACACCCTTTCCACCTGCAGAGGTTACATTCTTTAAAAATCCCACAAATGGTCAAACTGTTGTGCATGAAGTTAAGACCTTGTGGGAAAGATGGGGCTAGGGGAACCAAAGACACCAGAAATCTGATAATGTGTAAGTTAATTATTAATAAACATAAAAAACCTTTGCATTTTTCTTTATTAGAATAACATCAGTGGTCCTGACTGAAAGTTTCATAGGGATTAGAGTAGAGGATGTGATGGGGACTGGGGACAGAGGACCTAATGAAGAAAGAGGTGATCATTTGCTTTACTTTTTTTTACTTGTTCATACACACTACCTTGAATGGTGTTACAACACCTTTCACTTTAGCTTAAAATTGTGGACATCTGTCCTAGAAGTGATTGACTTCAGAGAAATGATTAAGTTATCGCCATCAGGAGGTCTTTTATCAGAACAACGACCATCACCTGGGGCTGTTCAACAATGTATCAAAATCTTCATCTTCCATTTCACTGAACACTGTTGGTTGTTCAGTCTTCTCCTTACTTGATTCAGCTGAATGACAAGTGAGAACTTCAGGTTGTCAGTCATCTGCAAAAGCAGAGATCCTTCTTTTGGAACTTGTGAGCTGACATGAGGATGTTCCTTATGTTATTCTTCTGACTGGGGATTCTCCAGAAGTTATTTGCTGCTCAGGGCTAAAGCTATTTCCAGCAACCATTTAGAACCGTGGACTTCAGCCTGTACATGGGCTCTTTACATTTATTTTTTAATCCACTATGTTGTAAGAAATTCAGCATTCACTGTTATTAACAAAGGTCTCCTCACTTACATCCAACATACTGTGGAAGGTGCTACAAGTGTAATAGCTCTTGAATGTTGTGACATACCACTAGGTGTGACTGTGTGAGTGAGTTGGTTATATTATCCTGTGGATTTCTTGGGACTTTATTATGGATATGAAGGACCTTGAATGCTAAATTCCTGGACTTCAGATAATTTTCAAACCAGTCTTTATGGGCATGGTGTTCTCTTTTACCACCACACCACCAAATGGCAACCACTCCTGTTACTTATCATCCAGCTGTACACACAAGGTGCATTCCATCTTTTCAAAAAGGGGGTCATGAAATGTTGACAAGATTATTTGCACATAGTGGGGCACTACCTCAGTGCTTCCAATGATCTTGTTATCAATTTTGTTGATAAAAGAGCTCATTGATTGGGTGATTTCAGGTTTCTGCCATAGTGTATATGAGATCTTTGATCTTTTGGGATGTTGCCTGACATATATTGGTGATAATTTACCAACATTTCGGGATAACCTATCGGTCCCCTCCTTAAGGGTTAAGAAGTCCAACAGTCTTCTTGGACTGCTTAACCTTTAAATAAGGGACCAGTAGGCTATGCCGAAACGTCGGCAACTAACCACAAATCTAAGCTGCATATCATCCCAGAAGAGTGAAGATCTCATCAAAATTAAACATTTTCTCGTCAGACTTGTTGATTTGTTTATGCCATAATGACATTCAACTACAACAATGTTAATTTTCCTGCCCATCTTATCTAAAATTTCTGCTTTCTCTAAGAGACATACTTTTACCTCCCTTTTTATCTTTTGGGTTATTTACCATCACAGTTTATGAAAGTGAAGTGCTTTCAGTATCACACGATTTTCAGTGGCAACTGAGTGACACAGGCAGGCTGATGTGGCCTCTTGTGTATTACTCTGTGTGACTATGCAAGCTTAACCATGAATGAGTAAGGGACCTACACCATAATATACAAGGGTTGCCATGATAATTCTTACATGAATAAAAGTAACCATGATGTGGAAACTTGCAGATGAAGAGGACAAGCTGTACAGCTTCCATGTTCTGATTCTCAATTTATATGTAAGCAGGTATATAAGTTTGATACTATATGAAATCTTCATGGCAATGAAGTTTACTTACTATACACAATTTTGTATTTATCTGTGTATTCTCTTTCTTCCAATTTAATCAGCAGTCTGATGATTGCCAATTCAAAGATAGCTGTTTTTCCTGATCCAGTCGGGGCTGACACAACTATTGATACATCTGTAAGAGAGCAAAATAAATTTGTTACTATTACTATATTGAGGCTACAGAAAGAAGTCTCATGGATTGACTTCCATTACATCTCACTTAAGTTGTTATGTTCATGTTCATGTAACTTATTTTTCCGCAAATCTTTTTACAAAGATATGGAAATAGTCACATTAATAACAATAAAAGAAGCACAACAAACATGGAGTAGTATATATACAAGATGGAAGAGAAATTTCGTCAATAAAAGAATAATATACAGTAATAAGACTTAATACATTTAGAATATAAAGAAACAAAATCAAACTCAGCATACTTTATTACAAAAATGGAAATATGATTTACAAACAAACAGAGCATCATTCGTTTCCAGTTACAGTCAAAATACTCTTCCAAAGAATAAAAGGAGTTGATTGGATAAATCTTTTCAGAGCCTGTCTAAATCATTTGACATCATGCGACAATTCCTTAAGAGTCAGTGAAAGTTGGTTGTACATTTTAATTCCTGAATAAAAAACTCCTTTTTGAAATAACTTTCATTGTGCTGAGGGCAAAAGAAAATCATTTTTATATCTTGTACTAATTTTATGAATATTGGAGTTTAATTTAAATAAATCTCCATTTTTAACTAGAAACATGAGTAAGGAATAAATGTACTGAGAATAAAGATGCAGGATCTGCAGTTTTTTAAACAAATCATGACAAGAGTCTCTTATTCCAGAATCTGTGATAACTCTAATGGTTCTTTTTTGAATTCTAAAGATTTATTTGCTATGTACTGAATTACCCCAGAATATAATCCCATAAGATAGGAAGGAGTGAAAATAAGATAAATAAATCAATCTCAGTGTTTCTAGTGATATGCAAGGTTTTATTGATCTGATTGCAATGCATGCCATATTAAGTTTAGACTTTCCTATATACCGTTCTAGCCACCTAGCCATTCTACCCACCAGAATGCTGGTACTGGTATCACTTATTAAAGCTAAGTGCTTTGGGTTGGATGATAGACCAGAGAAAGCAGGAGTGAAATACAACAGTGGGATGAAACAGGGAAGCCAGAAGCCCTGTCATCCACACTACCCATGAGATATTTTTCTGTAACCTCAGTATAATATTCTTTGGTACTGTTTTGATTCTTCTCTGAATACACTAAAACAAGCCATTTGGCTTTAATAATTATTGACAAAGAAGCATGCAACCAACTCTCTGCGAGGAACAGAGTCCTTTCTGAGAAGCTAAAAAGGACCACAGCTAGTCAAGAAATTTCCCAGAATCATTATTGCACTCACAAGTGCCCACCACCTGTCCTTGTAAAGCAGTTTATAAATCATAGGAAACATTTACAAGAATGTTGAAATATGTAGTTACTGTCATACCTGAATACAAAACATCATCCAATACTTTTGACTGTATGGCATTAAAACATGGATATGAAGCAAATATATGTTGATATTTTGTAGCTATGACAAGTTAAAGATATTTATATAAAATTGTATTTTCGTGGTAACTAATAGGCACTCAGTTATCTCTTCAAACTTAGGCATTTTAAGTCACTGTTTTTTCACAGCAGATAGTTCATTTGAAAAATTAGGTTCTTGAGGTTTGTCTTGTCTGCAAATTTTTTAATGTTACTGTTCTTAGTTTCTTCCACATCTGTCATTTACAATATCGAGGTGTTTCACTGCTCTAGTTCTGGGATGAGATGCCATGTAGCTTGGCAGAAAGTGGGCGATGTTGCAAATGATCCTGCTGCTTTGCTCTTCTGTACTGAAGATGGAGGCAGTAGATTTCTCCAAAATGTTGGTACTTATCTCTCAAGGTACAATGCATCACATCCCAGGAGACAGTGATCTTTACAGTCACCTTCATGGGAATCTCAAATCTGATGTTCTAAATGCACATTGCAGTGACTTGTGAAGTGGAACAGCCAAGGTTCACTCCCCACCACATATTATGTTCAGAAGATATTAAAATGAAACCATTGTTCTTATTCACTTATTTTATTTAATGCTAATATCATCACGTGCCTGTTAAATCCTACTTTAAAAAACTCCTTGTGGTGAAAGATATAATTACTTCTCACACACTAATTATTCTTAGGTTGGAAATGATTGGCTTATTTTATTCAGTGCAATATGTTAGCACAGTTATGAGTACTTTATACATCCATGGTATGGTTTGTGCAATATTATTGATTTATAGGCATGGATGTGATTTTGCATTATTTATTGATAGAATCAGAATTTGAATTTGAGTCAACTTGAGCAGATGCAATCTGCCTAGTTTCATAGGTTTTTTGTATGTGTCTAAAACTGTTCTAAAACATGGAACACATAGGCCTGTTTAAAGTCATAATTTTTGTGAACATGTTTTGTAAGAATTTCCAGTATGTGTGTTTGTCATTCTCCGTGTTTTCAATTTGATTACTAAAAATGTACTTAGTTTTGAAAAGCCATTTATACCACTGAATTTGATCTATCAAAAATAATTTTTCTGTCAATAAGACTAACTATGTCTAGCACACAAACTCGTGTAAGGATTCTAAGATGAAGGTTTGTACATTACAATTTGGACACTGTAATACAAATTAGCCTTTTCAAGTTGGTAACCACTGCTGTATGAACAACTTCTGGGTCACCTTCCTCCTCTTTCATACAGTCCAGCACTCTTCCCCTTCTCTAAATTATATGAGTAGATTGTTAATTTTGTGATGTTCCACTACTAAATCAATGTCTGAAATAAAAGTAACTTACTCGTTCATATGTAGTTCAGTTCATTTAATGTTAACTGTATTTGTTTAGATTGAGCTTGTGCAAAGATTCCAATATATATCACCACTGAATATAAGTATTTGTCACAAATGTTTCTGCTGTCTTAAATGTCAAAAGGAACTAGTGCATTACATAAAAATTTGGAAACAATTCTTGAAGAGGAGCTGTATATATGAGATAATAATAAGACTTGTGAAATGTAATGGTGTTAGTGATGCTGATACCCTACATGAATTAATGTAGTGTGCATATAAAGGATACATATTTCATAAATTGAACGCAAGCCATTGTCTCTTCTTTCTGATGATTCAGGATTAAGTATACCATTTCCATTTTGGACATCTGTAGCTATGGGTGAGGAATCGAAAGAAAATATTTCAGAAATGTCACTTCCTTCCTCTTCATAATTCGTAGCTCTAGGTATGTGTAATACATTTTCTTCCACATATTGATCATCATCATGTTGATAAAAAGTAAAATTATTACTTGATTCGAAAATATTGTTTACATCTGTGAAAGAATACATTTTTCTTTTCTTAATTAATGATAATAATACGGCATTAACTAGTTGTTTTGTGCTCACCAAATTCTTCGAGCGTCATTTGAAATGACCGCCCCACTACATTACAATTATGAAATTCCCTGAACCGAACGAGAGTGTGTCTGTTATAAAAAGCTTGAGGTGGTATTTGTTAGAACTACGAGATATAAAGTTGTGTTCTGGTTCTGTAAATTTCGAGTGTCTACAAAATAAATTTTAAAGTATTATCAAATCAGTATATTTAAGAAATAAATTGTTTATGGGATGTTAAAAATTGTCGGTTTAGAAGTTGGCCATAGTGGGCACGGATCCTCAAAAATGGAATGGAGGGTAAATAAAGTGGCGAAATGTTGCGGTAGATTAGCATGATAACAGCATCTACAGTGGAGTATTGAGTACATATTGTAAATTAGGGCCCATTCAGTGAAAGGACTGTTATGAAGTTTAGTTCTTTGCGGTTTGTACTGTAGTCTCCCTTGGTTGTGATTTTTGTAATGGCCAGGTATGAGTAGCGATGTCCAAGGGAGCAGTGACCAGGTTATATTGGTCACTGGTGGATATGACCACACGATTAAGTTATGGCAAGCTCATACTGGAGTTTGCCAGCGAACGGCACAGCACACTGATTCTGTATCCTTTACATGAACTGTTAACGCTTCAAATGTTACCCGTCTGGGATTCATGTGTTTCACTGAGGGCCCAGTGGGTGGGGAGGTTCGTGATGTCAAGAGTTGTACAATCAAGGGACGTAGTTTGCAGTCCAAAAATAACTTGATTTAAAATATGCCACCAGAAAATAAGAGAACTCTTAGCTAGCAAAGAAGGTTAAGGATTTAGTGAACTAAGTTATATAATTCCTTGCTGATGATGGTAATTTACTGTCATATAGAGACTGAAGAACCAAGTGCAGTTGGACCTTTGGACCCTAAAGATGAAGACACCAAGCTGTTACATAACGTCGGTAACCTTGTTCCAATCTATACGGTGTCATGTCATAGATGACTGTAATTTTCATCATCATTACTGTAAGAACCCCAAATCTCTCATAAAATGTAGGTTTGTTCACAGCAAGAAGCCTTTTCAGATTTAATAATGACAAACAAGTGTTAACAATCATGCAAAGAGAAAGAAATGTAACATAAGCTTTTACTATGATATCTCAAAAATGAATCTCAGTTTTGGAGTCATGTTGACAAAACAATGAAGAGAGACAAAGGCCATAATTGTATGCCATTGAAGAGACAAAACTACAGTACTCTTAAAGGAACTACTTGTACTTGGTATAATAGGACAAACTAGAAATTATGTTAAAAAAAAAAAACTCAGTATTTGCATCCAATTACGTATGTATCACTTGCTTCAGCACTGTACCTGCACAATGCTTCTGCTGCAAAACTCAAAAGCTGCAGTTCTACCAACATTTCTAATATATATACCATTGCAGTTTATAACTTTAAAATAAATGAAAAATAAAGAATCCTAGCTACTGAAGATTCACATAATGTGGGATGTTATGCCATACTGGTGAGTGAACCATCAAGTTGATTAAGACCAGGGGAAACAACACCTTTGCACAACTGCCATCCATGTCCTAAGAAGGTGGCAGCGTCAGCACATGGCTTCAGCAGGGAGCATCACATCCTGCTTCATGTCAGTAAAACTCTGTGCCCAAAATCCTGTTACATGGCCCATATCATCATGGAGGCAATTGAGATTGAACTCCATCCTTAAAGCATGGACACGGAGGATTGCTTTGTCTTTAGCAGGCTATCAAAACCTCATTCATTCCCTCATAGAAGACGGAGGGACCCTCATCTAGATGGTGATCTTAATTTAATTTAATTTGTAACCCGTTTTTGACATACAGAAACTTCAAATGACCCATCTCAGGATTACACACATCTGTGTGCTGTCCTTCTTTCATTACCTCCACAACTTCCCACACTCCACCAGAACTGCTTCGCATATCAATCTCAAGTAGCCTCATTGGATATCTAGCAATGCTAAGGAGCTCAGGCACTTTAGTTTTCCCTATTTAACCTTTAACTGACCTGTATCTGCATATGTGAATGTAGATTTAAAAAAAAATCCCTTAAAATTCATTTTGTATATATTTACAAAACAAGGGAATTTACTGCATTTTTAAGACATGCTACATAATCTCTTTTTTTATTTTCCACAAAATGACATTTATTTTCTGTTCAAATAATACTCACATTTTTCATAAATCATGCTTAGAAATTTAAATATCAACCTGGATGGATGAAGGCCTATTTATTCTTTTTTATTATTATTTGAATTTGACATTTTTCTATCCTGGACACTCTTTATTGCATTCCTAGCAGCACTGTGTAATCACAGCAACATTAAAGAAACAAGTTACTTCTCTGCACAATGTTGCTTAACTGTCTGGACCTCACACCCAACCACTAGAGTAGTGCAGCCAGTCTGTCATTTCCCTGACCACTGCATAGCACCATCACTCTGATTGGTTTATCATCTCCCTACCACTCCACTCTCCCTTATCTGTACAATATACCCACATCTTCCTGTGCAGCTATTTTCCTTGGACTGCTTGATCCCAAAAATGGGGGCACTGTGATTCTGCAAAATGCCAGTAAAAATATACCGCCAACATGACATTACACTGCAGAAGTCTTAAATGGTGACTAACATCACTAATTCTTACAACAATTTTGAAAAAGACATTCGTTTCAGATGTGAAAATATTGAGCAGGTTGGTGTGGCAGTAAACTTTAGGCTTGTGATTGGAAGGTTCCTGGTGCACTAGTTATCCTTATATTTTTTTGTTGATTTTTCTTAGTTCCACCAGGCAAGTTCAAGAATTTTATCACTATCTGTCACAACTTCATTCATATCCCTTCCAGTTTGTAATTCACTAGTCATCCAACCATCTGTTCTATTTATCTTAGGTACTGATGGTGTCCTAACAGAAACCACACCAAATAGAGAAAGATGTAAGAGTACTGGCTATTCATAACACATACAGAGTTGTAATGATGGGCATTGTCACTTTTTTGAAGTAATGATGTATGTAGCGAACAAGACAAATCACAGGAATAATTTCATATAGGTTTTCAGAGCCATGTGATTACTGAATACGGTGACAGTTTTATTTGCAATCCTGTATTCATGTGGAAGTATTACATTCTTCCCCTATCAGATTTTCATAGTGCATAAATTTACTTGATCAAGCAATATATAGAAAGAACTATATATATATTTGATACCGGTCAGAATATATTCCTTAATGCAAATATAGCAAGTGAATGCATTGGATATTACCCCAGACAAACAGCTGATTGCTGCTGCAGGTAAACAATGGTTAAGCAACTTGTACAAGAGCATGTTTAACAACAGGCCCACTCAACCTTTATCTCGTGGGCAAAATGTTGCTCGTGACACAGCATTATGCTGCTAGCAAGGACATTTAAAATGAGAAAACGTCTTTTAAACCTCTCCCTGGCAAAACTGAGATACAATGCTGAAGCAATTTTGAAAACATGAGAGATGTTCAATTACTGATTCATGCAGTAAATTGAGCTAAAAGTAGCAACACCCTAGCTGAGGAGAGAATTGTGTTTTTGCATGAATTTTCCTTACTGTTACCAGTATATTTGTATTTTAGATGGTGGTTAGACAAATACACAGGTATAACTCTACATATAATTATACATAGTTTACACTTATTCATTCTTCATCCTGTGTGTTGTCTGCATACAGACCAAATTTTGCAATAGTTGCCCATGTCACATAAAAGGTTGAGCAAGCCTGATGTACAGTGATAGGGTTAAGGTTATTTATTTGTCTTTAACATAGTTTTGATTAAGATAAACGCAGACACTAATTTAATTGAAATATCAGTTTTTATTTTTCTCATGATATGTGATTTTGTTGGTGGTTTTCAGCTTTCAGAGAAACAAAACTCCTTTCATCTTGATAGGCACTTCTGTCCTGAGGATGAAGGCACCATGTTCCTCTGAAACATTGCCAATTCTTTACAGGGTTACACATTGTTGACACACTTTATCCATTGTGTGATTAAAATGCGCCTATTCCAGTGGCTGTGCAGTCTAAGGCGGTGTCTGCAGCTGCTCACTTGCTGAGATTATGGGTTTGAATCCCGCCATTGTTGTGTGTTGTCAGGTAGAGATCTCTGCGTCGGGCTGATCACTCGTCCAGAGGAGTCTTACCAAGTGTGGTGTGTCTGAGTGCGATCTTGAATTCTTGATAATGAGGGGGGCCTTGGCCCACTGGGGCTGTTGCATCATGGTAGTGATTAAAATGCAGCAATTATAAAAAAAACCGTACATATCAGAGACTGACTTTGTTCCTGTCTGTAGGTCAAAAAAGGGGTAAGGGGAATCCCACCCATTGTCAGTTGGGCCATTTAGATGGAGCTAATCATCATTAGGCATAGAACTGATACAGAGGGTTGAAGGTATAAGACTGCTGGCAGTACTGATTGATACAAATGTGCTACCATAAAACTATGGTATTATTTTGCAGGAAAACAAGATGAATAAATAAATGTTTGAATTTGCAAGTGCGAATGTCGATTAAAGAATAGATAGGCAGAAATGAAACTGCTAACAGGAATACAGCAGTGGAGACGCTGTATATGGCTGGGGTTATGAGTCATTAGATTCCTGCTAGATGGTGGATGTCCAAGTTGGGGAGAAGACTGTACTTAATTTGTTCATGAGATTCTCTGTGAGGAATGTGTATGCTGCTGTTTTATATTTCCACCATTTGTTTGGCTCTGTCTGTGGTGCAGTGGTGGTGTCCCATTTTATTGTACAAGTTTTTCAAACATATACTGGGCAATCATTTGACTTCTCCATCAACTGCCATTTTAAATTGTTTCTGTTTTCTTTAATTCTGGCTTGTAGTCATTTACCATTTTCACCTGTACAGCAGCTCCCACATTCACATGGAATGTTACAGAATCACTTCTTTGCCTGGGGGGGATATCAATTATTGTGGCACAGTTTTGGAGAGTAAGTTTCAGAGTGTGTTATTGATTTCAAGACATCTAGCATAGTAATGGATCCCTGTCTGAACATCAGCTTATACGTGATGTCGATGTGCTGGGTGACAAGTGTGTCTGTCTTTTGCTTGTTGCAGGGTATCAACATATTCGCATGTATGACCTTAATTCAAGCAATCCAAACCCTATTATTAACTATGAAGGAGTGTCAAAAAATGTGACAGGTGTTGGTTTCCAGGAAGAGGGGAAATGGATGTACACAGGGGGAGAGGATTGCAGTGCAAGAATCTGGGACCTCAGGTACTGCAGTAGGGTGCTTGATGAATCAGTGAATCATGACAGTTATTATCATTTCTCACAGATTCATCTAATACAAGAGCCAGTTGGGTGTATAAGATTCACCACTAACATCACCACAACCTGGCACTGGACACTGTCTCAAGCCATTTCCATCTGTCTCCCATCTCCACTGTTTATCCAAGGTCATTTTGAAGTTTACCTTCATTGCCTTGTTCATGTAACATGTAGCCTTTCTGAAAAAGGTTTCCCTCTTGTAATTTTCTAATTCATTCTTTGTTATTTTAGCCATATGTCTTTACCATTAAAAGCTCCTTGCATTTTGCTGTAGTAACATGGGATGACTGAGGAGTAAATTTTAATTCCAACTTATTGCACAGATTTAGTTATGAACACATTTATAATTAAATCAGTGCAATAGGTTGGAAATAAAAAATTTACTTATAAATGTATTCAACTAGATGACTTGTGTAAGTCACTCACTTCCTCATTAAGTAAAGTCCATTGTAGCTACATGTTAAACTCACGAGAACGTACATTTTGCTGTCCTAACAACACCAGATGACCTGTACAAGTTACACAGTTTCTTGTGAAGTAGTCTTCAACCCACCTACATATGCAGCCTGTGATATCCTACACTTCACCACACTGACAGTTCTCAGTGACCTGTATAAATCACAGTTTCTCATCATGTAATATCCATCCTAGCTACATCCCCAGCCTATCATGTCCTACATATCACTACTGTAACGTTGCTCAATGACCTGTATAAATCACAGAGATTTTCATCATCCTAGCTACGTACCCAGCCTATCATGTCCTACACATCACTACTGTAACATTGCTTAATGACCTGTACAAATCACAGAGTTTCTCATTATACAATATCCATCCTAGCTGCACACCAGCCCTGTGCCTTGCTGTGTTAACAGTGATAGGTTACCTGCATAAAACACACAGTTCCCAATTATTTAATACCCATCCTAGCTATATATCCAATGCACTGTAACTGGTGACACTTCACTATCCTAACAACAGTGTATAAATCACACATTTCCTGGTTTTATGGTTTTTGGTGTAGACATGGAAGACTGGGTTAATGTGTCTTAGCACTGACACAAGTGGCAGGCTGGTGTCAGCACAGCATTTAATCTTTGAGTTCCATAAAATGTGGGAAATTTGTGGGCAAACTTAGTTTTCGTATGAATCATCTCTAACATGTCTTATTTTCTTAACAGACAGAATTTTTACTTTTGGTTTTCTCTTGTTTGCCATCTAGGTCAAGGAACCTGCAGTGCCAACGTATTTTCCAAGTATCAGCGCCTGTCAACTGTGTTTGTTTGCATCCAAATCAAGCAGAACTGGTGGTAGGTGACCAGAGTGGTGTGATACATCTGTGGGATCTCAAGACGGACCATAATGAGCAATTGGTAGGGACTGTAATGTTTTAATTTGGATCAGCACAAGTTGCTACAGTGACTCAGCTGCTAGCTGGATGACTGACAAATCATGGTTTATTTCCAGAGTATCCAGACAATCCCAGGAACCCACCAGCCTCCTATTAACTTTTATCCTACCGGAGTGACTATTTACATTTTAATGCAGGTTTATGAAAAATGTTAATATTTTATGAACAAAAAAAGAAAAAAATTTTAAAATGTGGCATTTTATGGAAAATGAAGTGGAGATTATGCAACAAGTGTTAATAATGTGATGATTTTCCTTCTTGCCTAAATATATGAAGGGGCATGCAGTGGTGCAGTTGGTTGAGGCACTGCGCTACAAGCCAGACGGTCGTGAGTTCGATTCCTGAGGAGGGGGTTATTGAAACTTTTCATTGACATAATCCTTCCAGCCACACCATGGCCCTGAGGTTGACTTGGCCTCTAACAGAAATGAGTACCAGGAATATTTCCTGGAGGGTAAAGGTGGCTGGTGTGTAGGGCTGACAACCTTACCTCCTTCATGTGCCTATTGTCTTGAAATCTGGGAGCCTCAATCTCCTGGGACCCTCAGGGCCTGACCAGGCCTGTAATGTGATTGCTTTACCTTCACCTAAATATATGAAACTAAATGCTAGGGGTGTTTTCCTATGTGTATTTGCATATGTGAACATAGGTCTTTAATAGGTTAAATAAGTACGAGGGGCTCTTTTCCTTGAGGTAAAATGGCTGAGTTCGAAGCTTGACCACTCACCTCTATCAAGTGCCAAATTTACGAGCATGAGAAGACCTGTGCCTCCAGTCTGCCCCACCTTTCAGGGCATGCACAGCAACAACTTCACCTTTTATTACCTTTATGAAGTAAATATAATCCAGAATAATTATTCTGAGAAAATTATGTCTGATATGTCTCAAAAGAAGTTCACAGTTTCAATGAAAGTTGCAGTTCCATACATTTACATGTGTGCAAGTTGTGATCATAAAGCTTCCAGTATTTTATGCTCATTGTTAAAAGCATTTACCTGCTATTGCATGCTGACTTCTTCAAAGCAGCCTGAAGAAAATACTTAAATACACACTCCTTTTGTTTTGTAGATAAATTTTTGTGTGTAAAGATGATCTGTAGTATTGTTTTGTGAAATGTTTGTAGTAGTTGGTCTCTTGTGTAACTGTAGTTGGTCTTTTGTGTATTGTGTTTTATCTTGTGTGTATTTTTGTTACCTCATGTGTATTATTTTACTGTATGTATATTGATGTCTTACATACTTCAGTTGCCGGATTGCTGGCTAGAAGTCAGCATCCGGAAGGTCCTGCGACTGGCCACCTTGGCACATGTTTTTCTTGATTTCCCTGTGTCTGTAAGCGAATGCTGAGATGGTTCCCAAGGCTCCAAGTTGCTACTACAAGCTTCTCATGTAGCCCTCCCGACTTAAATTTCTTAGATCCTTATTTCATGTGCGTGCATAATAACCACTGCCACTGGGCGACAGCCCATTTGCAGTTAAATATATTATTATTTTACATCGTAAAAGTTGTTTATATTTGTATGTATGACTTGTTCCACATCCTGCTGTCTTTGTGACAAACTTATAGAGCCATGGGATGTATGTATGTGTGTGTGTATGTATACATGCATGTATGTGCATGCGTCTATGTATGTGTGTGTATGTATGTACGTATGTGTGTTTGTATGTGTATATATGTGTGTGTGTATATATATGTAAGCATGTATGTTTGTGTGTATACAGGGTGTCCCAGGAGGAATGTGCCAGACTTCGGGAGGGTGTTCCTTATGTTAAAGTATACCGATATAACCCAAAACACCTATGTCCAAAGTTGAATGGTTACGGAGATAATGGCCAGA
>Ga0123354_10000823_pt1 | contig 34111 bp, 30 predicted proteins | sample TergutLab28metaG_2_FD_97872 | JGI IMG/M metagenome (GOLD analysis project Ga0123354, IMG submission 97872) | Labiotermes labralis P4 segment gut microbial communities from Petit-Saut dam, French Guiana - Lab288 P4 | ecosystem: Host-associated > Arthropoda: Insects > Digestive system > Gut ... | reverse complement strand
GCTCGACCTGCTCGGCGGCGATCAGGCCAAGCTCGCCCAACTGGAGGACCGGGTGGCGGCGACTCTGGGATTCTCGCGCCGGTGGACCTCGACCGGCCAGGTGTACCCCCGCAGCCTCGACTTCGACGTGGTGACCGCCGCGGCCCAGCTCGCGGCGCCCTGCTCGAATCTGGCCACGTCGATCCGCCTGATGGCGGGCAACGAGCTGGTCACCGAGGGGTTCAAGCCCGGACAGGTCGGCAGTTCGGCCATGCCGCACAAGATGAACACCCGCTCGTGCGAACGGGTGAACGGCTTGGCGGTCGTGCTCCGGGGGTACGTTGCCATGATCGGCGAACTGGCCGGGAACCAGTGGAATGAGGGGGACGTCTCCTGTTCGGTGGTACGCCGGGTCGTCCTGCCCGACACGTTCTACGCCCTGGACGGGCTCTTCGAGACCATCCTGACGGTACTGGCGGACTTCGGCGCTTTCCCCGCGGTCATCGAGGCCGAGCTGGAGCGCTACCTGCCCTTCCTCACGACGACCAAGATCCTGATGGCGGCGGTACGCCGGGGCGTCGGGCGCGAGACCGCGCACGAAATCATCGAGCGCCACGCCGTGGCGGCCGCCTTGCGGGTACGCGAAACGGGCGGCGCGAACACCCTGCTGGACGATCTGGCCGCCGATCCGGGATTGGGGCTCAGCCGCGACGACCTGGCGCAGGCGATGAGTACCCCGCTGGAGTTGACGGGAGCCGCCCAAGCCCAGGTGGCGGCGGTGGCCGACGCGGTCGGTACCGTCGTCGCGGCCTGGCCGGAGGCGGCGGGGTACCAGCCGGGGGCCGTACTGTAGCGCTTAGGCGGACACTCCCGCCGTCGTCTGCAAGAAGGCCAGCAGCGCGTCGGGATCCTGCGGGGCCACCTTGCCCAGGTTGCTCAAGGTGACCGCGACCCCGTTGACGTAGATGGCCGGCGTACCGCTGGGCGGCGGTTGGGTCGCGCCGTTGATCGTCGTCGAGGTGAGGTTGACCTGTTCCATGGCTTGGACGTACGGCAGGGTTTTCTGCGTGTCGTAGCAGGACTGGAATTGGGTGAGTTTGTCGCCGGTGATGCCGGCTTGTTGGGCGAAATCGACGCGGAGTTGCTGATCGGTGTAGCCCGCGCCTTCCGTGGTCGGCTGGTTGGCGAAGACCACCTCGTGGTAGGCGATGAAATCGCCCACCGTGTCGGCGCACGTCGCGGCCATGGCTGCCCGCTGCGAAGAGTCGTTGCCGAGATTGCCATCGAGGAAGGTGCGGATGTGGATTCGCAGAATGATGTCGCCGCGTTCGGCCAGGGTGCGCATCGCCGAACCGTAGTAGGTGTCGACCTGTTCGCAGATCGGGCACTGGTAGTCGATGTGCTCGTTGACGACCAGCGCGTTCGGCTTGGTCGTGGAACTGGTCACCTGGATCCAGCCCATCTGGTCGGTACCGTTGGGCGGGATGTACATCGTCGGCGAGCCGGTCGCGGTGGGTGTACCGGTGGTGGCGGTTCCGTTGGTGTCGGGGGCCGTCACCCCGGTGGTCGGGGTGGTGGTACCGGCGGGGCGGCTCCCCGGATGCCAGACGACGAGCGCCACCAGCACCAGCGCGACGACCACGATGACGGCGACCAAGCCGATGATCCGGTGGCGGCGTTTTGCGTGGGCGACTGCTTGTTGCTGGGCTCGTAGCTGGCCGCGCTTGGTCTGCTGCGCCGATGGGTTGCCTGGTGTGCGCTTCTGCTGTGCCATCGTGTGAATCCCCTTCCCGTGGCGGGTGTCAGCCCGCCGCCGTCTTCAGATAAGCCAGCAACCCGTCGGGCGAGGTGTCGATGGCCGGGACGATGTTCTTGTTTGCGTCCTGACCGAGCATACTGCCGAAGTCCATTGGCGTCCCGTTGACGAAGAAGGCGGGCGTGCCCTGGACGGGGCTGTTGGTGCCACCGTTGATCGTGGTGGAGTTCCAGTTGACCTGTTCCATGGCCTGGACGTACGGCAGGGTTTTCTGCGTGTCGTAGCAGGCCTGGAATTGGGTGAGCTTGTCGCCGGTGATGCCAGCCTTTTGCGCGAAGTCGACGCGGAGTTGTTGGTCGGTGTAGCCGGTACCCTCCGTGGTCGGCTGGTTGGCGAAGATGGTGTCGTGGTAGGCGATGAAGTCGCCCACCACATCGGCGCAGGTCGCCGCCATGGCGGCCCGCTGCGACGAATCGTTGTTGAGCATCCGGTCGCCGACCATGGTACGGATGTGAATCCGCCAGACGATGTCGCCGCGTTCGGCCAGGCTCTGGAGGGCCGGGCCGTAAAACTGCTCCGCCAGCTCGCACCACGGGCACTGGTAGTCGAGGTGCTCATCGACGACCAACGCGCCAGGTTTGGTGTTGGCGCTCGGTACCTGGATCCAGCCCATGGCCGCCGTACCGTCGGGGGGGATGAATGGCCCGGTCGACGTCGGCTGCTCGGTCGAGGTGACCGTGGGCGGGGGTGGTACCGGGGTGGGGGCAGAGGGGTGGAAGACGACGATCGCCACCAGGACGAGGGCGACGACGACCGCGCCGGCCACGATGGCGATCAGGCGGGTACGCCGCTGGTGGCGGGTGGCTGCCTGCTGCCGGGCTTTCAGCTCGTGCCGTTGGTTCGAGGACCCGGGACGAGTCGCCCGCGAACCGGTCCGCTGCGGCGGTACCTTCTTCTGGGCCATCGCTTACGGCTCCTCGTTTGTCGGGACCTTCAACCAGGCGTCCAGCGAGAAGCGGGAGGCCGGGAAGATGACCAGCCAGACAGCACACGCCAGGAGGCCGACATCGCGGAGGATGTCGAGGGCGTACGCCGTCTTCTGACCGGCGTCCAGGTTGAGCACCCCGCCCGGTGTCAGGCACCCGCAGTCGATCGCCAGCCCGCGGGCCCAGGCCGAGATGATCACGCCGATGTAGGCGATCTGCATCAGCCCGCCGAGCAACCCGCTCCAGCGCGTGGCCAAACCGGCCAGGATGACGAGCCCGAGCAGTACCTCCACGATGGGCAGGGCGTGCCCGATGAGGGACTCCAGGGCTGGCGAGATCGGGAACTGGTAGGCGCGCACGGCGATGACGGATTGGGCAAGGTCGGTCAGTTTGAGAACTCCGGCGACGATGAAAACGGCGCCGAGGATCACCCTGGCCACGAGGGATACCCATGGCAGGACCTGGGCGGCGGTCGGTCGTGGCTCGGAGGACATGATAACAAGTGTACCGTGACGTGCCGGGCGTCGGTTGCGTCAGCGCAGATCCGGTACCGCGCCGGAGGTCATCGCAATCGCCTTGCGGTAGTACTCGACGAGTTGGGCGCCCATGGCGGGCCACGTCCTGGTCGCGGTGAACTCCCGCGCCGCCAGGGAAAACCGCCGTCGCAGCGCCGCGTCGCGTACCAGTTGTTCGACCTGGGTACGCATGGTCGCCAAGTCCCCCGCCGGGTAGAGGAAACCCCAGTGGCCGGAATCGATCAGGTCGATTGGCCCGCCCCTGGCCGGCGCGACCGCCGGTACCCCGCTGGCGAGCGACTCCTGGATGGCCTGGCCGAAGGTCTCCAACTCGCCCGGATGGACGAAGACATCGATCGTGGCGGTGGCGCGGGACAGGTCCTCGCCCGTCAACCGGCCGACGAACGCCGCTTGCGGTAATTGGGTTTGCAGGGCCTTGTAACTGAGTCCGTCGCCCACGATCACGAGCCGCGTACCGGGCAGATCGGCGAGCACTGTGAGGTCGGAGACCTGTTTTTCCGGAGCCAGACGTCCCATGTAGCCGATCACCACTTCACCGTGGGGCGCCCACTCGGCGTGCAGGCGCTCATCGCGGTGCGACGGGGAAAAGCGCTCGGTGTCCACGCCGCGTCCCCAGATGTTGACCCGCGGAACGCCATGCTCGCGCAGTTGCTCGCTCGAACTGGTCGACGGGGCCAGGGTCAGGGTCGCCAACGAGTGGATGTCCCGTACCCGGCCCCAGGCCGGGCTCTCCAGGAACGCCAGTCCGTAGCGGACGGCGTACGACGGGATGTCGGTCTGGTAGACCGCCACCGACGGGATGGAGAACCGGGCGGCGACCAGCAGCGCGGTGTTGCCGAGCAGGAACGGCGCGGCGGCGTGCAGGACATCCGGTGCGAAATCGGCCAGCAGGTGCTCCAGGACGAAGCCCGGTGACAGGCCCAGCCGGATCTCGGTGTTCACCGGCAGCGGAATGGCGGGGATCGCCGTCACGGGGAACCCGGCGTAACTATCGGGTACCGCGTCGTCGGACGGGGCGATGATCATCGCCTGATGGCCGTTGTCACGCAGGTGTTCGGCCACGCGCAGCACGGAGTTGGTGACACCGTTGACCTGGGGCAGAAAGCTCTCGGTGACAATGGCAACACGCACGTAAGCAGTATACGGCGGAAGGATTTGGCCAAACCCAACCCATACCGCATACTTCTTAAGTATGGACAATGATGAGGCGGGGGGCCAGGCGCTGCCCAGCCAGCCGGTGCCGGCGCAACCCCAGCCGGTGCCGGATCAGCCGATGGTGGCGATGCGGGGACTGACGAAATTCTTCGGCCAGATGTGCGCGGTCAACCGGTTGGATCTGGATATTCCGCGGGGGTCGATGTACGGCTTCGTCGGGCCCAACGGGGCGGGCAAGACGACCACGTTGTCGATGGTCACGGGCCTGCTGAAACCCGATGCGGGCCAGGTCTGGGTGACCGGTGTCGACGTGTGGAGCAACCCGACCCAGATCAAGTCCAAAATCGGCATCCTGCCCGACCGCCTGCGGCTGTTCGACCGCTTGTCGGGGCAGGAACTCCTGACGTACACCGGAGCTTTGCGCGGGATGGACCGGACGACCGTCTCCCACCGGTCGGCCGATCTCTTGACGGCGCTGGGGCTGGCCGACGACGCGCGCAAGGCGGTGGCCGACTACTCGGCCGGCATGACCAAGAAGATCGGCCTGGCTTGCGCGGTCCTGCACGCGCCGGACCTGCTCGTACTGGACGAGCCGTTCGAGGCCATCGACCCGGTCTCCGCCCGCGCCATCGCCGATATCCTGGGCGGGTTCGTCCGCGACGGGGGCACGGTGATCCTGTCCTCCCACGTCATGGACACGGTTCAGCGGCTGTGCGACCACGTGGCGATCATCGCGCATGGGCAGTTGCTCGCCGCCGGCACGGTCGCGCAGGTGGCCGCCGGGGTCGACCTGGAGACCCGGTTCATCCAGTTGGTCGGCGGCGCGCCCGAGCACGGAGAACTGACATGGTTGCGACCCTCCTGAGCCTCAAACTGCGGTTGACGGTCGCCGAGCTCAAACGGTCGACCGGGCGGCTGGTGGTGTGGATCATCATGGCGGTGTACGCCCTGTTCATGGTGGCGCTGGCCCTGATCGGGCTGGGCGCGGCCTCGCTGGCCATCCGCGGCCATGAGGCTGTGGCCGGTACCCTGACGGTCATCGTCGGATCGGTGGTCGTCCTGGGCTGGATCCTGCTGCCGCTGCTGTTCTTCGGGTCCGACCAGACCCTGGATCCTGCCCGGTTCACGCCCTTTCCCCTGACGGGCCGCCAGTTGGCGCCGGGGCTGGTCCTGGCCGGGGTGCTCGGGCTACCCGGGTTCTTCACGGCCGTTCTGAGCCTGGGTTCGGCGTTGCCCTGGTTGCGGACGCCGGTGGTACTGCTCGTCGGCCTGCTCGGCGGGGCGCTGGGCTGGCTGATGACCCAACTCGGCGCCCGTACGGCGACGACCGCCTTGGCCAGTACCCTGTCGTCGCGCAAGGCGCGCGACCTGACCGGTGTGATCGGGCTTATCGCCATCCTGGCCTTGTCGATGGCCGGGTGGGGCATCAGCGTGGCCAGCTCGTTCTTCTCCACCGATTCGGCCAACCTGAGCCGGGTGCTGGCCGTGTCCGGGCACATCGCCGAGGTACTGGGGTGGACCCCGCTGGGCGCGCCCTGGGCGCTGGCCGGCGATGCCGGGCAGGGCAAGTGGGGGTTGCTCGTCTGCCATCTGGTGGCGACGGCGGTGTACCTGATCCTCGGGATGTGGTTGTACGCGCGGGTGCTGACCAAGGCCCTGCTGACGCCGGTACACACGGGGTCGGTGTCGAACGTCGCCAAGGGCGACGCCATCTCGCGGGCGCTTGGTTGGCCGTGGGCCCGCGGCCCGATGCGATCGGTGGCGGCCATCATGGCCCGGTGCCTGCGGTACTGGCGGCGCGATCCGCGTTACCTGGGGTCGATTCCGGCGAGCCTTTTCATCGTGATCATTTTCACCGTCATGGGACTGACCATGAACGCGCTGCCGTCGTCGGACGGCACCCAGGCACCGGCGTTTCTGACGACCGGCATGGTCGCCTTCGGGCTCGGTTTCATGGCCCTGCTGCTGGGGTACGTGCTGAGCGCCGATGTGGCGTCGGATGCGACAGCCTGGTGGATTCACCTGGCCAGCGGGGTCAAGGGCTGGCAGGACCGGGTGGGCCGGGCCTTCGGAGAGGCGACGTGGGCGGTGCCGCTGATTGTCGTGGTGGGCATCGTGGTACCCATCATCGCCCATGGCCCGGGACGGATTCCCACCGCTTTGGGGGCGATGCTGACGCTGTACCTCGCGGGTACCGGCGTGTCGGGCGTCGCGTCCGCCCTGGTCATCTACCCGGTCGCCTTGCCGGGGGAGTCGCCGATGCGGATGAAGACGGGCATGATGGGGTCGCAGATGCTGTCGCAATTCGCCTGCATGGCGGCCTCGGGTTTGCTGGCCCTGCCGGTGTGTGTCTGGGCCATCTTCGCGCGGGGTTGGCAAGGCTGGCTCGTCTTGGTGGTGGGCCTGGTCTGGGGAGGCGCCGTCGCCGTGGCCGGGGTGATTCTCGGCGGGCGGGTCATGGACTCACGCGGCCCGGCCATCCTGGCCTCCCTGATGAAGAACGATTCCCGCGAGCGGGCCTGATCGGTACCCGATACCGGGTGATGAGACAGTGGGGACGGTTCTTTTTGTCTCAACTCGGTACCGAGTTGAGACAAAAAGAACCGTCCCCACTGTCTCATGTCGCAGCCGAGGCCGCCGAGGCCGCCGAGGCCGGTGCGGTAAACTCTCGTTGGTGTGGAAAGGGTACCAATGAGTCAGACATCCTCTGTACGGCTGAGCGTACCCACCGCTGATGACATGCATGCCCTGGGGCACGATCTGGCCCGCCTGGTCCGGCCCGGCGACCTCATCATCCTGGACGGGGAACTCGGATCGGGCAAGACCCAACTCACGCAGGGGATCGGCGAGGGCCTGCACGTCCGAGGCGATATCATTTCTCCGACGTTCGTGCTGGCCCGCCTGCACCGGCCGGTCGGCGACGGCCCGGCGTTGGTACACGCGGACGCGTACCGCCTGGACAGCCGCGACGAAATCGACGACATGGATCTGGAGACGTACATGCCGACCGCGGTGACCGTCGTCGAATGGGGCCGGGGTCTGGCGGAACACCTCAATCCCGACCGGTTGGAGATCGAGATTCTGCGTTCGCCGGATGTCGAGGACGACACGCGCGAGGTGGTGGTGACGCCGGTCGGCACCCGCTGGGAAAATCTGGTACCCGACTGGGAGAGCATCGTCAATGCGGACATGGGACGCGACGCCCGCCGCGATGCGGAAGGAGACGGCCATGTCTGACGTGATCCTGGGGATCGACACCTCGTCGCGGGTGTGCATCGGTCTGGCCAAGGCTGGCGAGGTGATGGCGTCGGTGTCGGTGGGCGATTCCCGCAGCCACGCGGAGTTGTTGGCACCGGCCGTCGAATCGCTGATGCACGCCAACGGCCTGACCTGGGACGACCTGGCCGGGGTCGCCGTGGGGATGGGGCCGGGGCCGTTCACCGGTCTGAGGGTTGGCGTCGTCGCCGCCGAGATGCTGGGACTCGCCCGTGGCATTCCGGTCTACCACGTGTGCAGCCTCGATGTGGTGGGCGTGGGCTGGGCGCTGACCAGCCCGGCCGGTGAGTTCATCGCTTGTACGGACGCCCGCCGGAAAGAGCTCTATTGGGCCCTCTACGACCATTTCGGGCAAAGGGTCGCCGGGCCGTACGTGTCGGCGCCGGAGGGGTTGCCGAACCTGCCCTGCGTGGGACCGGGTACCCTGCTCTATCCCCGGGCCGGCGGCGGCATGGATTCCTTCCTGGCTTTGAAACTCGGGGTCCGCGTGGACGCCCTGGCTTCCGAATGGCCCAGCCTGGAGCAGGTACCGGGCATCGTGGGCATCGATGCCGGCCTGCTGGCCGCGTACGCCCGGGAACTGCCCGAAACGGGACCGGAGCCGCTGTATCTCAGGCGCGCGGACGCCGCTCAGCCGGGTGCGCCAAAGTCGGTCCTGGCCGGGGTGGATCGGGGGGAGCGGTGACGGATTCGTCGCAGTTTGGCGCGGTCGGCATCCGTTCCGCCACGCCGGACGATCTGCCCGCCATCGTCGCCCTGGAGGGCCAATCGTTCGCCCATGGCTGGTCGGCGCAATCCTGGGCGGACGAGATCGATCGCCACTGGGTGGCGGTCGCCAACCTGGACCGACTCGTCGGGGTACTGGCCATGAGCGCTCTGGCCGGCGTGGCCGAGGTACGCCGGATCATCGTGGCGCCACCCGACCGGCGGCGGGGAATCGGCCGGGGCTTGTTGGAGCATGGGTTGGCCTGGGCCAGCGCGCAGGAGTGTCACGAGGTCTTTCTGGAGGTGTCGGCGGCCAATCGCGGTGCCATCGGCCTGTACGAGTCTGCTGGGTTCGTCCCGCTCGACCGGCGGGCTGCCTACTATGGTCCGGGCGACGACGCCGTGATTTACCGCCGGACCTGGCCGTCGGACGATCCGGGTGAGGAGGAACATGTCTGAACCGTTGATTTTAGGCATCGAGTCGAGTTGCGACGAGACCGGGGTGGGGATCGTACGCGGCCATGAGTTGCTGGCCAACGAGGTGGCCAGTTCGGCGGACGAGCACGTCCGGTACGGCGGCGTGGTACCCGAGATCGCGTCGCGGGCCCACCTGGAGGCCATGGCGCCGACTCTGACCCGCGCGATCGAGAAGGCGGGGATCGACCTGGCCGACATCGACGCCATCGCTGTGACGGCGGGTCCGGGCCTGATGGGCGCCCTGGTGGTGGGTCTGTCCGCCGCCAAAACCTTGGCCATGGTCTTGCACAAGCCGCTGTACGGCGTCAATCACCTGATCGGCCACGTCGGCGTCGACGCGCTGGAGCACGGACCCTTGCCGAACCCGACGATGGCCCTGCTGGTCTCCGGCGGGCACACCAACATCCTGCGTATCTCCGACATCGCCACCCAGGTCCGCCAGGTGGGCTCGACCATCGATGACGCGGCCGGCGAAGCGTACGACAAGGTGGCCCGGCTGCTCGGTCTGGGCTATCCGGGCGGCCCGGTGATCGATCGCCTGGCGGCTGAGGGTAATCCCAAGGCCGTGGCGTTTCCGCGGGGTCTGACGGCGGCGCGCGATCTGGAAAAGCACCGCTTCGACTTCTCTTTCTCCGGCCTCAAGACCGCCGTGGCACGGTGGGTCGAGACCCGCCGCCGCGACGGCGAGGAGATTTCCGTGCCGGATGTGGCGGCCAGCTTCCAGGAGGCCGTGGTGGACGTGCTGACGGCGAAAACGGTGGACGCCTGCCGGCTGTACGGTATGGATTCGCTGTTGCTGGGCGGCGGTGTGGCGGCCAACTCCCGTCTGCGGACCCTCCTGGAGGAGCGGTGCGCTCAGGCGGGCGTCACCTTGCGCCGTCCGCGCCCGGGCCTGTGTACCGACAACGGCGCCATGATCGCGGCGGTCGGCGTCGAGTTGGTACGGGCGGGTGTCAAGCCGTCCTCCCCCGACATCTCCGCAGACTCCGGTATGCCCGTGGAACAGGTGTCGATGTAGTTTTCGGCGGGTCCGGGGGCGCCAAGCGGGGATCGGCTGTTACCTTTCGCGCCGGTTCGCAGAGTTAGTGACGCAACCGCACAGCGGTACGCTGGTGGAAGGAGTTGTCATGGGTATAACAACGAAACTCTTGAGGCGTCTCCGACTCGCTTGCCGGATGACCGCTGGCATTGCAGTATGCGCGCTCGCCCTCACCGGATGTACGGCGGCTCTGCCGCCCCAGACCTCCAGCCGGGCGGACTACCCGGTCCTGGATGTCCCACCCATGGTCTCGGTTGTCTCCGTACCCCTGGACGCTCAGGTGAGGTACGCCGGGCTGATCGTCGATGCCACGGTGGCGGAGGTACTGCCCGACGTGACCGAAACCGTCACGCTGGAGCCCGGCTCGGCCGAGGCGCAGATCCAGGCCAAGCAGGGTCTGCCCGCCACCGCCGTCCTCACCTCCGGGCGGGTCGAGTTCACGGTCAACGACGTCTGGAAGGGGGCAAGCGGCCGGACGGTCGTCCTGCGCATCCCCCCGATCGGGCTCGACAGCGTACCCGACTTCCAGCCGGGGGACCGTTTCGTACTGCTGCTCCAGCGCTACGACGACACCCTTTACGGGCCCGCTGGCCTCCCGGACGGGTTCTGGTACGTCGCGCCGGACCTCCGCGTCTACCCGGCGGGCCTCACGCCAGACCTGCAGCAGTATTCCGGGGCCGGACTGCCGGCGCTGAAGTCCACCGTCAAGGCCATCGAGCGCAAAGGGTAGCGGCCGCTCGCCGATCAGTCCCCGAGGGCCTCCAGGGACTCGGCGGCCGTGGTGGTCTCGGGTACGTTGTCCTCGCCGTGGCGGACGAAGCTCAGCAGGGCCAGCGCGCAGAGGAAGGCGACGCAGGAGTAGGCGAACAGGATCTTGTACCCCGCCTGGTCGATCAGGAAACCGACCAGGATGGGAGAGACGATCTGGGCGGCGACCGAGAAGAAGTAGTAGAAACCGGTGAAGGTACCGACCAGTTTGTCGCCCGCCAGGCGTACCACCATGGGCAGCGAGTTGATGTTGACGCAGGCCCAGAACACGCCGCCGCCGACCAGGCACAGGATGGTGACGATGACGTTGGAAACGAAGATCATGGGCACGAACAGGATCGTGACCCCGGCCAATCCGACCAGGATGGTCCGGCGCCGGCCGAACTTGGCGCCGATGAAGCCGGCCGGGACGGCGAACGCCATGAAGGCCACCGAGAACACGCCCAGCAGGATTCCCGCGTTGCCCTTGCTCACGCCCAGGGTGTTGGTGGCGTACAGGGTGAAGAAGGTCTCCACGGCGTTGTAGCCGACGAACCAGAAGAAGATGGCGAACAGGATCAGCAGCAGGGACTTGGTCTCGCCGCGAGTCAGTTTGATATGCGACCAGCCCTTCTCCTGTTCCGGCTCGTAGGCTTGCGTGGGTTCGCGGACGAAGATCAGCAGGACGGCCAGCGCCAGTACCATGATGATGGCCGCCCCGAGGAAGGTCGAGCCGAGCCCGGCCCGGTCGACCAGGAAGCCGCCGCCCACGAACGCGATCAGCGAGCCGAACCCGCCCAGTAGGTTGACGATCCCGTTGGCCTGCGAGCGCAGCGGCCCCGGCGTGATGTCCGGCATCAGCGACACGGTCGGCGTCCGCCACACCGACATGACGAAGCAGAAGACGATCAGAACGACGATCAGCGACCAGATGGCGTGCATCCGGGGGATCAGCATGAAGGCGACGGCGCACACGGGGATGCCGACCATGATGTACGGCATCCGCCGTCCGAAGCGGGTGTGCGTACGGTCGGACAGGCCGCCGAACAGGGGCTGGAAAATGACCCCGAAGATGTTGTCGAAGGTCATGATGAACCCGATCATGGCGGTGCTGCCGATGAAGGTGGCGAGGATTTGCGGTACGTACGCGTTGTACAGGCTCCACGCCAGCGACGACGCGAAGAACCCGAAGGACAAGAACACGATCTTCTTGGTGTCGAGCTTGTCTTTCATATCCGTCTCCTTTGACAACCTGGGTCCACGACCCGATCAGCCTACTATTCTGACGGCGGGCGCGCGGGCTGTTCGACTGAGGCTGGGGGCAGCCGCCGTGGTTTCTCCGCGTGGAGTACGATCCCGATCAGCAGTCCGACCGCCACGGGTCCCAGTATGAAGGCCGACGGAAAACCAGGCCAGTGGATGTACAGGATGATCGGTACCACGACGACCGGCACCGCCAGGATCCCCAGGAGGATCCGGCGATCCCACCACACGAGGACCAGGACGACGCACCCGAGGAGAAGCCCGGCACCAAGGGCCAGCCAGTCAACAAGCGATAGGTCAAACATCAGTCATCATTCCTGATTGAAGCTAGGCGGGAGAATGGCTCCAGGCTCGTCCCCAAGCACTCCGTCCTTTCGGTCGAGGGGTGCGGAACCGTACTTCCATTGGAAGCGACCCACCTCGGGTGGCTCGGGGCGGGGATAGCGTTCCCGAATGCGTCTGACCAGCGCAATGTCGAGTACCTGGATGGCGAAGGCAAGTAGCACGGCTGTCGCAACGCGTATCCAGAACGGCCAGGACAGCATGGCAAGGCCGGCGCCCAGCAGCATGATCGCCGGGAGGGACCACCAGGGCAAACCGCGTTCGCGCCACGAGCGGTACGCGCGGGCAATGGTTTCGCGTTTTATGCGCGCGGGGAGACCGTCGCCGGGGGTAGCGTCAGGCCGCTGTTTCTTGGCCATGTCCCCCTCCCCGGTTGGGCCGACTGGTAATCGGCGTCATGATTTTGCTTGCTTTTTGAAGACAGCCCGGCTGAGCGTGACTCCAATGGCTTCTCCGATGGCCGCTGGCGCTAGAACCCCGGCTGGATCGTCCCACACGCCGAGTGCGACGAGGGGAATCAAGACAGCCATTAGGACAAGGAGCAAGACAACGGCGAGGAGGCCGTGGCGTCGCCAAGCCCATCCCGCGATGGCCCCAAACACCAGCCCACAGAGTAGAAAGAGAATGCTGATCATTTACGGCCTTCTTCTGAAGTCGGGGCGTGGACTGGAATAATGCGTGATAGCGGAAGCAATTCCCGTTCGCCCCCTTTCGGTTGTTGGCTCTGGTGGAGTCTTGGGCGTGGTCCCCGGGGGAGCCCAGGGACCACACTGTCAGGTAACTCTGGCGTGTGTGTGAACTGCCTCGCTACACGCCTTGAGCGTCCTAATCCTCAGAACCTATTGGGTGGAGTTCGCCTTCCGCCGAGAGTAGCTGAGGTGCCGTGCGCTCTCAGTGCATCCCAGAGATAGCAGTAGAGAGCAGAAGTACACCCACCATGCCAGGTGCCCGCCCCAGTTTTGGCTGTACCCGACCAGGCACAGTGCCGTCCAGGGCACAAGCATGAGCCACAGCGTCTTCTTGAAACGATTGATCTGTAGGACCAGTACGAGCATTCCGCAAGCCGCTCCCGCGACTGAGGCTATGAAAACGGTCAGTATCATGCGCAGTAGCCTCCGGAGTATCGACCTGGAAGCCATCCCAACAGGCCGAATGTGGCGGTCAAACATTTCCCAACCGAGTATGCGTACCCAGCCCAAGCAACCCAAGCGCCGTAATACACCGCTACGAAAATAGCAGCGGGGCCTGCCACCGCGGCCAAGACAGCGGTCGCCCAAGCACCACCCCAAGCCAGCCTATTAGTCTCCGTCCTGTTGAACCATATGGTCACCCCTGACAACGAGACGCTGACTTTCGGATCAACCACGACGGGGTACTTGGTGTCCTTGGTTGGAGCGACGGTCTGGATTAGTTGCGCTTGGGGGTTGACCGCGTACCGGGTTGTGACGGACACCCCGTTCGCGTCGGTGGCCCACGCCGGGTCGATGCGTCCCACGGTCAGGCTGACCGTTAGGCCAGTGGCAGTATCGGTGGCAGTTTGTGTCAGGTCCACGGACCCGTCGTCGTTGATCACCGGGGTCAGACCGGGGAAGGTGTACGTGAACGACGTCGGGGCTTGCTTGTTCTTCAGGATGGTCATCACGCGGATGGAGCCGTCGGGCAGAACCTGGACAGCCGCGTCGACATGCTGACCAGTCTTGGCTGAGTAGACGACCGTTCCGTCCTTGGACACTTTGGCTTTTGCCGCCTGCAGTTCCTGGGGCAACGTCACGGACACTGTCGGTAACACTTGCCCGTTCTTCTTGCCGGTGACCTTGATCTGGCCGGCGGGGTCCGACGGCACGCTCACTGTCGCTTCACCCGCCGTTACCGATCCATCGACGACCGGCGTCACTATGGTATTTTCGGGGCTTGCCGCCTCGACCTGGGATGCGATCTGCTCCGTCTCGTCTGTGTCGGCCAAGGCCGCCGGAGCCATCATGAAGGCAAGAGCGCTAGCAACGACCAGCGCCCCCCCGTAGCACACAACTTGTATAGTTTCATTATCTCTCCTTCGAGTAATGTCACAGAAAAATGTGGCATGTGTTCGGTGTACACCTGATACAGGTAGCTGTCAATACCTTTGTGAAGCTATTTTTTGGTTTTTTTTGTCGGCCCGGACCGCTGCCGTACCGCGGCCCAACCGATGATAAGATGGATATCAATTGAGTCGTGGATTGGAAACCGGGTGAGCATGCGTCAACCAGATGAACTCGCGGACGTGATCGTGGTGGGCGCGGGGCCGTCGGGTACCGCCACGGCCATTCACCTCGCCAGGGCGGGTGTGCGGGTTCTGCTGGTCGAGAAGGCGGCGTTTCCGCGCGAGAAGGTCTGCGGCGACGGCTTGACGCCGCGAACGGTCAAGGAGCTGGCCCTGCTGGGCGCCGATGTCGCGGGGCTGGACTGGCAGCGTACCCGGGGCTTGCGGATGCACGTCGGACGCGCCCGCTACGTCCTGCCGTGGCCCGAGCTGAGCGATTTCCCGTCGTTCGGCCTGGTCAGGCGCCGGGCGGACTTCGACCAGTTCCTGGCCGGGCAGGCGGTGGACGCGGGTGTGACGCTGCTGACCGGTACCGCGGTCCAGGCACCGATCCAGCGCCGCGGGCGGATCACCGGGGTCGTGGCGAAGGACGGACGCCGTTTCGAGGCGCCGGTGGTTGTCGCCGCCGACGGCAACTCGGCGCGGCTGGCGGTCGCGATGGGGCTGGGCCGGCTGGTCACGCGGCCGGTCGGGGTGGCCGTGCGCACCTACTACCGCTCGCCGATGGCAGACGAGGAGTGGCTCGATCTGTGGTTGGAGATGTGGGACGGGGTACCCGGGCGGTCGCATCTTCTGCCGGGGTACGGCTGGAGCTTCCCCGAAGGCGACGGTACCTGCAATGTCGGCCTCGGCCTGCTGGACGCCTCCCGGTACCGCGACATGGATTACCGCGAGTTGCTGACGCGCTGGCTGGCCGCGCTGCCCGCCGAGTGGGGTTTCACACCGGCGAACGCGACCCAGCCGGTACGCGGCGCCGCCCTGCCGATGGGCTTCAACCGCAAACCCGCGTACACCCGCGGCCTGCTGCTGGTCGGCGACGCCATGGGGGCTGTGAACCCCTTCAACGGCGAGGGCATCTCGTACGCCATGGAATCGGGCCGGTACGCCGCCGGCCACATCCTCCAGGCGCGGGCCCGGGGGTTTGGCACCCGCTCGGCGGAGCAGGCGCTGGCCGGTTACGGGCGCCACCTCGCCAGCGCGTGGGGCGGCTATTTCCGGTTGGGCAACCTGTTCGAAAAGATCATCGCCCACCCCCAGGTGATGAAGGCGGCCGCCCACTGGGGCCTGCCGATCCCGGTCGTCCGTCAGATCACGCACCGGATGCTGTCCAACCTGACCGATCATCCCGGCCACGACGCGTACGATCGCGTGGTCAACGCCCTGGTACGCCTGGCCCCCTCAGCCTGACAGTCCTATCATCTCGCGTACCCCCGATTCACGCCCCGCGATGGGTTTCGGGGGCGCGAATCGGGCTCTGCGTACTGTCCAGAGCCCGTTTCGTGCCCCATGGTGGCAGTGCGGGGCGCTAAACGGGCACTTGAATGCCGAAACGCCCCGTTTCGCGCCCCGCAAACCCAGTTACGTGCGGCGTGGGATCAGGATGGCGGGCCGCCTCCGCCGTCGATGGTAGGTTTGATCGTACCGGGATGAACGAAAGGTGAGTATGCCAGATCGGATCGAACCACTGGAGTCGGTAAGCGGCCAGAGCGCCCCGTTGGGGCTGACCTACGACGATGTCCTGCTCCAGCCGGGTGAGTCGGACGTCATCCCCTCGGAGGTCGACACGACGACCAGGTTCTCCCGCCGGATCGATTTGAAAATCCCGCTGATCAGCGCGGCGATGGACACCGTGACGGAGTCGCCGATGGCGATCGCGATGGCCCGCGAGGGCGGGATCGGCATTCTGCACCGCAACATGCCGATCGCCGATCAGGCGCATCAGGTGGACCGGGTGAAGCGGTCGGAGGCCGGCATGGTCACCGAGCCGATCACCATCACGGCCGACCGGACCATCCGCGAGGTGGACGAGATGGCCGGTACCTACCGCATCTCCGGGGTACCCGTGGTCGACGGCCAGGGCCGTCTTATCGGGATCGTCACCAACCGGGACATGCGTTTCGAGGACGACCCCGACAAGCTGGTACGCGATGTCATGACCCCGATGCCCCTGGTCACCGGCTATCCGGGTATTCCGGCGGAGGAAGCGCTGGCCCGGATGGCCCAGCACAAGATCGAGAAACTGCCGCTGGTCGACGCGGACAACAAGCTGACCGGGCTGTTCACCCTGAAAGATTTCGTGAAGTCCGACAAGTACCCCCAGGCGTCGAAGGATCCCGCCGGCCGTCTCCGGGTGGGCGCCGCGGTCGGCTTTTTCGGCGATGGCTGGACCCGGGCGATGACGTTGGTCGAAGCCGGCGTCGATGTCATCATCGTGGATACCGCCCACGGGCACTCCCGGGCGGTGATGGACATGATCCGCCGCCTGAAGGCCGATCCGGCCGCCCGCGACGTGGACATCGTCGGTGGCAATGTGGCCACCGCCGAAGGCGCGCGGGCGTTGGTCGACGCCGGCGCGGATGGCGTCAAGGTCGGGGTCGGACCCGGCTCGATTTGCACGACCCGGATCGTGGCCGGGGTGGGCGTACCCCAGGTGTCGGCCATCATGGCCGCCGCGAGCGTCTGCCGGCCGGCCGGGGTGCCGGTGATCGGCGACGGCGGCCTGCAGTACTCGGGGGACATCGCGAAGGCCATCGTGGCCGGCGCGTCGACGGTCATGCTCGGCTCGTTGCTGGCCGGCTGCGAGGAGTCGCCCGGCGAGTTGGTTTTCATCAACGGCAAGCAGTTCAAGTCGTACCGGGGGATGGGCTCGCTGGGGGCGATGGCCGTACGCGGCCGGGCGGCCTCGTACTCGAAAGACCGGTACTTCCAGGCCGACGTGGCCAGCGACGACAAGCTGGTCCCGGAGGGGATCGAAGGCCAGGTGGCCTACCGCGGTCCGTTGGCCGCGGTGGCCTACCAACTGGTCGGCGGGCTGCGGCAATCGATGTTCTACACCGGCGCCCGGACCATCCCGGAACTGGCGGACCGGGGGCGTTTCATCCGGATCACCTCGGCGGGTTTGCGGGAATCGCATCCCCATGACATCCAGATGACAGTCGAGGCGCCCAACTACTACGTCCATCCGGAGATGTGAGGAGACAGATGTACGACATAGGCCGGGGCAAGCGCGCGGAGAAGGCGTACGGGCTCGATGACGTGGCGATCGTGCCAACCAAGCGGACCAGGGACATCGACGATGTGGACCTGACCTGGAAGATCGATGCGGTCAGCCTGAGTTTCCCGTTGATCGCGGCGCCGATGGACTCGGTCATGTCGCCGGCGACGGTCATCGAGGTCGGGAAGCTGGGTGGCTTGGGCGTGCTCAACCTGGAAGGGTTGTGGACCAGGTACGAGGACACGGCGCCGGTCTTCGAGGAACTGGCCGGGATCTCCGATCCGCTGGCCGCGACCCGGCGGCTCCAGCAGGTGTACGCCCGGCCGATCCAGCCCGAGCTGATCGATGCCCGCTTGCACGAGATCCGCGCCGCCGGTGTGCCGTTCGCGGCGTCCCTCAGTCCCAAGAACGTCCGGGAGCACGCCGAGCGCGTGGTCCGGGGCGGTGTCGACTTCCTGGTCATCCGCGGTACCACGGTCTCGGCCCAGCACGTGTCCTCGACGGCCAACTCGCTTGATTTGAAGCAGTTCATCCGGACCCAGGACATCCCCGTGATCGTTGGGGGATGTGCCAACTACCACACGGCCCTGCACCTGATGCGGGCCGGTGCGGCGGGCATCCTGGTGGGCTTCGGCGGAGGTGCCCGGCGTGCCATTCGCAACGTGCTGGGCATCGAGGTACCGATGGCGACGGCGGTTTCGGATGCGGCGGCCGCCAGGGGCGATTACCTGGATGAGTCGGGCGGCCGGTACGTGGCGGTCATCGCCGATGGTTCGATCGGCGGGTCGGGCGACATCGCCAAGGCGCTGGCCTGTGGGGCGGACGCCGCCATGGTCGGCGTACCGTTCGCGCGGGCCGTCGAGGCGCCGGGACGCGGGTACCACTGGGGGCCGGAGGCCTGGCATCCCCAGTTGTCGCGCGGGCTGCGGGCCCACTTCGACACCATCGGTACGTTGGAGGAGATCCTGGTCGGCCCCAGTTCCATCGCCGATGGCTCGATGAACCTGGTGGGGGCCCTGCGCCGTACCCTGGCGTCGACCGGGTACACCGACGTCAAGAGCTTCCAGAAGGCCGAGCTGATCCTGGTGTGACGGGGTTGAGACAAAGGGGACTGAGACAAAGGGGACGGTTCTTTTTGTCTCAGGCCTGAGACAAAAAGAACCGTCCCCTTTGTCTCAACCCCAAGTTCTTGTTCGAGGATGGTGAGGATCGCCGAAGGATCGATCACCACAAGGGTAACCCATCCTCGTCGTACATCAGGTCGTCGTGACTGCCCAGCTTCGCAGCTTCTGCCCGGTAGGTGTCGAGGGACGCCTCAATCCGGGTAGTGTCACGTTGTCGCCGGTCGTTGTCCGACAGGCTCAGCCCAGCCCGTACGCTTTGTGCAACAGCCAGACCGGGTGGACGACCGTGGCGCCGGTGGCGGCCGCGATCTGCCAGCGGCAGGTCTCGGTGTCGCAGACGGCCAGTTCGGGGTTGACCTCTTTGACCTTGTCGAAGAGGGGTTTCCCGACCGCCATGGCGACGTCGTACTTCTCCTTCTTGAAGCCGTAGGTACCGGCGATGCCACAGCAGGTGGCCTGCGCGTCGACCACGGTGAGCCCCGGGATCAGGCTCAGCAGGGCCATGGCCGGTTTGCCCATGCCCTGTCCCTTGAGCTGGCACGGGGCGTGGTAGGCGACCGTCAGATTGACCGGCGTGAAGTCGAGCGGGAGCTCGCCGTGTTCGGCCAGGTCGAGCAGGAACTCGCTGGTTTCGCGGATGCGGGTGCCGACCGTGGTGACCGTCGGGTCGTCCACTCCCATGATCTCGCGGGCCTCGTGCTTGAGCATGCCCACGCAGGAGGCCGCCGAACCGATGATCGGCGTGCCGGGTTCGACGTTGAGCTTGTCGGCCAGCGTACGCACGTACTTGCGGGCGGTGTCGAACAGGCCGTTGGACTGCAGGGCCAACCCGCAGCAGCCCTGGTCCGGGACTACCACCTCGTAGCCGATGTGCTCCAGTATCTCGACCGTCTTGATGGAGGTCTCGACCTCGAAGTACTGCCCGGCGCAGCCGACGAAGAGGACGACCTTGCCCCGGGTGGGGGTGGTGGCCGGCGTGTGTTTCTTCCACCAAGCGGCGAAACTGTGGCTGCGCGCCGTGGGCATGGCGGCCTTGCGGTGAATACCGACGACCTTCTCCATGCCCCACCGGACCGGGGTCCAGCCAAGGGCGGCGTTGGCGACCGGCGCGATCGGGCGCATGGCCATGCCCATGACGGTGGTGCGGGAGATGAGTTGGTCGCGCAGCGGCATGTGGTTCTGGTGCTTCATGGCGGCGCGGGCCACCGAGTTCAACTCGGCGATCTTGACCCCCTGCGGGCAGACCAGGGTACAGGTACCGCACGAGGAGCAGTAGTCGACGGTATGGTCGACGGAGGCGCCGTGGCGGTACCGCTCGGCCTGGGGACCGACGAACTTGGGTCCGGCGAACAGCGGGGTCACCGCCATGACCGGGCACTGGGTTTCGCAGATCGTACACTTGACGCACTGGTCCAAACTGGCGCGCGCCAATAGGTTGTGCTCGTAGGAGTCGGTCTCAAGCATTGGTCTTCCCCTTCTTCCCCTGGTTCGTCGCGGGCGCACTCTTCGTCACGGGTCCGCCGGTGATCGCGTCGGCCGCTTGTACGGCACTCGCCACGGCGATCGCATCGCCGGATTTCTCAGCCCAGCGGATCGCCCCGGCCAGCAGGCCACCCGCGACATGGAGATTCTCGTACACCGGTTTCGCGCCGTCGAGCGGCCGCATGGCCTGGTCCACGCCGACGCCGACGGCGAACAGCGCCTGGTCGTTCCAGTAGTCGCCGGTGATCAGGTCCGGTTGGTCGGTCCCGGTCAGAGGCAGGCCGAACACAGTCTCGCTGACGGTGCCGTACGAATCCAGGCGCAGGGCGCCCGACTCGAAACCACCGGGCGTGTAGACGAAATTGTCCGCGGCCCAGGCTTGGTCGTGGCCGGCTTCGTGCAGGGTGACCGATTCCAGTCGTTGGGTACTGGCCTGGAAGCCGGTCACCTTGGAGCCGAGTACGACCCGTACCCCGAGCGACAAGGCAACTTGCGTCAGGGCCTCGTTCAGCCGCATACCCGGTACCGAGGGCGGCGGCAGGAGCGCCTCGACGACCGGCCGGCCCAGCTTGGCGGCCAGGCGGGCGGCGACATCCGGTTGGGCCAGTCCCAGGATGGCGGGCAGGCAGATGGCCTCTTCCGCCTTGACCTGAGCCTTGACCAGGTCGGCGAAGTGGTCGAGGTACGCCGGATCGTCGAGGGCCTTGGCGTAATTGACGGGGAATGAATCGACCTCGCCGGGCCGGGCCGGCAAATCGATGTGGTACCCCGTGGCCGTCACACCGGCCGTTTTCGCCAGGTTGGCGGCGCACAGTTCCGGATAGAAGTCCTTGATCTGCCGCGGCCCCACCACCGCCAGGCTGGCCTTGCCCGGCCACACCATCGACGGCTGGACCAGGTACGTCGGGCGCATCGCGCCAAGCGCCGTGGGGACGAGGTGGTTCTCGCCGTCCCCGGCGACGAGTACCGCAGGCACCACACCGGCCAGCCAATCGACGGCGGCCTTGACGGCGGCAGCGTCGAACAGCGCGTACGGATGACCAGGGTGCTTGGCGGCGAATCCGGGCAACTCGTCGAAGGGATGGGTCACGGGCTGATCGGAGTCCGGCGCGTAGCCTAGAACATCGACGCTGCCCTGCCCGAGTTGGATGCCGCCGATGCCGAAGGTCAGGAGGGTGACGGTTTGCCCCTGCTGGGCTAGGCGGATGGCGGCGCTCAGTCCGGCCAAGCCCGCCCCGATGACGACGGTGTCGGTCATTTCTCCTCCTCGGGTGCTGGTACGTTGGGGATTTCGTCGGCCAGGGGCAGATCGTCGACCGGATCGGTCTCCACTGAGGGTGGCGACGGCACGTGCGCGATGTCCAGGGTGCCTTGGAAGATCCATTCGTCCAGGGCGGCCTGCCGTACCTGGTCGTCGTGCAGGATGGGCCACAGGCCGATCCAGCGGTTCGTCAGGAAGAGCTTGAGCAAGCCCGTGGCCCGCTCGGCGTCGATCACGCCTTCTTCCTGGGCGATCCCGGCCACCCGGGCCGAGCAGAAACCGCCCTGACAAGGTCCCATGCCGATCCGCAATTGCCGGCGCAGGTCGTCGAAACTGGCGTGCGGGTGGAGCTTCAGCAGATCGGTGATCATCGTCCGGTTCGCCAGTTCGCACTCGCAGATGATGGGCGTGGTGAGCCGGTCGGCCTCCCGGTCGCGCAAGCGGTGGGTGACCAGGTAGTTGTGGCCCGGCTCGTTGCCTGGGCACAACTCTTCGGCGGTACGGCACGGGTGCGAGGTACCCATCTGCTCTTCCATGGCGTCGACGATGTGCTCGGCCATCAGCCGGTAGGTCGTCAGTTTCCCGCCGCCGATGGTGATGAGCCCGCGCAAATCGTCGCGGGTCGAATGGTCGATGACCGCCATGCCGCGGCTCATGTGGCGGGTGTCGGACGCCGCGACGCGGTCATCCTTGATCAGCGGCCGGGCGCCGGCCCAGGCGTGCAGCGCGCGGGCTTGGCGGAAACCGGGGACCAGGTCCTCGCCGGCGTCGAACATCTGCTGGACCTCGTCGCGCGGAATCTCCAGGTGGTCGGGGTCTTCGACTTTGTGATCGGTGGTACCGATGATGCACACCGTGTGGAGCGGGACGATGATGTCGCCGTCGGCCGGATAGATGCAGCGGTTGACAACGGTGTTGACCAGGCGGTGGCTCATGGCGATCATGATCCCCCGGCCGGGGATGACCGCGACGGGGGGCAGACCCGCCATGCGGGTGATCTGGCCGGCCCACGGTCCGGCGCAGTTCAGGACGAAGGAGCAGTCGATCTGGACGACCTCACCGGTTTTCAGGTCGGTGGCGGTGACGCCAGTCACCTGCCCGTTGCCGTGATGGACCTGGGTGACCTTGTGGTACGCCAGGGCCTCCCCGCCGTACTGCTTGGCCGACTCGGTTGCGCTCCAGACCAGTTGCCAGCCGTCCACGGTACCGTCCTGTACGGCGAAGGCGCGCTGGATGTGGGGGTTGAGGCGGGGTTCGCGGGCCAACGCCTGGGCCGGTGTGATTTCTTCCGCCGGTACCCCGGTGGCGACGGCCCCCGCCAGGAAACGGTCGCCGAAGGCAGGGTCGTCCTTTTCGGTGACGACGAACAGGCCGCCCGTCCGCTCGACGGCGTCCGGTTGGATCCGGGTCAAGGTGGCGTTTTCGGAAGCACACTCGGTGGCGGACTCAGGATCCGACACGACGTAGCGTCCGCCGGAATGGAGCAGGCCGTGGAACCGGCCGGAGGTACCTTGGGCCAGATCGGCTCGATCGAGCAGTATCGTACGATACCCGCGCATCGCACAATCGCGGAGGACACCGATCCCAGTGGAGCCTCCGCCGATGACCACCACATCAGTGGTTAGCTTCTTCATTGAAAACCCTCTCATTCAGAGATGGCACGACTCGACAACGCCGAACGTGCCGCTCTTCTAAGGTACCAAGATCGGCGAGTAGTTGACCGGTTGATCTGTGGAGTTTTGCCCGTCTTTGCCCGTCGATCTGAGAGAATGTGCAACCCCGGAGCTGCCCGCTGGGTGGAGCTGCCAGCGGCCACCTGGCGATCGGTGCGTACGGGGGCTGTGCAAGGTACGGACTCGCTGGGTTGTCGACGATATGTCTACATTTGCTAGAATGTAGACATGTCTTCGATCAGCATCGCCGAGTTGCGCCAGAACCCGGCACCCGCGTTGGCGGCCGTCGAACTCGGCCAGACCCTCACCGTCACGCGCTACCGCCAGCCCATCGCGCGGCTGGTACCCACGGCTCGCCCGGTCGTGCGGGGTACTGACCTCATGGCGGCATTGGCGTCAACACCGGTCGACGCCGAGTGGGCGGAGCAACTCGAAGCCGAACGAGCGGCGGATGAGGGCGACGATCCGTGGGTTCGCCAATGAGAGCCCTGCTCGACACCAGCGTCCTCGTTCCCGTGTCCGAGCCGGATCAAGCCCCGCCTGACCTGCGGGACATCGATGAAGTATTGGTGTCGACTCTGAGCTTCGCTGAACTGGCCATCGGGGTTCACTCCGCCGCTAGCGTCGCCGTCCTGCGGCACCGCCTAGACCGGCTGGCGGTTTTGCGCGACCTTTTCGGACAGGGCCTGCCATTCGATGAGGACTGTGTGCGAGCCTATGAGCGACTCTTGGCGCACGTCGCCGACAACGGTGGCGACGTCAAGGCCCGCCGGTTCGACCGGCTGATTGCGGCATGCGCTCTGGCCCAGGACGCCACTCTGGTGACGCGGAACGCCGATCACGTCGCCAACCTGTCGCCACTGGTCACAGTGGAGGTACGCTGAGGCGGCCTCTCGGTCTGAGAGAATGTGCAACCCCGGAGTTGTCTGCCGGTGATCGCTCGAAGACACCTTGCCTGCGTCGTGAAATGTCGGATTTTCGACAACTCTAATGTAGGATTTTCGTCATTTGAAATGTAGGATTTTCTGAAAGACACTGATGTTGAGTCGGATCCGCATGAGAAGGAGATGTGATGTTCATCGAACGTCGTTTGACTGCCAAGCTGACACAGTTGGCGAGCCAACTGCCGGCTGTCTTCCTCACCGGGCCGCGCCAGTCGGGCAAGAGCACGCTGCTCCACCGGGCGTTTCCGGACCACGCTTATGCCAATCTGGAAGAACCCGATCTGCGGCAGTTCGCCGCCGAAGACCCGCGCGGTTTCCTGGCTCGACTCGGGACTCCAGCTATTATCGACGAGGCTCAACGCGTGCCCGACTTGTTCTCGTACCTCCAGATCGCCATCGATCAGAAAGATCGACCGGGTAGTTACCTCCTGTCCGGTTCGCAGAACTTTCTCCTCATGCGCTCAATCTCGCAGTCGCTGGCTGGCCGGGTCGGCCTGCTGACGCTCCTGCCTTTGTCACTGCCGGAACTGTTCCAGTCCCAGTTGGTGCCTGACACGGCTGATTCCTGGATGATTCAGGGCGGTTATCCGCGCTTGATGGCTGGCGGCATCGACCCGGCTGACTACTTCCCCAGCTACGTGGCGACATATCTGGAACGCGACATTCGCGCCGAGACGGGGGTGCGCGATCTGACCCGTTTTACGACGTTCCTTCGGATGGTAGCTGGCCGTATCGGCAGCCCGATCAACCTGGCTGACGTTGGCCGTCAAGTTTCGGCCGACGCCCGTACCGTTGCCGCTTGGTTGGCCATTCTCGAACAATCGTCGGTTGTTTTCCGTCTGCCGTCCTGGCATGCCAACTGGGATAAACGATTGGTCAAAACGGCCAAGCTCTACTTTTCCGACACGGGCTTGGTCTGCTCGTTGCTCGGCCTAGACTCGGTGGGTCAGCTTCAGGCCAGCGACCTGCGCGGCCGCATTTTTGAGAACGCCATCGTGGCCGATATCGCCAAAACCTTCTTCAACCAGGGTCGTACGCCACCCCTGTCGTTTGTCACCAGCCTTAACCCCGGCCAGACTGAAATCGATCTGGTTATCGAATCGGGCCGTGACCTGCACCTGATCGAAGTCAAGGCGGCCCAGACCGCCAACAGTCGCCATGTTCAGGCGGTGGCGGGGTTTGCTCCCCCCGGGTACACCGTCCGCAGCCGTCAGGTGGTCTACGACGGACCCGACGGTCTGACATTGTCCGGCGTGCAATTCACCAACTGGCGGGCTTTGGCCCAACAATCAGTACCGGTCGAACGGGGGGCCGGCTGAGCGGTCTCGCTACCTCGGGCTGACTTCCAGACCCATGGCGGCGACGTGGATAGCCCTGTCAGGCCGGGTCCGCCAGGCGTACCTCGATCGACAGCGGCGCGTCGGCGGGGTGCCAGGCGATCGGCCCGGTGAGGTGGCTGACCGCCCGTAGATCGGGTTCGACCGATTGCAGGCGCGCCACGTCATCGGCTGGGCCGGACACGGTCATCGAGTCGATCTCGGCTTTCATGGACACCTTGGCGGTCGATTTCGCGCCCCGGATGGCGATGAGGGCCGCCGAAACCGTGTCGAGCACGGCCGGATCGGCGTTCGCCAGCGGCCGGTCGACGACGGGCCAGGCCGCGCGGTGAACCGAGCCGTCGTGGTACCACCGCCAGACCTCCTCTGTCACGAAGGGGCAGAAGGGGGCGAACAGCCGCAGCAGGACGCCCAGGGCGATGCCCAGCGCCGCGCGGGCCGACTGGGTACCGGGGGAGTGATCAGGGGTGTCGCCATTTTGCCCATATGACCGCTCCTTGACGAACTCGATGTAGTCGTCGCAGAAGGTCCAGAAGAAACGCTCGGTCGCCTCCAGGGCGTCGGTGTACTGGAACTCCTCCATCGCCTGGGTCGCCAGCGCCACCACGCCGTGCAGGGTTTCGAGCATGGCCAGATCGGCCGGATCGGTCACGGCGTCGAGCGTCCAGGCCGCCGGGTCGTTGCCGGGCAGGTTGAGGATCAGTTTGGAGGCGTTGAGGATCTTCGTCGCCAGCCGCCGCCCGACTTTCATCTGGGTTTCGTCGAAGGGCGAGTCGGTACCCGGACGGGCCATGGCAGCCCGCCAGCGTACGGCGTCGGAGCCGTACTGCTCCAGGATCTGCGTCGGTACGACGGCGTTGCCCTTGGACTTGGAGAACTTCTTGCGGTCGGGGTCCCTGACAAAGCCCGACAGGGTGGCCGTCGCCCACGGCAGACAGCCGTTTTCGAGGTGGGCACGGACAATGCGCGAGAACAGCCAGGTCCGGATGATGTCGTGGGCCTCCGGAGCCATGTCCATGGGGAAGGTGAGTTTCCACAGATCCTCGTCGCGCGTCCAGCCACACGCCAGTTGCGGAGTCAGCGAACTGGTCGCCCAGGTGTCCATCACGTCCTTGTCGGCCGTGAAACCATTCGGCTGGTCGCGTTGCGATTCGGTGTATCCCCGCGGGGCCAGGGTCATCGGGTCAACCGGTAATTGGGACTCGTCAGGCACGATCGGGCGGGCGTAGTCGGGGTTGGCTTGGGCGTCGAGCGGGTACCAAATCGGGAAAGGTACGCCGAAGAAGCGCTGACGGGAGATCAGCCAGTCGCCGTTGAGCCCGTTTACCCAATCTTCGTAGCGGTGCTTCATGTAGTCGGGGACCCAGGCCAGTTCCTGGCCCAGCTCCAGAAGAATCTGGCGCAGGCCGGCGTCCTTGCCGCCGTTGCGGATGTACCACTGGTTGGAGGCCACGATCTCGAGCGGCTTGTCGCCCCGCTCGTAGAAAGACGCCTGGCGCATGGTCGGCGTCGGCTCACCGTCGAGGTCACCCGTCTCGCGCAGCATCGCCACCGTCGCCTCGCGGGCCGAGTACGTCGTCTTGCCCGCCAGCGCCTCGTACCGCTCCGGGTTGGCTACCCACTCGGGTGTGTCCCGGGCCAGGCGCCCGTCGCGCCCGATCACGGTCCGGGTCGGCAACCCGAGTTCGCGCCACCACTGGACGTCGGTTCGGTCGCCGAACGTACAGCACATGGCGATGCCCGCGCCCTTGTCCATCTCGGCCGCCCGGTGGGCGAGCACGGGAATTTCGATGCCGAACAGCGGGTCGGTCACGGTCGTACCGAAGAGCTCCTGGTACCGTTCGTCGTTCGGATGGGCGATCAGAGCGCAGACCGACACGATGAGTTCCGGGCGGGTGGTCTCGATGTAGACCGGGCTCCCGTCCGGCTTGTGGAAGGCCACCCGGTGGTAGAAGCCGGGGTAGTCGCGATCCTCGATTTCAGCCTGAGCGACTGCTGTGGCGAAGGTCACGTCCCACATGGTCGGCGCGTCATCGAGGTAAGCCTCATCGCGGGCCAGGTTGCGTAGGAAGGCGGTTTGGGACACCCGCATCGCCTCAGGGGAGATCGTCGAGTAAAGCTGGTTCCAGTCGACGCTCAGCCCGATGTGGCGCCAGAGGTTCTCGAAAGCCTGCTCGTCGATGGCCGTGAGCTGTTGGCACAGTTCGATGAAGTTGCGGCGCGAGATGGGCAGTTGCTTCTTCAGATCGGAGCTTTCGGACGGGACGAAATCCGGGTCGTACGGCAGGGTCGCGTCGCAGCGTACCCCGTAGAAGTTCTGGACGCGCCGTTCGGTCGGCAGTCCGTTGTCGTCCCACCCCATCGGGTAGAAGACCTCGAACCCGCGCATCCGCTTGTAGCGGGCGATCAGATCGGTGTGGGTGTACGAGAAGACGTGCCCGACGTGAAGGGAACCGGACACGGTCGGGGGCGGGGTATCGATCGAGAAGACCTGGTCGCGGGACTGGGGCCGGTGGAAGGCGTACGTGCCTTCGGCCTCCCAGATCGCCGACCACTTGGCTTCCAACCCCTCCAGTTGGGGCTTGTCCGGGGCGATGCCCGGTGTCTCGTCAGTCATGGGCTCCATCCTAGTGGTCAGCGTGGTCGGCCCGGTGGCAGGCCGTCACGGTACGGTGAGGACGACGGGCACGCTGCTCGGGCCGAAGCGGTCCAGGTCGGCGTGGCGGACCTGGATGAAATGGCTGCCCGAGGTCAGCGGCAGTTGGCCCTTGCTGGTACCGGACGCATCGAGGCGGACGGTGGCGGTCACGGCGCCGTCGACGACGAGGTTGGCACTGGCGCCGGGCAGCCCGGTGACGGTGAAGACGGCCTGGGTACCTTGGACGTCGACCGTGAGGCTGGGCGGGTCCGCGATGTCGTACAGAACGGCGGTGGATTCCGGGTTGGTGTTGGAGCTGGCCGTCACAACGCCACGCGTGTCCAGGAATTCGGCATTCACGTTCGCCGTGGTCCAGTTGCCCTGCTGGTCGGCCAGGACGGAGAAGACGGTCTCGCCGATGTGGACGGTGATGGTCGAATTGGGCGCGGCGGTACCGGCTACCACCGGGAAGAGGTTGTTGAGCCGGCCGGTGTCCACCGTGACGATCTGGGCGGCGCCGGGACCGGGCGTGCCGGTACTGGTGGGTGTGGCCGCCGGTGAGGGTGCCTGGGTGGCGGGTGGCGAGGTGGAATCGCCGGTCGGGCCGGGATGCTGGGCCAGGCCGATGCCGATGATGCCCGCGAGTATCAGGAGGATGACGATCAGGATGCCGATGGCCCGCAGGACCACCCGCCGGCGGTTCGGGCGGGGTGAGTCTTCTTCGAGCTGATGGCGGGCGACTCCGGCCGGGGGTACGGCTGGCTCAGCCTTTGGTTCGGAGAGCGGTTCGGCCGGGACGGGTCGCAGGGCCGGTCGCGGCCGTGGCGTCGGTTCGGTGGCCGACTCGGCCGGCTGGCCCGGTTCCGCGCTGAACAGGTCCGCCACGGGCTGGGGCAGGGGCAGCGGGGTCCGCACGCAGGGTCCGTTGGTGCGAAGATAGTCGACCAGGCTGGCCGCGCCGCCGACGCCCGCCACCGCGGGCAGGACGGTGGTACGCAGATGGGCGGCGACTTTCACGACGTCGGACAGTGCGGTGCGGCAGTACTGACAGGTTCGGACGTGATTGAGGATCCACGTCCGTTCGATGTCGGACAGGTCTCCGTGGAGGTACGCGCCGGACCGCTCCCACACCGTACGGCAGAATGAGTCCTCGGGCGCCCCGTCCACGTGGCCGCGTACCCACTCCTGTCGCAGCCCTTCCCTGGCGCGGTGAAGGACGGCCGGAACCTCGCCCGGATCGACTCCGAGAAAACGGCCCATCTGAGCCGGTTTCATGAGTTCGGCGTGGCCGTACCAGAGCACTTCCCGCCAGCGCCGCGGCAACCGGTAGTAGGCGGTGGTGAGAAGGGCGTCGGTGCCCGTACGTCCGGAGGTGGAGGCGACGGCCCGGATGACCAGGTAGAGGTACGGCCGGAAACCGGCGGCCGCCTCATCGTCGTCGCGGGAATCCAGGATGTGGACCCACGCCCGCGCGCTGATCGCTTCCCAATCGTCTTCGGGGGCCAATCCCTGGGCGACCGCGAACCCATAGGCGCCGTGACGGCGCCACAATTCCAGTCCAGCCTCCCGGTCCCCATTCCGGGCGGCGGACAGCAAGTCACGATCCGCAGTCAATCGGTACCTCTCCTGCGCACATCAACCATGGTGGGCGCTGAACCCAGCGCCCGGAGATACCCCACCAGAATAACAGGTGCCGGCGACGAACCGGCCAGTGCTGAAGCCCTTGGGGAAAGTGTAGCCTCTACGAAGCGGTACCGACACCCAGCAACGACCGCAGGAGATCGGGATCGTACGTGTTGGTGTTGGTGTTCCACAACTGGGTGGTGACGTCCTTTCCGCCGAAGTCGAACTGTGGCGTATTGGTGATCCCGTGTTTAGAGCCATAGGTTTGAATGCCGGCGACGAATCGCCCGGTGGCCTGGTTGTCGAAGCACGTCTGGAAGCCCGTCACCTCGTCGGGCGTCATGTTGATCTCGTCGGGAATCGTGGCGCGGAGCTGGTCGTCCGTCAAGCCGCTGCCATCGGTTGGCTGATCGATGAAGAGCTGATTGTTGTAGGCGGGGAACACGCCCTGGATGTCGGCACACGCCGCCGCCACAGCCGCATCGCCTGAGGTCGCGCCTTCGAAGCTCAACGGGTGGATGACGATGTTGACTTGGCCGCTGGTGGCGATGGAATCCATGGCCGCGCTCAACGTCAGGTTGGCCCCCCGGCAGACAGCGCAGTTGTAGTCGAGCCACATGTCGAAGGTCGGGGCCCCGTCCGTCGGCGGGGCGAGGTAGATCCCGTTCTTGGCCGCGTTGGCGTTCGGCGGCACGTCGGTACCGCCGGTGGCGGCGCTGGCGGAATGGGCGACGATGCCCCAGGTGGCGAAGCCCACGACGAGGGCGAAGACGACCACACCGAGACCGAAGAACATGATCTTGTTCCGGCGATCCTTCGACGCTTCCGCCAGCCGCTGGGCGGCGAGTTGTTCGCGGCGGGACCGGCGAGTCTGAGAACTGCTTGCCATGCTAAAGCCTTTCGGTGAGGTATCGGCCGGCCGAACCCGGTATCGGCCACTATCCGGGGTTCAGTGGAAGGTGACGACGATCTGACTCGGATCAGAAAAGTCGGCACTCATCTGCGTAATCGCGGACTCATTATTGTACAAGTGTAGTCCGTCGACCGAAGCGGCATGGAAATTGAGGCTGATCTTGAGGTCGGCTGTGGCGGACGTGTACCCCATGCCAGTATCCGGTTCGAGGGTTGGTTTCAGCGAGGAAATTTTCGTGGCACCCGACGCCAGGGTCCAGGTGACGGTGGTCTGATCGACCGGACTGTCCGGATTGTCCGCCACCTGGAACCCACAGCCGCTCGGTGCGATGTCCTGCTGGGCCACGCACCAGTCCAGTTTGGCCTGGGCGGCCTTGAGGATGAGGGCGGTTCCCTGGTCGCTGAGGGTGAAGTGCATCTGGTCGAACGTGGGATTCGACTCGGGGTACGCGATGGTGAAGGTGCCGGCGTCCAACGTCACCATGGTGTCCGAACTGGCGAAGGTGTAGACGCCGGGGAAGAGGTCGAGCTGGCCGGCGAAGTCCACATCGGCGCCGTTCAGGGTCAGTGCCACGCCTTTGGACGTCAGGCTGGAGATGTCCAGCACCAGGAAGCCGCCGTTCAGGAGCCAGTTGCGCCCGTGCTTTTGCACGGTGAAACTGGCGTTCACGGTTTGGCCGCCCAGCGTGTAGGTGGCCTGGATGACGGCCGGAGTTTTGTCGGATTGGCCCGCCGGTACGTCGATATCAGTGAGCGGGTTCGCCGCCATGACCGCCGCCATGAAGTCATCGGTCATGAAGGTGCGATCCTCCGGCTGGGTGGCGCTGTAGGTCAGCGCGGTGGTGGCGTCGCCGACCGCCAGGGCGTTCAGGTACGATTGGACGGCCTCGGTCGGGGTACGGTCCCCGGTCTGGCCGGCGTCGGGCGTCGGATGGATCAGCCGGTACGCGGCCAGTCCGGCGCCCAGCAGGATGGCGATGACCAGCAGCACGATCAGGACGGTCCGGCCGGTGTGCCGCTGCGGTTCCGGGTCCTCCGGGGCGTACGTCTCGGCTCTACCCGGCGAAGCCGGATATGGTGGGTACGACATGGCCCCCGCCCTTTCTCCACGTGGGATGTGGTCGATCGTCGTGGTTATTCATCCATCAGTGTACGACAGCGTGGTGGCTCACCGGCGCTTGGGGCCGGACATGATGGTGGGACCGGCCAGGGGGTTGCCCTGGCCGGTCCCACCGCGATTCATGTACCGCCGGCAGTCAGCGACTGCCGATCGCTACTAGCTGGTGTACCCAACGGTCGTCCAGTCGTACGGCTGGCGCGACATGCCGAAGGCGCCGATGTTCGCCAGGTTGGCGCGGACGGCGATCAGCTCGGGGCGCTGGTACAGCGGCAGCGTGTGCACCGCGGTCCAGATGGCCTCGGCATCGTCCTGGCCGATGGACAACCGCTTGGCGGAATCCATCTCGGACGCCAGGGCGGCCTTGTTGTTGTCGACGGTCGGAATGGTCAACTGGGCGAAGTTCGAGCCGCCGTCGCTGCCATAGATCTGCGACACGTTCATCAGCGGGAAGGGCGTGCCCATCCAGGAGAAGGCGATGATGTCGAAGTTCTCATCCGAGAGGACGCCCGGCCACTCGGTCTGGGAATCGACCGACTGGTTGATCAGGTTGATGCCGATCGCCTTCAGCATGGACTGGGCCTGCTGATACTCGTTGGCCGCGGCGGTGACGCCGGAGAGCTGGGCGAACTTAACGTCCAGTTCCTGGCCGTTCTTGGTGTAGAAGCCGTTAGCACCCATCGTCCAGCCGTCGGATTCGAGCAGCGACTTAGCCTTGGTCGGGTTGTAGTCGATGCCGGTCTTGGCGCCGAGGTCGACGTAGCCGGCCTGTACTGGCATGAAGATGTTGTTGTTGAGCGGCTTCGCCGTGCTGGCACCGGGCAGGCCGGCCATGTCGGACGCGGCGATCTGCGAACGGTCGAGACCCATGACGATGGCCTGGCGCACGTTCTGGTCGGCGAGGAGCGGCGACTTGGAGTTGAACGTGAACTGGCGGAAGTTCGGGCCCTCAGCGGTACGCACAACCGAGTTCGGCGTGTTCGTGGCCTGGACGTAGCCGTCGGCGTTGAGGCCGAGGTCGAGGTAGTCGACTTCCTGGTTGGCGAAGGCCTGCACCTGGGCGGTCTGATCGGAGATCAGCTTCCAGGTCAGCTTGTCGAGCTTCGGCTGCTGTCCCCACCAGTTGGGGTTCGGCACCTCGACGATGTCGCCGGAGGTCGGGTCGTAGCTCTGGATCATGTAGGGTCCGGACTGCCAGGCGTTCGGCAGGGTCGCCCAGCCGTTATTGAACGTGTCGGCGTCCTTGCAGGAAGCAGCCGGCATCGGGCCGTACTGAATGATGCCCTGCCAGTCGGGATAGGTGGACTGGAAGGTGAAGATGACCTCCGAGGGGTCGGCGCCCTGCGCGACGGACTGGAGCGAGCTCCAACCATCGGTCGAGGCAGCCTGGAAGTCGAGGTCGGCGCCGTTCAGGGCTTTCCAGGTCGCGATCCAGTCGGCCGCGGTGATCGGGGAGCCATCGTTCCAAGCGGCCTTGGGATTCATCTTCAGGTCGACGACCAACTGGTTATTGGTGATGGTGTCGGTGATGCTGGCGATGTAATCCGGGTCGATCGTCAAGTTGCCGACGCCGTCGGAGAAGTAGAACGTCGGATTCACCGGGCTCAGCGCCAGGATGGCGGAGTTCTCGTTGCCGTTGATGTTGTTCATGTTGAACGTGGTGAGCTGATACTCGTAGGTGCCGGTGAAATCGCCGCCCTGCTTGACCTTGGAGTACGCCACGGGATTGACGTCCCAAGCGCCGGCGCTACTGGACCCCTGGCCGCTGGACCCACCGCAGCCGGCCAGCGACAGTGCAAGTGCCCCGACCACCGCTAATGGGATGATCTTCTTCATTATGATATCTCCTTATATGTGAGTGACGCAGAACACCAGAGGTACACTGCAACTCCCGTAATTATTCCATCAGTCAAGCGGTAAACATGCCAATCTTCACCAAATTGTTATGAAACCGATGGTCAACGCGGGTCCCGCGCGCCTCAGCGGGAGTCAGGCGACCAGGGAGCGGGGGAAGAAACAGGCCACCGCGTGGTCGTCGCCGGTGGCGTCCAGACCGGGCACTTCGGATTGGCAGCGCTGTTGTTGGGCCGGCGTCAGCGTCTCGAACAGCGGGCACCGGGTATGGAACTTGCACCCCGACGGCGGATTGGCCGGGTTCGGCAGGTCGCCTTTCAGGACGATTCGGCGGCGCGCCCGTTCGACCTCGGGGTTGGGGATCGGGATGGCGGAGATCAGCGCCTGGGTGTAGGGGTGGGTCGGCGCTTCGTAGATGGCGTCGACCGAGCCGACCTCGACGATCGAGCCGAGGTACATGACGTAGACGCGGTCGCAGATGTGGCGGATCACGGCCAGGTCGTGGGCCACCAGGAGGTACGACAGGCCGAGGCGGCCTTGCAGGTCCTCCAACAGGTTGATGACGCCGGCCTGGATCGACACGTCCAGCGC
>Ga0123354_10000822_pt1 | contig 34119 bp, 26 predicted proteins | sample TergutLab28metaG_2_FD_97872 | JGI IMG/M metagenome (GOLD analysis project Ga0123354, IMG submission 97872) | Labiotermes labralis P4 segment gut microbial communities from Petit-Saut dam, French Guiana - Lab288 P4 | ecosystem: Host-associated > Arthropoda: Insects > Digestive system > Gut ... | reverse complement strand
CTCCTGACAAATCGTCTGCCGTGCACGCTTGTGATCATCGGACAACTGCCTTGGGACCCATCTGCTACACACTTTCCTATACCCGAGGTCATTATGGACAATACTGTACGCACAGCCATGACTCATGTTGAATGCTGTCGCAATTTCATCAACAGTGACTCGCCTGTAGTCATGGATTCGCTGCTTGACCTGCTGTTTCAATGTCTCACTTGCCACGCTAATTGGTCTCCCACTCCGGTGTTCATGACTGGCATTTTGTCATCCGTTTCGAAATCTTTCCACCCATTCATACACTCTCCCCTGACTCAAACAACTGTCTCCATACTGAACCATCATTCTTCTGTAGATTTCAGAAGGCTTCATACCCTCTGACCACAAAAAACGATTAATGCTCGTTGCTCTTCCATGGTGCAAGTTGACAGTGGAACTGCCATGTTGTACGGCCTACTGCGCAGGCTCAAACTGTTTGATCGTCACGACCCCTATATGACAAATTGCTAAGGAGCCATTTTGTGTACCGAAATAAGATTTTTCCTTGTGCATAATTTTTCATGCACTTTAGAATAGCATTCCCGTTATTTAACGACTTTCCCACGTATATTACAAATTAAAAACAGATGTAATTTCAAATATAAAATAACATAGGTAATAAGGTTAAAAAGTTATAAGTAATAAAATCTTTAGAATATATATATATATATACACACACACACATGTATATTCTAAAGAGGAAATGAATTTTGGTAGCTTACAGTTAAAAGAAAGGTATGATCTAAGCATACAAAAAATTTCTTTGTGTTCCTACATATAAGTAAGATTACTTGGGATGCACATACTTATAAAACTGCATAAGATTGCCTACAATATATCTAACTAAACTATCTAAAATAACTGTACTACTTGTAATACAATAATTTAATATGCACACATGCCTGGCACCAGACCACCATGGCCACTAAATTTTTTATTGTACAATCTAATATTTGTGGGTACTCAGTATGGAACTTGTTTCAGGTCACCCTTCTGGAACCTAGAATTTTGAAGTGGCTCCTAGATGTTTGGACAATTTGTACACCCCTGCATTAACTCCATGCAGTACATTCCTCCCTGAGAAACCGTCAGGTCTTCAGCTAGTCAAGAAATTCCCCACATTTCATGGAAACCAAAGCATATTACAGCATTGATAAGCACTTGTCACCTGTCCCTATCCTCAGCCAGGCCAATCCAGTCCATGCCTCTTCATTCCACATTTTGAAGATCCATTTTAATATTATCCTCCCATTTACGCCTATGTTTCTAAGTGGTCTCTTTCCGTTAGGTCTCCCCACCAAAACCCTGTATGTACAACTTCTGTCTACCATAAGTGCCACATGCCCCACTCATCCCATTCTTCTCGATTTGACCACATCAGTAATATTTGGTGAGTACAGAACATACAGCTCCTTATTATCTAGTCTTCTTCACTCGCCTATTACCTCATACCACTTAGGCACAAATATATTCCTCAGCACACTATTCTGAAACACCCTCAGTCTATATTTCTCCTTTAATGTGAGACACCAAGTGTCACACCCATACAAAACAATGGGCAAAATTATAGTTCGGTATATTGTAAACTTTATATTTTTGGACAGAACACTGGAAGACAAAAGGTTCTGTACTGAAAGATAGCAAGCATTCTCTGACTTCAATCTGATCTTAATTTCTTCATGAATAGAATTTTAACTCGGTAGGGTTGTACTCAAGTACTTGAACTGTTCCAAACTTTCAAAGGGTTTACCCATCTTTATGTTGTGATTCTGTCTTGCATTCTGGTCTTGAGACATGAACATATACTTAGTTTTATCAGCATTTACTTCTAGACAAATCTCTTTGCTAGCAGCTACTAAAGCTTCTGTGTTTCTCCTTAGAGTACGAATGGTTTGAATCAACACATCAGAAAAAACCAGCAGCTGATACGTATTATTTAAGCATCCCTCCATTAAGGAAGATAAGCTGCATATATCTACCAGTAAAATAATCTGTATCATTACATTACTTAAAATCACATGCAACAGACACCTAAGGTGAAGACTTGCATGCTCTTTTGTGGGCACACTGCATATTACTCCAACACCACAGGTAGTGGCCGAGTATCACAACATCCAATGCACCCACCTCATGTGGTACCATGAATTTTCATGCCCCCAGTTTATATCTCCAAAGAGGTCTCTTCAAGGCCAGGTCTGAATCATGTAAAGACGTATGGCAAAATAATAAAACTATATATAGCAACGTTTCCAGGTATGGCAGAATATGGAAGGCATATATAAAGCCAAAACGTGAACAGTCTTAAGAAGACTAGATTCAATCAAATGTGGCGGTTACATGGTGTATAATTTTTTTTCATATGAATTTTGACAATATATTGTATCATGTTTTGGCCTATTAAGCACTGACGAAACGTCGGCGTATGATATACGGCAATATATAGTAAAATAAAATCATACTACCAAGAAGCGGGTACACATAATACCTCTTATCATGTTATAACCTTCACACCTACTAACTTTAACCGATCGTTTCACAAGTAAATACATATACACAACTGTCTGTCAATATATTTTACACACGCTTCTCTTAAAACACACCACTATCGTAGCATTACACCCTCCCTTCTAAAATAAACAAATTACAAGAACCCAAACTCTGATATATTACAATGACGCCATATTCTAAAAATGCGATTAGAACCAGTGATGTAATTTAGCACCAAAGACGCCTGTAAGTACAACTAAATCTTTCGTTGAATATGCCCAAATTACATTTTTAACCAATACTGTTTATAAAATAACTGAAATTCCGCGCCCGCCATTTTCAAATCGAATCCATCTTTCAAGGAAAATAACGAGTTTGCTCCTCATAAATTTTTCTCTATTTTTAGAACGCATAAACCGACAAATTATCCCTCAAGGATCAGCAAATGAAAAATATTAAACATCTTAAGCATGTTTACTAACTCTATATCCTCTTCAAACCTCCAAATAAAATAAAATAAGCGACCGAAATCTACAGGAAAATTCTCTACGCTAGCTTCTGCATTGCCGCCTAGCTACGACTCTTCGATCTTACGCGACGCCATAGCGCTATATTTCAGACCCGGAATCTCGACAGATTATGCACTCTTACAATTTTTACTCTCCACATACTTTATAGCGAGACAAATAAAATATACCAAAATTTCACTTCAAAAATAATTTACAAGACACTGTTTTTAGAATACCTGTACAAAATTCTTCAGTGGAAATATTAAATGTAAACCGTCTAAAATAATTCACTCCTTTCCACCACAGCACACAATGACGGCTTGGCAAGAAGGGAAGTAGTTCTACCGCGTTGGCACAGATAGCGTTGAATTCCCGCCTAAAGTTTGGACTCCGCGCTAGAGCCGTTAAAATTAAAATTAAAACAGCAATTTGTACTATAAAACACTATTTAAGTAATACATTAGCAATAAATGGAAAAAAAAGTTTTCCACAGTATATTCCATAGCGTTACGTTTTACCTGCACCAAACAAGTCTAAATTGTTTCCAATTCGCAGATCTATTTTTTGTCTTCCAAATTATAAATGACCAATGGTCAACCACCCTACTTCACAGTGTATAGAATTTAGGGTGTTATAAAATAAAATTAAAATCTATTAATATCTGTTCTGTCATATAGTATACAGAGGTTCACCAATTCTGGTATATAAAACACTTTCCATTTTTAAAAATAGTCAATATTATCTTAATAACTACCCATAAGGCTACAGACGTACGCTATTAAGAAGTAATTTCGTAGTACATTATGTATAAATATCGATTTTTTTTACATGAACATTTTGTAATTTCACTTATTACTACAATTTGTTAAAACGCTCAATACGAATTCTGCAACATTACAGAATATTTCATATTAGGAACGGTCCTTGAAATTATACCGTGTAGTATAATGCATGGAACAGTTCTAAGCACGGATCAGAAGATGGAATCTGAACAAAACACAAACGCGCATGAAATCAATAATCTGACTTCAAATCAACACTACGGTACGCACAGATGTGACATGTTATGACAGTTTAAGATGGCTCTTCAACTACAGTTACGTCCGAATGAATATAAAATAATTGTGATCTTGGGATCTTGGCGGGGGGTGGGGGAAGGAGCGTGTGTTTATGTAAATTTGCATGGTCAAAGAGAAATTTCATTTGAAAGACCATAAAAGTGAGCGTTAAGTCCTCCTACGTAGATTCTTCGGGCAATTCTTGTCTTCTTTTCTGTCTCCGTGGAGCATAGCCTTACATGAGAACCTAATTGGGCTTATGGTAGTTGATAAATTCCTTGTATTCATGAAACCCTAAGGTTCATTATCGCATTTGCAAGAGCAAGCCACTTGTCTCTACACTGAGCTAGATCATTCCAGCCCATTGCCCCATCCCATGTCTTGCAGATTAAATTTAATATTATCCTCGTATCTGCGCCTAGGTCTTCCACGTGGCTTCATTTCCCTCGACAAAATCGCGTATGCACTTCTCAAATAGGTTAGTATACGTTTTGACTTAAGTTTTCCTATATATATGCTTGGGGCTATAAATCGTTAAGGTTGAATCCTATGTCCCATTTCAGAGTGCTAATGTTCCTTTGCAAGAAGAACCACTTAACATTAATAGCTGCAATCATTTACAACGCAGTGCAAGTGAAACGCTCTCATTCTTCCACATACACAGTTGCACAAATGTACGAGTTGGTAGCCATGGAAGATCACAGAATATAGCCTCTCGAACCGCCTGTGGAGGAATTGCATCTTGTAAAGCTTATCGGAATCAGCATTCAAGTTAACAAAGGGATGGCAGAGAATTGGTCTATAACTTCGGTGTGTATTGGGTCTATCGTGATTTCTAGTTTGGTATCCACGTGTGCGTGGTCGATGGAACTGTCACAGAATGTCCGAAAAGTCATACTATTAATCGGAGATAGATGATCTGTGGATCAGAGTATAAGTTCGAACCGTTGGGTTGGTTGGATGTCAGACATGTGGGAATGAGCGTAGGACGTAAATGTGCACCTTTTTGGCATTTTAGGTTCTCCGGTACATGTATAATGCGTATCAGAGAATGTAATTCTGACACGCAAAGTGTAATGAAAATGAAAGTACGTGCCCAGACTGTAGGCGAAATACGACAGTGACGACCTAACCTGGTCATACAAAATGAAAATGGAATCTAACGACCGTCATGTTTATTGGACCGTATGTAATAGCAGCCAAAATTCTTTGACACAATCTTTTACTTATAATGGCCCCATCAGCAGGTGGAAAGTGGTCTTGATTCATGGTTTTTCCTGAACATTGTTATAACAATTTGATCTCATGTAAGCTGGACTCTGTCTGGAGTGGTGGTGGATAGCATATGATCGCAAATATGTGCTTCAGTGATTCATCTCTGTTTGCTACAAACGAAATTGGTTATTATGCCTTCATTTTACAACAATTTCTTGTTTTATATTAAAGAAACCACTGAAGGACAAATACATGCATCATTCACATCTGTAAAGAAATATTTCTGCTCAACCAACAAAACCTGATGAATGCCATGCAACTTCATTTTAACAATTTAACATACTATTTATTGCTGGGCAGTATGTTCTAACTCTATCAAGAAGCTTCAGCATTTAACATGCCTGGGTGTGTCACACAAGGGTAAAATGTGTTCCATTATCTACTCAAAATATATGCAACATTACATTCATTTACGAAAACAACTGCAACGTAATAATGTGGACACCACAGAGATACAAACTTATTTCATGCCACATATGTTATCTGGGTGTGGACGAATAAAACTTGAAACTGATTTGTCATGAAAATTAATGTACACACATATACACACCAAATTAGATCTTAATACCTGCCACTGGCACCCAGCAGCTTTGGTGTTGTGCATGTTTCATAGGAAATTGTATGCTGTTACAAATATTCATATGAAAACACAAGAACATAGACAAGTGTATTATAAGCCAGCAATGTAAATTTGCTATTAAAATATTGTATTCAAAACACAATTAGAGAACATTTCAAAAGAACTTTAGGTTAGAAAATCATACAATATCTAGTGTGCAGTTTAAAGGGAAAGTAAAGAAGCCATCAATCACATCTCAATTTTGGCAGTTATGTAATGTCCAATGTAATACATGTTTTAGCACTGTTTATTTTACTTTCCATTTTATATATCGTGTCACAATAGGATGTGTAGAATGAATTTCAGCAGGTACTTATTATTCAGATATAAGGGTCGTAAATGTATCAGACCGAATGGCACCTGGATGGCTTACATAGATTTCTTCCCTTCATTACCATCAAAACAATCTTCACAGTTCATAAATGAATTTATACAATGTATACTATACAAAATCCCAATTACATGTTGTCAATCTGCCTCAGTAGTAATTCTCTATCTTTCAAACTTTTCCAGGCCAGATCCATCTCCTCTTTTGTTGGTGGCTTCTTTTTTTGTTTTGATGCTGTAATTTTTCTATAGATGTCAAGGACTTCATTATCAGCTAACTGCAACCTCCTTTTCAGTTCCTGCCGGGACATTTCTTCACTTGCAAGCTTCCTTAGGCGTTTCAGTTGTAGAATGTTGTGATTTGATATAACCTTCAAACATTATAACAAAAATGGTAATACAGTCTCTTTTGGCACATGTTTATGAACACGCTGTGTGAGATATGATCCAACAAGGCACATCATGCTATTTATTTATTATCATAATAGCTGCATTTGTTGCTTACAATATTTACTATCACCTTTAAGATGGCCAAGGACCAAATTAAGAGTAGCGTATATTGTGTATACTCAAAGTTCCTGCCAAAACAGTTATAAAAATATTAGTTCTCCAGGTTTAGAAGTAAAGACTGTGGTACACCTGCATGCAGTGTGGTAATAGAAGCTGTATGTTGCATAGCAAAGTTAATACTGCAGGAAACTTCATTACCATATTTACACATTAGGCAGGGATACAATTACTATAATCGAATCTATTAAATCTGCCACCTATGTTCTCAATAATTAATGACACACATGCAGTTATGAACTACTGACATTAAAAGCATGTAGGTTGATAACTGCAGAAAATATGGACATAAATGGCCACAATGAATCATGAACAGTAAGTCTCTCACGTTCAGTATTTTGAAATAATTTAATGCACATTATGAACAAGAGCTGATGTATCCTAATGCCTGAGGAAAAATTTTCACACATCAAGTACCAATGAAGGGAGACGATATCCCATAAAAATTCTAAATGATACCTAAAAATTACATTATAGTCTTCATGAAATTCTTCAAAATACACAAATTTGTGATTACACTATTTTAAATGTACAGATTAAATTTTTGAGACACTTGGAATAACAAAACTAGATAAAGAAAAGAATCAATGTATTAGGCAAAAAAGGGAGCACAGAACATAGTAAAGGAAACAAAACAGTAACAAAAAAATTGGCCACAACATGTACAAAGGACACAGACTACCAAAACAAGCACTACAATATAAACCAAAAGGACAAAGGAACATAGGACGACTGAGGAAGGGATGGAGGGACCAACTTCATCTTGAGGATCAAGGAACAGGAAACATGCCTAACCCTTCAGGAACATGATGATGATGAAATGTACCTGGCACCAAATATTTAAAAGATATATTTAAAATATACTGTAGCTTCGAATACTACATATGGCAATAATAAACTAAAAATACGAGTCAATTCTGAAGATGTATTTTTTTTTAATTTCATGTACTCTAAAGCTTCATGAATGAGCAGTTCTATGGAACTGTATTTGGATTTTATGCCCTCACTTTCCACAAAATAGAGGTCCCACAATGAAGTATGTGCCCACCCTGCATTTTTCACTAACACAGACATTAGTGCTTCTAGTACTGATGTCGGTATAGTTCGCGTGCGGACTAAGGCCACGGAGTTTAGGAGTTTTTTAGTACTGATGTTAGAAAGTTCCACAATCCATGGCCATTTCATAAGAAAAATTCCTGCATCGCAATCATTATCACTCAACTGTATGTGTATGTGGACTTAATGCTGCTTTCTGTTTACGATAAGAAGTTGCAGGAACAGGAATGTAGAGAATAACAGTTACTTTACTCCAGCACATACAGGATAGACAGCCTTGTCAATAAAGATATCACCCACTCAATGACCCAAATCACAATCATTTTCATGCAATTCTTTCTCTTCTCCTTGAGACATCAATGACAACTTTTGGGTACACACTTACAGAAAGCAAATGTAAATGCTCACCTTTAATTCTGCTTGACATCTTTTAAGTTCAGTCAGAATCTCATCATCAGCTGGTTCTTTGTGCTCAGAATTGTCAAGAATTCCTTGATCTTCTAGTTCTTTTCTCACACGCCGCTCAAGTGAGGAAGCATTGGACATTGTGAAATTCCTAACTGGTTTAGTATTTTCACCACCCCTGCATCTGCAATATGACATAAGACAAGACTGTATATGGATCTGGTTCCTTTGTTCACACTTCTACTAATAAATTTACAAAAATCCTAGTATAAAGATAACCCCTTAATCATTCATGTACAAGGCAAACAATCACATGCTTTATACATTAGCCACTTTCTTCAATTTAACTAGTAGTATGGAATTTACTTTCAAGTTTCACTGTAAAGAGCAACTCCATTCAGTGTGTACATCTGTGAACAAGAATGACACCCAAATTATAATGGTACTTGCCAATACTGCTGTATGTCATGACCTATATCCTCTAAGTACACAATATTAATTAGAACATAAATGTATTAATTCTTTTAACAATATTGGAATTATATTCATATGATATACATATGATGTTACATCACAGTTATGTTTTGGCTGAGTGAGAGAGATTTATAAGGATCAGAACATGCTACTACTCAAGCCATTTGTACCAGCAAGATTGCTAGAATTAAAAACTACTCAAGAAACGCCATACCATAAGACATTATTCAAAATGCACGCTGGGTTTCAAGAAAATGAGCAGAGTCTCTACATAAAACTGTAAGAAATCTACCAGACTTCCTACAACAGCAGATTACACTAAACATTCATTGCCTTGTAAAGCCATACCTTAAAGATCTGGGTCTTCTGAGGTATGACACTGCGTGACTAGGCAAGTTATTCCTGACATTTTTTAAGGTTCCTTTAAAGTGCCAGGAACCACTGAACCCATGACACAGGAATACTTCTCAGGAGACTAGAATATTCAGCAACACTACTGTGAGAACCACGAATATCCCTGGTTTTGCTGGACAAAATTGTTAATATTCCTCTTCAATGGGGTCCTCACTTGGCCATATTACACATATTTATTTTAATCTGCATGAAGTCTTAACATCCTTATTGTACTCCTTTAAGGTACTTAAAACTGTCACCAGTACAACATAAATCTGCTTAAAGACAACAGTGTACCATGAAGCAATGTAAAACTTTACCATTACAATCTACTTACAATTATCTGCTACTGGGTTGTCCATTTGACATTAAACAGTGTGGTGTGTGTGTGTTTTGTAAATGAATATTGCTTCATTTGTGTTTTACCACTTAAATGAGTTTTTCGCTATAGAAAAAACCTTCTACATGGACATGTAAAAAAACTCTGAAAAAAAAAATCAATTTTAAAAGAAATTCTGAAATAAAGATTTGAAAGAATTTCTCACTTAGGCAGAGCATCCAGGTTGTGTTTGCAAATACTTTTGAATGTAACGAATGTAAACCAAGTCTCAACACAACTTTACCTATAACTGATAATCAGCTACATGTTTTGGCTATATACAAGATATGGAAAAACTGTATATCCACTCTTCATTAGGTGACAGGGGGAACCAAAACAAAGATTTATTGTCAAGTAACTCTATGTCAGAGATGTGTCCTGTCAGCAGTATGGACTGTCAAATTGAGTATGACTAATGTTGGAAATCAAGCAAAATCACTGAAGTATTCTGAAAAAAAGTTGTATTTTGCACCAATTTAGAGCAGATGTTCATACGTATTGACCACTGACCTCAATACAGCGCGACCAACGACACAGCTGAGACTGGCATGCGTGCATGTCAACTCTTTCTTATACTTATTGTGGCATGCTTGGAGAGTCATTTGTTGTGAAGGACCAATTCAGAACCTCACAAAAGTGTATACTGTAGTCAAATTGACATCAACATGGAGTGCTTCACCTGGACCGAACTTACCAATATCATTGGGCGTATGCTGCAGCGTATGGCAATGGCAGGAGAGCACAGAGGATTTATCTTGAGTGTTTTCTGAACACAGTGTGTCCAGATTATTGTATGTATGCTTCTGTCATCTGTCGCCTTTGGGAAACTGGTACATTTGCATTGAACAGGCACAGCACAGGCCAAGGACAATCAGTTCACATGCTGCAATTTTACAAGGGTATTTTAAAGCATTTTGAGAAGAATCCCTCCACAAGCATCCACGTGGTTGGTCACGCAGTTGGCGTGGATTGTCTTGTGTGGAATGTTGTACATGAGCAGCATCAGCAGAATGCCCAGGCTCTACTAGGCCTCAACAATTACCATCGTTGAGACCAATTTGTTCAGTGGTTTGTGCACCAGAGTACACAGAAGCCCGACTTTCCAGCAACGGTGTTGTTCATGGATGAGGCCTGCTTCACCAGAGAAGGGATTTTCAACAACCACAACAGCCATATTTGGGCAGAAGGAAACCCTCATGCTGCATCTGCTCACTGCCACCACCAATGCTTTGTGATCAACGTTTGGGCAGGTATTGTTAATGACTTTTTGCTTTGGCCATAATTGTTACCCTGACAGTTCAGTGCACAGATTTACCCTGTTTTTCTAGAGCAAAAGCTACCAGAAATGCTGGAAGAGATCCTGTTGTCAGTCAGGAGAAACATGTGGTTCCAGCATGATGGGGCTGCACCTTACCTTGCATGTCAGGTCCGTGAACATATCACCATCATTTACAACAATCACTGGATTCAATGAGGCAGGCTAATGGCTTGGCTTCCCAGGTCACCAGATCTCACATTAATGCACTTCTTCCTGTGGGGACACATTGAAGCCCTGATGAACATGTCGCCAGTTGATTCTGAAGAGGATTTTATTGCCAAAATTGCTGAGGCAGCAGCAACTATCAGGCAGCAACCTAGCACTTTTTAGTGCACACGTTGAACTCTGCTGCGTCATCGGCTGTGTATTGAGGTCAGTGGCCATATGTTTGAACATCTGCTCTAAATTGGTACATATACAACTAAATTTTTTTACAATACTTCAGTGGTTTTGCTTGATTTCCAACCCTAGTCAGACCCAGTGTGATGATCCACAGCGCTGCAAGGACGCATCTCTGACATAGTTCCTTGACAATAAATCTTTGTTTTGGTCCCCCCCTATCACCTCACATAGTCTGGGTAGGGAGTTTCTTCACACCCTGTATAGCCATCTTCAGGCTGAATACAGGTTTGTCACAGGAGAAAATATATAATACAATGCAATGAAGAATGTGTATTACATCTTACAATACCTCTGTTTCGATGTATGACAAGTTCTCGTCCCTAACATTCTTTTTCATGGCACTGTATTATATATTTTCCCTATTATGCACCTGTATTCAGCCTGAAGATGGGTATATACATCTGAAACATGTAGCTGATTATCACCTACAGATAAAGTTGTATTTAGACTTGTACATTTGTTTTAATCACAAGTCTCAGACATATTGCAATGCGTTCATAAATCGATTATCTAATACAAGTAATTTCTGAGGCCTGTACATTTCAACATTATTGTCACATTACAGATCCATGAGCAAACGTTAATTTAAATTCAATACAGAAAATGAGAGATGTGAAGTACCATGAAAAAATTCTCCCTGGGCTTGTTACCCTGCATATTTGCTACTGAAGTATTCTCTTATGGATTTCACAAAATCTAGCATGTTTCCTGCAAACTAACTGGAACTGCAAACTCCAAAAATTTTTCAACTACAACTTTTCTGCATACGCACACACATTCTTTATCGTTTCATTTGAAAAGGTAGTACTTATGTTATAGAAAGACAGAGTATGCTGATCGTCCCTGTGGAACACCTGGCACAGACCAAAAAATGAAAATGTCTGGTAAAACTCTGGTGGTATTTAAATGTTACTCCTGTATTTGCTTTTGACTGAAATCACAATCTGTGACAGAAGCACATCTTGCAAACACATAATATATGAATCACCTTAACAGTCATAACATTTTGGCATATTTTGTAGTAACAACCCTCTATACATACCTCTTTCCATCAAAGGAATCTTGCATAGGAACCATGATGTTCTCTTCCATTAAACAAGATAACAACCTTTGAGTAAGTGGTCCTGTGTTACCAACATCATTTACTCTATCTGGCCGTTTAAGCACATTAAGTCCATCCATAGGAGCTGCTGTGGGTCTCAGTTTTGTTTTGCTTGTATTGGCATCAGGGTGTTCCTCCAAGTCTTCTTGTGCCCATCGAAGACTATAATGGCGTCCTAGGGTTGGCACTTTCTGGTACTCAGCATCACTGTCATGTTCATGTAGCAGCTCATCAAGCAATTTTATATCATCTAGCGATATATCTGCACAGTAAGGTTCCACAGACAACCAGAATTTGTTTGGTGTGTCATTTTTAGGAAGGACGATTTTGGGTGCATCATGACGTGATTGATCATTATGATCATGATCCACTAAGACATTCTGTAAAGGTCTGGAGGAGATTGAGGAAGGAATACTTTTAACCTTGGTAAATTTGATGGGTAAAGGAGCCTGATTTGTTTCATTACCACCTCGAGATTTTGAAGAACTCGCTTCTTTCAATTTTTTCATTGGCCGCTCTTGCTGTTTGGTTCGCTTTCCTGGAGACAGGGGTGCTTTGTGGATGTTATTAACACTGTTAAACTTTCCCTTTTTATTGTCACCACTGCGCTTCTCCTCTGCATTACTCAACACACGAATCTCTTCCTGTAAGGAAACAAAACAAACTGTATACAAAGCACCTAAATCAAAATTATGAATGAGATATTTCATTCCGTAAGTCTTTTAAATTATGACATATTTTATCTGGCTATTGCTACTGCTTCCATAAAACTAGTAAACCACTACATTCTGACTTGGAGCAGGTTGTAAACATTTTGGGCAATTACTACAATAATTTGCCACTTCAATAAAAATCATGCAACAGTATACTTGTTTAAGAGAAGATGGTGGCCAGAGGCCTTCATTCTTCTGGGACGTTACACAACATATCCGAGTACAGCAAAGGCCTCAACAGCATTGCATCAAAAGCCTAAAATCTCACAAGTTGGTGGCCAGTTGTAACAATTACTGTACTGAGTTACTGTTTCAAAAAAAACAGTGTAAAGTAAGCAGCTTGTTTTTCCTGTTTATGTCGAATAATTTCAAATATCTATAACTCTTTCAATAGTGAGAACAGGCAAATTGTTTACACTATATTTTCCACTTATTACCACCAGTAAAAGTAAATGAAGTATCAGATATCCCTCATGGGACATTACAGGGGTGCTGATAAGTCCTCAGCACGACCCTGGAAGGAAACAAGCTACAGCGACCAAGACTTACGGCGAACGCCGTAAGTCTCGGTATAGTGTTGTAAGACTTGGTCGCTGTAGCTTGTTTCCTTCCAGGGTCGGGCTAAGGACTTATCAGTACCCCAGTATGTATCTGCACATGCATGCATGCACGTTCTCTCTCTCTCTCTCTCACACACACACATACACATGAATACAAACATTGTGAGGGCTATTAAACATAGACAAGCAGAACAAGACAGGCAACATACATATAATAGAACACTGAAGCACATTCATGAAATTATTGTTGGTGTGGAAAAGCAATAGGTATTACATATTCTGAGTGTGAGTTTGTAGCCTTAGTTATCCAGCATGCAATGCGCATGTGCTGTATTATATTGTCATCTGTGGCCTGCCTGGCTCTACAAATTTTTCCACAATATCTTATAAACAGCATAATATTTGGAAAAAAGTTACTGAATACAAAATGTGTGTTTTAATTTTCTCTACAACTTTTTACCAAAAAAACTTCTCATTCTCAGATGAACTGAGTGAGATATTATCATAAATGTATATAAGTACCAGCCATTCTTCTCACACTTTAATGAAATTTGAACTTTCTTGATAGATAAAAAAAAAACCCCAATATCATTTCATGAAAATCCACCCAGTGCCAGCCAAGTTATTCCATACAGATGAACAGACATAATGAAGTTCATGGTCATATTTTGTAATTTTGTGAATATGCCCAAAAATGACATTACAGACATATAATTCCTGTAGTCCAGTTACAAACAAATGATAAATTGGATACATATATGTGAATACTATCAATTATTTACCTGTACCACTTGTAAAACCAAGACACAGGTGGACAAACAATATTAACGTAGACTGATACTTAAATGGAGGGTGAGAACTTTTTTCAGTTGGAAAGACACTAGTGGTGAGTTGTTGGTAACATGATAATTGAATGAACATTTCCATTTCTCAGATGTAGTGGCATATAGTCTGGTAGAAATTTACTACCGTTTTGCAAGTTGGGATAGGTACCCCAAAGATGGAAGAGACAAGCTCCTCCAAAATGTTGGTAAATTTTTTACTGGACCACTTCAGAATCTTGAACAATAATGAACCTTCAACTTCCATGAAAGCACGGGATTTCTTAGCTAGATGAATAACTATTAGCTTCTCAAGGAACCTTCTCCACAAAGCTAGTTATGTAGTTGTAGTGTATTTACCTGCAGCACTCTTGTCCGAACCACAACTGCTGATAGCAAGGCTTCCAGTTCTAGCTGTAGAGCATCAAGATCTTCCATGCCAACCCCATCATCCTCAGTTCGATTTAATATAGCAGAATACCGTGGAAGCATCCTGTCATTATCCACAGTTTTCAACAAAGGAAAAGAAAGTACACACTCTTTTCCGGAAGAATCTGAAGAATCGCTCCCCTTAGTTTTACTGTTATTTCCTTTTCCATAATCTTTGAGCTTACCAACACCCTTTTTCGGGCTTTGTTTTGCTTTAGAAGACATCATTGTTTCTGAAGTTCTAAATGTTTTATATATGTGTTTATCAACCTGAAATTAAAATTAATATTGCTTGATACAATGATGCTGTTATAAACTATTGCAATCACAGCGTGATCAAAGCATTATGTGATGTGTTTATTTATCTTTCTCAGCAATACAACTACACAGATATTGTATATCGATTTTTATACAATTTTAGTACATAATTTCTAATACATATTTCAGCTGACAGAATTGCATAAAAATCACTATTCAATATCTATATAGTTGTGCTGTTTGGATAGATAAATGAACACTTGTTATATACAATACAACACGACATTATGGGACACAATGGTGAGAGACTTATTTACACAAAAAATTACAGTTACACAATATTTAAATGTGATCACCACCTATGATGATGCACGTTTTACTACAGCCCATCATGAGACATGGTGAAGAGGTTATGGGTAATTTTTTAAACATAAATTTCACTTTGTCATCAGATATTAAAAGGTCCTGATCCCAAAGTGTGAAATGTACCTTAATCACAGCAAACAAAGAGCAGATATTAGATCTAAAAATTCAAACTGTAACACCTTCTCACAGTGGTGAACCAGAAAACATAAAAGTTTCTGGAGTTCCATTATTTGTCCACTGTTCCCACCCTTGTGTATAGACAATCTACCCCAAATGTCAATTCACAGCCCAAAACTACATTCTTTTCTGATGGTACGTAACATCAGCATATGTCACACAAAAACACACTACTTTAGAACTGCACTAACAATACAATGACTAAGTTAAACTTATGCCAAATTTTGTTAAAACAAACAAGTATTAATCTAAATAAAGGTTACAGTTATGGAACAACTGAAAAAGTGGTTGCAAGTAAATTCTCTGGAATGCAAAATCATACTCACTTGAACTAAAAAATATACATTGGGTACATTACCTTCATGCCGCAGCATATTTTGCCATGAAGGCAGTCTCACCACTTATGACAACCGGTATTTTCAAATTAGTTTCTTTTACACATATCCATTTCATTGTGTCATATGGAGATATCTCTGAAGGAAATTCACCATACAACAGAAAATGTTAACCATTTAACAAAATATCATTAGATCAAAGGCAGGTGTAAAAAAAAATCTGCTGTAGAGAATTATGTAAACAAAAATTATGTCCTTCTTTCCTCTGAAATTTCACAACATTTAACCATTGAACACAAAGGACAGAAACACATAAAAAGATCGGAATTCAATCAACAAATTCCATTAAGACCTTAAAACTTGTAACTATTTAAGAAATTTAATACTGTCCCCCCCTGCTATTCTGACTACTCTCTTTCACTGCAGAAAAAGCAGAAGAACTTCAAACAAATTAAAAAATATAGAGTAAAAATACATGACCTCCATGTGGCAAGTGCCAAATTCACTAGTTACCAGAAGGGTGTGTACTCAACTGGAAATAATGCTCCTCCATCTAACATCACAAACTTAAACAATGGTATAAAAGTATACACTTAAGCTCACACTGAAAGACTATCATTTCATTCACTTCACCAATGCTGAAGAATTGTTTTCATGTGACACTTCATAAGTTTTGCATATATTATGTGACTTTTGAAACAAATACTGTGCCACATTTTTTATCTGTACAGTTCTTTTAAGATAACTAAATCCAGCCTTAGCAGTAGTAGTAGTAGCAGTCCTTTGAGTCTGCTGCAACTCCTGTTGATCCTGTAGAGGATTTTATAGGCAGAAATTACCATTCAGGAGTGGTTTGCCATTGCCTTACAAACCACATACTAGCAGTGTACTATATTCTTACTACAACTTGACCTACACGCTTGTACTATGAGGACTACAAAATGTAAATACACCCTATTGTATTTCAGTCTCTTAACAAACACAACTGTCGCATATTCAAGACTATCAATTGTCCCGGCGGAAAAAGCACTTTCAGCTGCATGTTATGCTAAATAAGTACATGAGTAACTTACAAGAAAGAGGCAAGGTCATAAATTTGCCCTTCCTGTTTACTGATTTTGGAAAAGAAACAAACAGTGAACGCTTATGAGGAATACACATAATTTAACTTATTTACTTTTCAGTCTTACCATTTACTAGTCTAACTTAACTCCCTAACCACTCACTGGATTTTGGGTTAATTTAGTCCAACCTACTATACTTACTTACTTACTCCATGGTGCAGAGTCCTTCTTGAGAAGCTAACTGGTTTGCAGCTAGTCAAGAAATTCCCCGCATTTCACGGAACCCGAAGGTTCATTACCGCACCTACAAGCGTCCGCCATCTGTCTCTATCCTGGGCCAGCCCAGTCCAGTCCATATACCCACATCCCACTTACTGGAGATCCGTCCTAATATTATCCACCCATCTACGCCTAGGTCTCCCCAGTGGATACTTTCCCTCCGGTTTCCCCACCAAGACCCTATACACCCCCCTGTCCTCAAACAATCGCGCCACATGCCCAGCCCATCTCATTCTTCTCGATTTTATCACCCGCACAATATTGGGCGAGGAGCGCAAATCATTTAGCTCAAACCTACTATAACTTCAAGAAAATGGTCACGTACAGACATACATGTAACTACTTCGATCTGCTGCTTGCTACAACGCAGATTACATATGTACCGGGTCCCTTAATAGTTTTCTTATTGTCGTTAAACTTTCGCAACACCTAAATGTACATCACGGCCAACATACTAACCTGCGTACAGTCGGATTTCAAAAACTGATCCACGCCGGGAAATATCGCCCTTATCACGCCGAGCACGTAAGCATACACAGCTTGTCCACATCACAACTCGTATATGACAACAGACAACTCCGTTCATAACATGGATCAGAATTGCTCATAACTCTCATTACGGTGACTAAACTCGTGTCTGTTTAATCCATGCACAGATTACTACTTGGAATCTATGATCCCCGGGGATATGGACAAGCTAGCTAACCGAACAAATGTTGGCTTCATTTGCGATCCGTGCCATGTAGCTTCGTGCCCAGTTAAAGAGCACAACAGCCAGCGAGAACTCTGAGCTGGCAAGCCAACAACAACACGACAAATCTAGCTGGACTGAGGTTGCAAACAGTTACAAATCCATGGAAGTGACCAACGACAAGCTTAGCAGCTGGTCAGTGAATAGTTCGTGTTCTTGCAAGTCATTCGTGACATATTGCCAATGTAATTTCACAGTTCAATATTGTTAAAAACTTCGTATATGAATTAACGTTTCTTGTTACAGAGTAACAGATGTTGTGGTCACTCCATTGATGATTGACGAAAAATGCACGGGGAATTTCATTATCAGTATTGGCAGCATTAAAAAATTCAGAGCGGGTTTCCGAATTCATATTCTAGGGTTTTTTTTATTGCTCGCTCACCTGTCTGGCTGAACACGTGCACATTACAGTTACGGTCGAACTGAATGGATAGAATTCTGTCAACATTAATGATCATTCTGTAATGAAATTTCAACAGCACCACTTAATTAGTGGTCAGTGTTCTTTATATTTTTAATTTCAATATGAAACACCGTGGAACTGGTTAAAAAACGTTCCATAGCCAGTTTCCCCACATTTTATGAAACGAAGGGCCAAAGTGCATGCTCACATGAGCGCCCAACTTCTCGTATCCTGAGCCACGTACACACACTGCCAACCTATGTCTTCAATATCCAATTTAACCCTTATCCTGCTAACGTGGAAAATATGGTGAGCTCCTAATAATGCCATCAGATGGCAGATGGGATTTAACTTGGCGTTTAAGGGGTTAATATTCACTATCTGCGCCTGTGTCTTACCAGTCTCCTTTCAATTTTCCGCACCAAAACTCTCTCTGCATCTCTACTTCCCCTTGCACAAGATGTTCAGGGAAACAGTACTCGGAAGTGGTTTAAATGATTATAGAAATGTTAATAACATACAGCGTTTTTTATATTATTCATACCACACATATTCTTATAATTAATACATAAACCAATACATGCACTTAATAAAATAAATTTCTGACAAAGATTAATCTTGTACATGCTATGGCACTGGAGTCCTATCCTCAGGGAACCAAAAACATCAAAAGGATAAAAGTTCAACACACTAATCTAGGTATGCAATGCCCTCATTGGAATGACTAAAATATTAAAATTCTTAAATATATAAATTGATAAGCATAAAATTACAATGTTGTGATATTAAAACTATATGATACCCATTGAAGGTACAAGTTCTAAGTCTTTGTATTCTGTAGGGACAATGGATACAAAGACCAAGACAGATGTGTACTTACTGTAGGCTCTCATCTGTAATAATGAAAGTTCGTAGTTAAGAATTATTTGGGGCTTATACTTTATATTTTATATACTTTTATATTTTAACATAAAAAATGGTGAATGTAAAGAAGGGGCCAATTGGATTTTATATTGTTACTACTTCCTTTGTGAGAGTTTTGTATTGACATGCCTGGTGATGGCCTGAGAATGTGCAAAACATGTAGCATACATGCAAAAGTTCAACTAGATTTTAAATTAACTTGTGTTGTGTTCGACGAAATAAGTGTAGTTTATTTTGTAGTTGCAACAATGGGATGGCTCCCATAAGAGATCGATGTATGATTATTCAGTGGGTCTGACAGTGATACTGATCAGTATCTGGTGGCTGCAAAAATTAGGGAAGTATTGGCAAAAAATAAACAAGCAGAACAGAAATTTCATGTGAAAAGATTTAATCTCAGGAAGCTAAGTGAGCTGGAGATTAGGAAGCAGTATCAGATTAAGATCTCCAACATGTTTGCAGCTTGGGATGATTTAAATGATAGCGAGAACAGCAATAGGGCTTGGGAAGCCATTCAGGAGTGGGGTGATTTGTTTAAAGACTACTACATTATTTTTTTTGGGAGGGAGGCGGCTGTAATTCTCTCAGCTGTTGAATGTACATAGGGTTAATGATGTTAAGGAGAGTGAAATACAGACTGCAGAGCCACTAGTGCCTGAGCCCAGTGCATTTGAGGTTGAGAGGGAAGAAAAGCTAAAAAGACACAAATCGCCAGGTATTGATAAAATCCCAGCGGAATGTAACAGTATGTTGGGCAGTTCATTCTCAGGTCCCTAAACTTATTAATTCTATTTGGCATAGGGATAAACTGCCTCAGCAATGGAAGTATCACGTGCGAGCGTGTACTTATTGTGTAATATATCTTCCTAAATAAGGTTCATGATGAACGGAAAAACATTGTTGAAGTGAGCAATATATACATGTCCAACCTACTACTATGGTGTGACAGTATAAATGTATTTTACACACTCCATATTTGTAATTTCAGGAATTATTTATACTAATGTATTAAACCAAAAAATGCACGCTGATAAGATATACTATATCATATACTAATATAATTATAATATACGGTAATATTATCATCAACATCATAAACATCAAGGATTGGACCCTATGATCCGTTCTGTCCAGAGTTACAGCTACTCGTGCCAATGCTTCTTTGGTCTTCCAGTTGTTCTCGTCTGTAGTGGTATGATTTCAAAGGGATTCAGTTTTGTGGCTTTCTTTGCAATTGTAGAAGCCAGTTCCATCTGTATTCATCCATCTTGTCTAATATGCCTGTAATTCGTAGTTCACGGCATATGCAGTCATTTGTTTTGTGGTCATAAAGGGTGCAGCCTGCCAGTGGTCTCAGTAACTTCATTTCTGCCACTTCAATTCTTCGTCTTTGTAAGGCTGTTAGAGTCCATTTTTCTGACCCATGTAAAAATGGAGGTAAAACTAGTGTGTTGTGTATTTTCAAAATTGTTTCTGTTCTCACTTTCTTAAAATAGTTCTCTTAAAAGTAACTATTAATTATAAAAATTTTGCCAATTTGGATTCTATGTCATTGGAAAATTGGTAAGATATACTGGAACCTAGATAAGTAAATTGGCTAACTTGTTATAGTGTTTCATCATTTATAATACTTTTTGTTCTTAGGTGATCTGTCCCAATGAAACCAAATACCTTCATCTTTTTTTGTAGCAATTTCCAAATTATATTCTTTAGATATGTTATATAATAGACTGCCTTTTGCAAGTTGTCTTCTGTGTCAGAAATAATAAACTGGTCATCTGCAAATTATAGTGTGTTGAAAATTAACTCTTTAAAGTATTTACTAGTTTTTAGTTTCTGTAACAAAATCTTAATAACTTCATCCAAATATAAATTGAATAAAACAGGTGATAGTGGGCATCCTTGTCTCACCCCTTGGGTAATAACTTTAGAATCTTCAGATATTCCATTACCTGCATTAACACTTATAATGTTTTCCATATGTATCTTCCGAACTGTTATAACTAGATGAGTTGGAATTACTTTATTTAACATACTAGTCCATAAATTATCCCTGTCCAAAGAGTCAAGTTTTTTTTTTAAATCAATGAATGCAATATATGTGGGGATGTTAAATTCTCTATGTTTTTCAATTGTATGTAAAGCTGAAAATATGCAGTCCATGCAGGATCTGCCTTTCCTAAATCCGTTCTGCTCTTCTAATAGTAGGGCCTCTGCAATTGCTGTTAATCTTTTTGCAATAATTTTTGAATAAATTTTATATCCAGTATTTAATAAACTAATACCTTTATAGTTATCTTGGTTATTTCTATCTCTTTTTTGCGTATTGGCATAACAATGGCTGTCCTCCATTCTTCAGGGATGATTCCATAAATCCAGCAAACATTTAGGAAATTCAGAAATTTATGTAAAACACTTTTTGGTGCATGTTTGTACAACTCATTATTAATCCTGTCTGATCCTGGAGATTTTCTGGCTTTTAATGCTTTTATAGTTGTTTCAAATTCTTCCATTGTAATTAAGTCAACACAATTTTCTGTTAATTTTGCACGTTTCCCTTCTGTGGTGTTATCATTAAATTGTTTATTCCAAAGTTTTTGATAGTAATCTAAGCATGTGTGATCAACTATTGGGTTAAGTTGCAAATTATCTTTTTCAGTTCTGTTTAAATTCCTAACAATTTTGTATGCATTTATCTGGCTTCCATGTAAATCCTGTTCAAATCTCAATACAAATTTTTCCCAACATTGCCTTTTAACTTTTCTTGTTTCTCTTTTCACAATTGCCACTAACCTTGTGTATTCTATTTTGTCAGTTTCAGAATGTGTTGTTAAATACCGTGGATACGTGTTCTTCTTGTTTTCAATCAAGTTTTTAATATCCTCATTCCACAAAATTAAATGCCTATTGTGTCTTCTGTTTTTCCTTTTGCCTAGAGCTTCATTCACTGCTTGTTGTAATGTGTTCTTTAAAGTTTGCCATTCTACATTAATATTAAGGCTATATGGTTAGTGCATCAGATTTTGCTCTAATCTCCTCTGATAAAGTAATTTTATACTTGGTACCTCTAGCAAATATACCCTAAAAATTTCTTCTTGCTGTAGAGATCTTTTAATAAATGTATACATTTTTTTTCAGTTTTTCACCAGACACAGTAAAACAAGAGGAAGAGTAACACAACATCCAAACCCATCACAAACAAGGAACGACATGCTACCACAATGCCATCATAGCAACAAGTGATATAAGTAACTTTAGCATAAACTAATAGCTCCCTGAAGATGGTTTAAATATAAACCTAAACATGTCCGAGATTTTAACTATTTTAACAAATTAAAGTTTTATAGTGTCATTAAAAAGTGTGCATGTTTTGGTGAATATATGTGAAATGTATACCATTTTTGAGGTAAACGAATTCTGGAAATTAATAAGTAATGGTGTGTAGCAACATCACATCCCCTAAAAACCTTGGTGTCATTTACTAAAGGTGATAATTTCTTGTTTGTTAGAATGTAATCTGGTTTATCCATCCTGAGGACACACTACCCAACTCAGAATCTGCAGAGGAAGCACAGGACTGATTCACGAATGACAACTAAGGCAAGCAAGAGGACAATGAATCCAGGTTTAATAAGAATAGGCATTTGGAATGTCAGAGGTTTATATGGCAAAAAGAAAGTGCTGCAGAAAGAATTAAAAAAAGCAAATGTAGATATAGCAATGATACCAGAAACAAAAAAGAAATTAAAGGGTTTGCAAGAGTTTGACGACTATATTTTATTGTACGAACGAAAGAGCAGTTGCAGGTATAGCAATAATGATTAAAGCCCAATTTAAAAAGAGAACACATAGTTACATGTTTGTAAATGAAAGAATTCTTCAATTGAGGTACTGTAATATTATACATTATTATATTATATTATGTACAGGTATTATATTACACATAAATACTTTTACTCCATGGTTCAGAGTTCTTCTTGAGAAGCTAACTGGTTTGCAGCTAGTCAAGAAATTCTCTGCATTTTATGGAACCCGAATGTTCATTACTGCACTCACAAGCCTCCGCCACCTGTCCCTATCCTGGGCTAGCCCAATCCAGTCCATATACCCACATCCCACCTCCTGGAGATCCATCCTAATATTATCCACCCATCTATGCCTAGGTATCCCCAATGGTCTCTTTCCCTCTGGTTTCCCCACCAAGACCCTATACGCCCCTCTCTCCTCACCCATACGCGGCACATGCCCAGCCCATCTCATTCTTCTAGATTTTATCACCCGCACAATATTGGGTGAGGAGTACAAATCACTTAGCTCCTCGTAATGCAGTCTCCTCCATTCCCCCGTTACCTCGTCCCTCCTAGTTACAAATATTCTCCTCAACACCATATTCTCAAACACCCCCAGCTTCCTTTCCTCCCTCAGTGTCTGCGACCAAGTTTCACACCCATACAAAACAACCGGCAAAATTATAGCTCTATTTATATCTTAATCTTTAAATTTTTGGATAGCAACCTAGAAGACAAAAGATTCTACACCGAATGATAGCAAGCATTTCTTAACCTCAATCTGCTCTTAATTTCTTCCAGAATAGAATTTTGATTTGTTAAAGTTTTTCCCAAATATTTAAACTCTTCCAACTTCTCTAAGGTACTATTATTAATCCTCACACTGTGATTTCATCCGGCATTCTGATCTCCAGACATAACCATGTATTTAGTTTTATCCGCACTTATTTCCAGTCCAATCTCCCTAGTAGCAGCTACTAAAGATTCTGCGTTTTCCTTTAGCGTATGTACACTTCCTCCCAGTATATTAACATCATCGGCATAAGCCAGAAGCTGATGTGTACCATTTAGTTTCAAGCCACACTGGTTTCCCTGAACCCTCCTAATGGCGTACTCTAAAGCAAAGTTGAAAAGCACTGGTGATAGAGCGTCTCCTTGTTTCAAACAATTCATAATAGGAAACCTGTCAGACACATTCTTGCCTACCCAGACTCTGCTATATGTTTCAGTCAGACTCATCTTTATTAACCTTACAAGTTTCCTAGGGATACCAAACTCAAGGAGAAACTTATATAAGACCTCTCTCCTAACTGAATCATAAGCTTTCTTGAAGTCTATAAAGAGCTGATGAACTTCTTCATTGTATTTCCCATTTTTTCTTAAGCATTTGGCGAATGCAGAATATATGATCAATAGTCGACCTGTTGCGTCGAAAGCCACATTGATGATACCCGATAATTTCCTTCGCATATGGAATTCACGTATATAGGGTGTATATATGACATTCATTCTGTACTAAAAATAGCATTGCTATAGATATAAAAATGTAGTATAATATGATATAATATTATATTGTACTTTAATCGTTGCTTTTCTGAATACATCATCCAGTCATTTGAAAGTAATTACCACTCATCACATCACATGCTGCGGATATAAATACTGTAATCCTTATGGCTGAAATGAACATCTCCCTCTCCCCATACAGAACGTTTTGAATACACTGTTGAAATTAACCCCTTGTTACTAGCTTTCGTCATTCCCGCCATACTTGATGTGACTGCATTTATCCTTGGCAACTAACCGCCACGGATCCCTTCAATTCGAGCGATGTCGCTCAGAAAACTACACAGCTATGTCGCTCGCGCCGTGAGCAATGCGACTTACGGGCACGCGTCTTTATTGCCACTCCATTTGAAAACAAGTACTTTGTTTCTATCGTTGCTCGCTTGCTGGTTAGTCTGTCTCGCCGTTCGCCCTAGCGTTCTGTGTATCCTTTACTTAGATTTTCTGTGGTCCTACAATTTATTACGTTACATTCAGTTATCTGTGGGTACTAGTGCCAACAAGATTTGGTCGATTTTCGAAACGAAAGGGTTGCATAATATCTCTAGTTCGTGTTGGCAAATTCTTTGTTATGCGTGCGAACTTTGTTGCGTTCATGTTTGTAAGTTGATTTGTTTACCAAGCCGCTTCTGTAACGATACGTTAGGTGCACACATGGATGTGAGTACTGTCACGGTACGTTAGGTACAGTAATGGATCAGAATACGGTACAGTACAGTACAGTATTATTGAGTATTAGTCTGTGTTCTCCAGTAGCAACTTGACGCTGAAACGCTTTTAAGTAGTATTCCTAAGGTTCGAGATGCTACAGGCGATTATTGTCATTCCTGTGAAGGTTATAGGTTATGTGTTCCGGTCTTTGATGTGTGGAAACCCCTAAGCCATACACTGAGCAATTATTTGTTCGTCATTAGACACATCTTTTGAATCCTATGTGTTACGTCAATCCTAAAAGAATAAAAAACCTTATCGTGTATGAATTTTGTTGTAATGTTTCCAGGGTCGTTGTCTCTGAGCGGAAAATAGTCACTATGGCACTTTTATCTTTTTACAATGAAACCTGTAGACTGTGTTGCATGTGGAACAACGGGGGTTGTAATATGATTTCCCTCTTTGAAGGGAACGATGGGAGAACTCTGGCAGCCAGGATTACAAGACTCACTGGAATCAAGGTAATGGAGTTTATCTGCACTTGCCTGTTACTGTTCCCTGTTATAAGCTGTTGGGTTAAAGTTAAATCTGTGCTTCTGCATCATATGATCAAAGAAGACAACATTCAGGTCAGTAAATGCCCACATATTTTGTGGTCTTCATTGTCAGCCCCATGAAACCATAATCTTACTGTGTGGATTATAATCTGTTTTTGCTGACCCTAAGTGACACACTGTAAGCCTGCTTCCTTTTCCAGTGGAACTTTCATGTCATTTTTACTTGTTGGCACAGATTGAACCTCAAGATGGACTTCCTCAGGTGGCATGCACGAAATGCAATGAACAGGTCCACAAAATGGTTCATTTTATAGAAATCTGCCAGGTTTCAAATAAAATTCTTACACATCTGATCCAGAAACATCATGTAAGTTTTGACAATGTTTTTAAATCCCTGTTTAGAGTTGCAAGTGTGTTCCAGTTAATCGTGAAGATGGCAGTATATCACACTTGGCATTAGTGGGTATCTGGGTTTCATCAATTCTCCAGTATTCCACAAGAACATAATAGTTGAGAAAGTGGATATGATTTCATTATCAGACAGAAATATGATGAAGCATCATCTATTAACTCTATCCGTCAGAAAGTGTCAAGTCACAACAACTATGTTGCCAAATGTAGGAGGTGTATAACCATGCTAGGATTCTTTCATCCACGCCAACTGGCCTCATAGTTTCCTTTCCTCTGGGACACAATAGAGGTACAGGTGATGAAAATTTTAATATGTGGTCTGATTTGTTAGAGATGCTGAAAATGTTCCTTCCTGTTTACATCTTTTACATGTAGACACTTATAAATATATACTTCTGGTTTATGGTAAATAATTTAAATTGTATGATGACTATTTTTATATAATTTGAGGTTTTGTAATACATATTGTAAAACTAGCACAGGGGCATGAAGATTACACAAGGATTATTTGTTATTCAGGCATCAAACACCTCTTGTGACAGTCAACTGTTTTTCATGAACTTAAAATTTTTCAGGGTAGGTAAAGATGATAAACTCATATTCGTAGTCTTATTATTAGAAGGAACTTGTTTTTTACTTAGATTGATTTTCAAACTCTTGTGCTGGTCACAGCTTTTAGTATAAGCCACACAGTTCGTCACTTATTATGAAAGTATGTGAAATGTTATGGTTGGTTGATCCTGCTATAAAGAAAATTGGAACAAGAAAAATACATTTATTATAAATATTTATTTCTGTCAGTCTCAGAATATAATGATGGGATGTTAATTAAGACAGTAAGCAATAGAGAGAAGCTAAATTTTCTGTTTCATGCTGTACCCAGGGTACCATGTTTGGAGGAAGTTCCTAGATGTAGCTGAATTTTATGAAGGTGGTAAAATATTACAATCTTCAATGAGCATATCAAAAACCTAGACTCTCCATTTTTGTGTTTCAGAACAAGCTAAGCAATCTATCTTCACGTAGTACAGACGAAGGATCTGTTTCACAGCAGTTGCCACATGGTTCTAATGTGAGTTCTGCATCAGACTTCAGTGACAGAACACAGTCTAGTGTGATTGTGCCAAGAACCCTTGTGAGTCAACACAATGACATTTCTCACATTTCAAAACCTGCCAGTGTTACAGCTGTAAATAGTTCACCAACTGTTTTAAAATCAGTAACATCTATTGTAAGTCTTAATGAAAGCAGTGTTTCTGCAGGTCAGTTGGCACAGATACATACACAAATAGAAGACAGAACCCATGAAAAGGATAGTCAAAATGATCAATGTAAAAGTTCAGACAACACTTCCGTTAATTTTCTGCCTAGTCTGTCCTCCACAATCAATCAGTCAGTACCCAGCAACAATAACAATCTTCACCACCATAAATTGGAAGACAGATTGTCATTCTCCTTCAGTATTCTTGGAGCAAAAGAGAATGCTCATTCCAGCACTATTGTACAGGAAAAATTGGAAACTAACACTTCAGGGAAGGTACAAGAAAAATGCCAGGCCATGTTAGCAAAAGAACCCCTGTGTGCTGCTGTAGTTGGGCAGGTGGTGAAGGTCATAAGCAAAATGAATCCTTCTGTTTGTCCACTTAACAGTAATTGTAAACATTCTGAAACAGGATCTGTTAACAAGTTAGACAGTACACTTTCCCGTGTAGTAGACGGAACACATGATTATGGAATAGAGCGTTATAACAAGGAAAATACAAGTCAGCAGCCACAACCTCATAACTTGACTCACGTGGGGAAGCCCCTTAGGAATACTGAAAATTATACACAAATCTGTAGTTCCGAGAATAAAGAACACAACTTAATACATGGTCAAGTTTCAGTACAAGATGCAGGGAGTAGGTCATTGTACAATTCTGAATATAATGTCATGCACACCAAAGGTATGTTGTCTTTACCAGCACAGAATGTTAAAAATACTGTTGCAGTAGCAACAATGAACATTGAAGATCAGATATGCCACAAAATAGCTGTGGAAAATCCAACATTGCCATCTACTAAAGTTGCCAATCCATGTGATATTACATCTTTGAATAACTTCCCACAACAGAAAATTGATGTACCTTGTACACATCCCTCATCACCATTGGTGCCAGTAACAGAATCATGGAAACTGTCACATGGTGTCCACAGTTATGTACCTAATTCTGCAAATGCAGTTGATAATGTTAACAGTAAGAATGCACTGCTAGTTTCAGGTTTGGTTCATTCATATAATAAAGAAGGTTATGCTACTGAGATGAGAGTAGCTATAGAACAGCATGTTTCCAGCACAATACCAGCAACATCAACATATACTACAGAGGAAAATCATTCACTAGCCAAACAATCGACACCTAATCTTCATAGCAATAGCATAACAACAAAGTCCATGTCACAAGGTAAACCATCTCCAACCATAGCAGACATTCCAGCCTCCACAAGCAAAGTTCTGCTGAATCCGTTGGAGGTCAGTGAGATAGTTCGAGCCATTGGTTCAGAACTTGGTGTATTCCTTGAAAATGATGATACTGTTGGAAACATTGCGCAAGCTCCTGAGTATTCAGCATCAGGAACTAGGGTAACAACTGAATACAGTAACCCCCAACTTAGAAGGAACGTCACAATTCCTGATCAAGCTTCAGGACCTGCAATGCTACAAGCTCAGAGGAATCTGACTTCCACTACAGGGCAGAGTATCCATATCCCTTTGTCATGCAGAGATATAAATAAACAACCACAGACTTCATTTATATTACCCCAGCAGCAGTTTCCACAGTTTATGACTTCAGCAAATTATATCTTTACAGCACCAAATTATGTGCCAGATGATTACCAGAGAATTATTTCAAGGCATGTTACTCCTGTTAATAAAAACACAAAACGTAGAAAGAGACTTCCAGAAGAGGAGTATTTAGCTAGCCCAAAACGAAGGAAATTTGGTCTACAAAGCAAATCTTGTGCATCCAGACAGAGGACAAAACGAACTAAATGTGAATACTTGTTGGAAGATAACTTAAGAAACCTCCCAACTTCAGTAAAAGCAGCATTTCCAGTTATGAAGATTTCAAACCCGGAAGAATTTCAGAGTACAGTTATTAATTCATATCAGGAAAATCAACTTGATTTGTCAGAAATACAAAGACTTACCATGCTTACAACAAGCAAGAGATCTGGAAAAGAAATGCAGAGTACTGAGGCATCTAGAGTTAGGAAGGAAGCAGAGCAACATGACACTTTGCCTGAAGTACTGGCTGCAGAAATCAATACTGAAAGCCTGAATATACTCCATAGTTTGAGGATCAAAATTACCAAGACCAATGGGAAATACAGAAGCTCTTCACCACAAAAATATTCCAAGTTTGTATGCCAAGATGCTCAAGACCTCTCAGCCCCAGAAAATAGACAGAAAGAAAATGCTGCACGTGACTACAGACCATATGTACGGATATCTCAACTCAAGCCTTATCAGCTTGCTCCATTTGTTGTTGTCAAGAGATTAAACAAATTGTTTGTGCCAAATGTAAGTTACAGACTTAATGATGTAAATGTCATTAACCTGTTGGATAAGATGTGATATTAAAACAACAGTCATTTTTATGTTATTGGAAGTAAATGTTTTTGTAGCTATTTCAGTGTGACTGCTGCACATTTACATTTCATTGAATGTGCTGTTTGTGGCTGGTGCCATGCTAGTATGAATTCTGTTGCAATGACTCTGGCTGATGGTTGTTCATGTTAAAATTATGTGAAGAATTTCTGTGTTGAGTGATGTACATATGTATTACTTTCTCTGTGTCATCCTCCAAATGCTGTCTAGTACACTGCGATTTTGTAGCTTGTATGCTGTGTACCATGCCATTGTGTCCTTGTATTGTATATCTTTATTAAACAAGTAATACTGTGGAGGCACAGAGTTACATAAGTTTATATATATATATATATATATATATCTTACATTTGGGTTTTTTTTTCCCCCTGAGGAGTTTAAGAAACAACACAAATGCAGAATGTTTATTCTTTTTCAATATACATGCTTATGTCCATCCTGAATGGGATAAGTACATGCTTGAGAAGGGGGTTATTGTGTGAGAGGAGAAAGAAAAATATATTTTAAGTTACTGCAGCACAGCTAGTAATGAAAATAAAGGAAGAGAGAATGGTCTGAAGTCATTACTTTGAAGCAGATTAGAAAACATTATGGCACAGAAGAATATTTTATTCTTCTGTTGATTTTGGTGAACATGACTCCAGTGATCATTTCTGTAAAGCAGATATTGGTTGTGTAAATTTTATGATAAGTAGTTTGGTGTGGGGCTTAGCAACCCACTGTGACCAAGATGGGAATTACAACTGCAAGTTCTTTTTTGGTTAGATTTGCCAGAACCAAAGTTTGCATTCACAGCTAACCTGTCACTAATGAGGCTGGATTCATATTCTATGTATTCTTGTGATCTCTGCCACTATAATTATAAATCTGTATTCGTATATAATAAGTACTGTTAAGCAGTAGGAGAAACTGGCTTTAAGACATTCTGCAACTGATACTGAGCACAAAAAGTATAGTAGCATTTCATTTACTGCTCTCAGGTCGGTGCAGTTCTGTTGTACTCATTATTTTCAAAACCCGTTACAGATTGTTCAACAGTCAAACTGTGCTGTCTCATACAGTGCCTATTTACATGATAAAGGTAAATCAGTCCCATTACAGGCCCGAGGTGCCCAGAGGGTTCCAGGAAGTTAAGGTTCCCAGATTACGTGACAATGGCCCAGGATGGTGGTAAGGTTGTCAGCCTTATGCACCGGCTGCATTTACCCCCAGGAAATACTCCTGGTACTCATTTCTGTTAGAGGCTAAATCGACCCCAGGGCCATAGTGTGATCGGAAGAATTATGTCCCAGTGACACCATCTGGAACTGAACCAGTGACTTTCTGATTTGTGTCACAGGACCTTAACCACTGTGCTACCATGGTCCCCGCCTATTTACATGACTGTGAAAATTTTTAGTTACAAAATGTACGAAGATTAGACTGGTCTTAGTGGCTGTAGGTCAGCCTGAATTCTATGATCTGGCTATGATGAATCCCATCAATCTTATGTGCTTGATATTACATGAACATTTTGACACGGTACTAGCAGCAAAACTACTGATTATGAGATGCATCAATCCGAAGTTCAAAACATCAAATTTATACTTGAGTCATCAAAACTTTACATAGCTGTAGGTCAAATGAGTAACACAGTAATTACACACAAAGTGGATCCAGGTTGTATGTGCAAAAATTGAGGGCTTTTAGGGAAATATCGTGCAGTAAGAATACTATCTGCATGTACACATTAAGTGCAGGTCATTTCAGTTTATGTACTAACAACGGGTCCACAGGTCCTGTTTAAGCACTGCACTTGAGTGATGAAATGAACTGGCAATACAAACAAAAAATAAAGGTTTACTTTGAGACAAAATCTATACATCTTCCAGCTTTTTTAACAGAAACATAAATTTATGCTATGAAAAACTGTGACAGTCTCACTTTGTTCTTAGTGTGTAAGAATTCATTCTGCTGAAATACAAAATCCCAAAATGTAATAGCACAGACGTCTCTTCTGTTCACTGATATTAAAACTTGTGAATTTATGGAATAACATTGTTTTTGTATTTTCTTAATTGTACTCTTTTCTTTTCTGTTTGATATTTCTTAAACTTGACCAACTGAGTTCAACTCTGATGAACTAGTGACTTCAACAATTAACTGGTACATTGAATATCACATGAATGTATTGCTAGTTATGTCAGTGTTAATAACTTTTTTTTTTTCATTTAGAAGAAACAGTAGGTAGAGATTTAGAAAAAGAAACATTATTCATCATTATGAAACAGTTACTAAAATTCTTTATTTTGCTTCTCCTGTGTATGGTATTAAGGAATTTACAGTCTGTGCTACCCAAACAGTTGACACAGATTGATTTAATTTTTTCTGGAAATGTGATGAAACTGAAAAATTTGAGAAATGGTTTATTTTATGAAACTAAAGACATTGGCTTGATCTGGCATTGACATTCTGTCATTTCAGCTGTGTTAATTTATTTTCACACTGTGCCACTATTCTTCTGCCAGTTCAGGTATTTCTGTCAAATATTGTCTGGTGACTGTCAGATATATAATTGTCTCCAAATTCTTACCAAGTGATAAAAAAATGAGGTGTTACTGGGTGGAGCTCAAAGCCAATTTGACAGTTCTTTTGCTCTGAGTCCTTCTGATCGCAGGCGGGACAATATCGGCCTGTAGATGTCAGGTGTGAATGGCAGAATACATCCTTTCTGTTGTATCTCACCTGTGAAGGTGTAGAACATAAACACTCATCAGCCGCTTTCATCACAAAGTGCTGTGCTAAATCTGTTGATCTGCTTACTTGGTACTGTGGTATTTTTTTTATGTTTTATTCTAATTGGAAACTTTTTATTCCTAAAAAGTTGGCATATCAGAATGAGGTGTTCTGGTAGTTACATGTTTTTTGCATGATGTGCACAAAATGTGGAAGTTGTGTGCATCCATCTTTCTCTCTATCCATGTTTCATCTCCAAAACCATTTAACAGATTTTGGTATGCAAGCATACAATGATCATTGTAATGCACATTTATTCTGGACTCTACTGTAAAGCTATAATCAAATATGACCAAATTTTCTGATGGGATCATTGTGCAAAACTGACACCAGACTATAAGTCCTATGTCATGTCACTGGCTAAGAGCAATAAACTAAGATATTTCATTAAGCTCACTTCTGTCTCACTCGTAACTCCATCCTCATCAGCATCTTTCAGCGTATCACACTTCAGAATGCAGATTTACATTTTAGCCATCATTCTTTGTTAAATTTATGAAGTTCGCTATTGTACTTTCATTATACAGCTTAATTATTTTACAAGTTCCCCAAAACACCATTTTCAAGATCTTGAATAATGTTATTTTCAGCAGTGACTAATGTATATGAAGTGACCAAATTACTCACCATCCAGTATCATCTTAGATGCAATTGCTGCTGGAAAACCAACAGCTTTTGCCATGGCAGAATGTCCATCAATTTCACCATACTCTACCAAACTGATACTACGCTGTTCTCGCTTCCCATCTGGCCACAGTATTAAGACCTCATGCCTCAGCACTACCAGATCACGTTCTCCATTTTCTGGAAAATTTCTTTCATGTACTTTACACAGTTGCTAATATTTGAGGAATGAGATGATGAGCTTATATAATATCAGGTATGATTTGAAGGTATGATAATTTTGCCATGTTTCTCGTGCATTAAAAAGCACTCATACTGTACCAGTATCAGTAGTAACATTTTATTATATATGCACATAAAGTGCTGATAAAATTACTATAGCAGCATTGCATTGTAACAAAGTTCTGTACAGACCTGATCTGTTCATGCATTCTGGTTAATTCAATTTTCTGTTTATATTCTTAGTTACAATCTTATTTTTTTTGTATGCACATGGTATGAAAATAAAATGTTACATTTTTTTAATTTGCGAAATGTGAACCATAATTAAAATGTCCTTAGTTCCTAGCAGAAGTGTTGATGTCTGTGGGGAGATGGGGGGGGGGGGGGTT
>Ga0123354_10000821_pt1 | contig 34120 bp, 26 predicted proteins | sample TergutLab28metaG_2_FD_97872 | JGI IMG/M metagenome (GOLD analysis project Ga0123354, IMG submission 97872) | Labiotermes labralis P4 segment gut microbial communities from Petit-Saut dam, French Guiana - Lab288 P4 | ecosystem: Host-associated > Arthropoda: Insects > Digestive system > Gut ... | reverse complement strand
CACTCGCACGCGCTGATCAACCGTATGGGTTTCAATAATCACGGCGCCGAAGCCCTGGCCCGCCGCCTCGAATCCTGGGGGGTTCGGCGTGGCCAGAACACCCTGGGCCTTCCCCTGGGGATCAGCATCGGGAAGACCAAGCTCGTGGATCTCGACCAGGCGGTGGACGATTACCTCGTTTCCCTGGAGACCGTATCCGGGTATGCGGACTATGTGGCCGTCAATGTGTCCAGCCCGAACACCCCTGGTTTGCGCGACCTCCAAGCCAAGGGTGCGATCCAGGATCTCGTCTCGGCCCTGGTGGCCCGCGCGACTGACCTGGGCAAAGTCCCGGTTTTCGTCAAGCTGGCCCCCGACCTGAGCGACGAGGGACTGGACGACCTGCTGGAAGCGGCAGTACGTGCCGGGGCGTCGGGTCTGATCGCCACCAACACCACCTTGTCCCGGCAGGCGATCGCCCGGAGCGAACAGGGCTATGCCCGCCAGGCTGGGGGGCTCTCCGGGGCGCCGCTGGCCCGGCGTTCGCGCGCGGTGGTGGCCCGGGCTGTGGGCGCCGGACTGCCGGTCATCGCGTCGGGGGGGATCATGACGGTGGCCGACGCCTGGGTCATGCTGGATCTGGGTGCCGTGGCCGTCCAGGTCTACACAGGATTCATCTATTCCGGCCCCGGGTTGGTGGCCGGGATCAACGCGTGCCGGGCAGGGTCCCCAGGAGGTGTGTCATGACGTACTTTTCACGTCTGTCGGCCCAGGTTGCCGAGGTCGGAGCCCTGTGTGTGGGCATCGATCCCCATCCGGGAGTCCTGGACGCGTGGGGAGTGGGCCAGAATCTGGCGGGGGTCGAGAAGGTCGCCCTGGGAACCGTCGACGCGCTGGGCGACAAGGTGGCGGCGTTCAAACCCCAGTCGGCCTTTTTCGAACAGTGGGGCTCGGGTGGGATCGCCGTCCTGGAGAAGTGCGTGTACGCCGCCCGCCAGAGCGGAGCGCTGGTCATTCTGGACGTCAAACGCGGCGACATCGGCTCGACCATGGACGCCTACGCACGTGCCTATCTCGGGGATGGTCCGATGGGCGTAGATGCTATTACGGTAAGTCCCTACCTCGGTTTCGATGCTCTGAAACCGGCGCTCGACCTGGCTGAAGCCAACCACCGCGGGGTCTACGTCCTGGCCCGTACCTCCAATCCCGAGGGAACTGATATCCAAATGGGCCGAACTGCCTCAGGAACCGTAATCGCCCAAACTGTGGTGGACCAGGCTCACCGGCGCAATCAACTCAGTGGGGCAAACGCCGTCGGTTTGGTGGTCGGTGGCACCCATGACAGCATCGGAGTCGACCTTTCGGATTTCCAGGCGTGTGTCCTGGTGCCCGGAATCGGTGCTCAAGGTGGCACCATCTCCGCCCTGGACACCCTGTTCGCCGGGACAGATGCCTTGATACTTCCCTCGGTCTCCAGGGAAATCCTGTACGCTGGGTCCAGCGCAGTTCGTCTGCGTGAAGCGGTGGACCACATGCTGGGGGGTTAGCACGTTCCACTGTCCATCTCGTCACATGTCATCGACACAGTTTGATGCTATCGGGGTGATACCCTGATCATATTGGCTTACCTGACTCAATGAATCTGGGAATCCACTGACCGTAGGTGCTGCGTAGGGGCCGTGACCCAGTGGATTTAACAAGAATTTTTGCTGCATGGCTGCAAGGATTTGTCAACCCGGATAATCTTGTAAGAGGACGCCAAGAGCAGGGCTAGAAAGTGATGTACGGGCGTGAGGCGTCTCATGTTCGAGGGAGGGTAGGATGAAGCAATATCCTGTCAAAGAGGTGTCATTGCCTAATGGTGAGACACTGGCGTATCGGCAATGTGGTACGGCGAGCCAGACGATCGTTCTTCTACATGGAAACAGGGCGAGTTCTGTCCATTGGCAGACGACAATGGAAGTCCTTGAAGACGAGTTCACGGTGTACGCGATCGACTCGCGCGGGTGCGGCGATTCGACGTACAACCACGCCATAGATACGGTCCATGAATTGGCCGAGGACATGGAAGCCTTTATAGACATCCTTCAGATTCCGCCATTCAGTCTGGTTGGTTGGTCGACCGGCGGCGCAGTGGCGATGGAGGTCGCCGCGGACAGGCCGGACCTGGTCCTGCAACTGATCTTGGTCGAGTCTGTCCCACCCACCGGATACCGGCTCTATGCCGTCGACGATCGTGGCACCCCCTTGCTGAACCGTCCCTTGAAAACCAAGGAGGAGATCGCTGCTCATATGAGCCATGTCTCCCCGGTCCTGGGGGCCCTGGCACAAGGCAATCTCGATTCCCTCCAGGGGATCTGGGGCGCCTTCGTCAAGACAATTCGTCACACCAGTGATCCCACTGAAGGGCTCTACATGGAAGCCATGCTGAAGCAGCGCAACATGGTGGACGCCAACCACGCGGTGATCAACTTCAACATCTCGTCCAGGCCTTCTCTGGTGGCTGCGGGTTCGCGGCGCATGGACAAGATCATGTGCCCAGTTTCGATCATTCACGGGGCCAAGGACACCTGGATTCCGATCGAATGGGCGTACCAGACCAAGGAACTGTTCGGCGAGCGGGCCACCATGGAAGTCTTCCCCGAGGGTGGCCACTCGCCCATGGTCGACCTTCCGGACCAATTCATTCCAGCTTTGTTGAACGCCCTGCACCGGCTGTGGGTGAGTTCCGACTGGATGTGGAACCCGGCCTGAGAAGGATAAACGCACAAGGGTTGTTGAGCACCACCCAGCTGGGCGCGAAAAGACGCCAGTACGGTAGGTGCTCCGACTCCTTGCTCAGTGTGCTGATTGCCCAGTACCGACCGATGCCGCGGCCTTGGCCAGTGCGGCGTCCAAGAACTCCAATTCCTTGTCGCCATGGGCGGCTGAGATGAACCAGGCCTCGAAGGCCGACGGGGGCAGCAGAACTGACTGGTCGAGCATGGAGTGGAAGAAGTGAGCGAACAAGGCGGTGTCCTGCCGCAGCGCGTCATCGTAGGTGAGCACCGGCGCCGCGGCCGGGGATTCACCCCAGAAGATGCTCAGCAATGAGCCTGCGCGCTGGACCCGGTGGGGTACACCGGCGGCATTGAGCCGTTGACTGACGATAGTTTCCAAGTGGTCGGCGAAGCTGTCGATCCTGGCGTAGGCCGCGTCGTCGGCCAGCCTCAGCGTCGACAACCCGGCGGCCACGGCCAGCGGGTTTCCGGACAGTGTTCCCGCCTGGTAGACCGGTCCAAGCGGTGCAAGCAGGTCCATGATCCCGGCTGGGCCTGCCAGGGCCGCCAGGGGCAGACCTCCGCCGGTGACTTTGCCGAAGGTGTACAGGTCGGGGGTCCATCCTTCGGTACGCCCCTCGAGGCCCCACCATCCGGCGGGAGAAACCCGGAAGCCGGTCAGGACCTCGTCGAGGATCATCAGGGCCCCGTGTGCGCGGGTCAGCTCACGGATTGCGGCGTTGAACCCGGGCAGGGGCGGCACAATGCCCATGTTTGCGGCAGCAGCCTCGGTGACGACGGCGGCGATCGAGGTTCCGTGGTGGTCGAAGGCTGCGTGCAGCGCCTCCAGGTCGTTGTAGGGGAGGACCAGCGTGTCGTGGGCGGCGCCGGCGGTGACTCCGGCTGACCCGGGGAGCCCGGCTGTGGCCACGCCCGACCCGGCCGCTGCCAGAAGGGCGTCGGAATGGCCGTGGTAGCACCCGGCGAACTTGATGATCAGATCCCTGCCGGTGAAACCGCGGGCCAGCCTGACCGCGCTCATCACGGCTTCGGTCCCGGTCGACGTGAACCGGACCTTGTCGATGCCGCCGACGCGCTGTCCGATCAGCGTGGCCAACTCGGTCTCGCCCAGGGTGGGCGCCCCGAACGACAAGCCGCGCCCGGCGGCCTCCACCACGGCCTGGACCACATCCGGGTGGGCATGGCCCAACAGGGCCGGTCCCCACGAGCCGACGAGGTCGACATACTGGCGATTCTCGATGCTGGTGACGTACGCCCCCTTGGCTTCCTGGATGAATACTGGCGATCCTCCCACCGAGCCGAACGCTCGGACCGGGGAGGACACTCCGCCGGGCATGACTTTACGGGCCTGGTCGAATGCGGTGCTCATCTTTTCTCCTTTTGTGCCGGCCTGAACCGGGGTTGGGTCTGGTGTGGTGAGTGCTGCCGGGGTAAGCGGCACCCGGGTTCCAGCGGTGCAGTGGGGCTCAGCAACAGTCGCAGGTGTCGCAGCATTCCCGGGCCAGTTCCATGGCGGCGTAGGTCAGTACCACATCGGCCCCGGCACGGTGAATAGACAAGACTGATTCGCGCAGGGCTGCGGGCCCGTCGATCCAGCCATTGCGGGCTGCGGCCTGGATCATCGCGTACTCGCCCGAGACCTGGTACGCGGCCACCGGGACAGGGCTGGTTGCGGCGATATCCGCCAGCACGTCCAGGAAGTAGCCGGCGGGTTTGACCATCACCATGTCGGCGCCCTCGGCGATGTCGAGGCTGGTTTCCAGCCGTCCTTCGCGCCGGTTGGCCGGATCCATCTGGTAGGACCGCCGGTCGCCCTCGAGGGAGCAGGCGACGGCTTCCCGGAAGGGGCCGTAGAAGGCCGACGTGTACTTGGCCGCGTAGGCCAGGATCGAGGTGTTCTGAAGCCCCGCCGCGTCGAGGGCGTCCCGGATGGCGGCCACCTGGTGGTCCATCATGCCCGAGGGCCCGACCACGTGCGCCCCGGCCCTGGCCTGAGCCACCGCCTGCGCACCGTAGATCTCCAGGGTCGCGTCATTGTCCACCGATCCGTCTGCCGCGAGGACGCCGCAGTGCCCGTGGGTGGTGAACTCGTCCAGGCAGGTGTCGGCCATGACCACCAGCGCGTCGCCGACTTCCGCCCGTACTGTTGCCAAAGCACGATTCAAGATTCCGTCCTCGGCGACCGCCTGGCTGCCGAAGGGGTCCTTCTTGTCGGTGGCGGGGACGCCGAACAGCATGACTCCGCCCAAACCGGCCTTGGCAGCCTCGGCGGCAGCGCGGGCCAGGGAGTCCAGTGTGTGGCGCTTGACGGCAGGCAATGAGTCTAGTTCCACGGGCTCGCTGATGCCCTCCTGGACGAACATGGGCAGGACCAAACCGGCAGGATTGAGCCGTGTTTCTGCTGTCAGACGGCGCATTGCCGCTGTGCTGCGCAGACGTCGCGGACGACGGCGTGAATCAATAGTCATAGCGAATTGTCTACCTTTCGGGAAAGGGGTGAATTTTCAGCACGCTCCCGGGTGTGGGAATCCACTGCGACGACCATCAGGACTCCACTTGGATGCCGAACAGGGTCTCCAGGGCTTGGTGGTATTCGGCCATCCGCCCGATGCGGGCCAGTTCGGCCGCGGCCACGCTGGGGTGATGCAACAGCGCGCTGCTGACCCGGTGCAAGGACCATTCCACAGCGGCGGCGACCTCGGGGGGATAAATGGAGCGGGCACGGGCGAGTTCGGCATCGATGATGTCGGTGACATAACTGCGCATGGCGGTGATCGCCGGAGCCGCCCCCCGGCCCAGTTCGTCCTGGAGCAGGGCGGCCACGCTGGACACCACCAGAGCTTCGGCCTGGTCGACCGAATCCTGGCAGGCGGGCGGGGCATGGTCGCCGATCTCTTCCAGGCCGATGACGCGGACAGGAAGATCGGGGGCGACATCCACGCCACCGCTGAGGTCCACGACCACATGGGCGGCGGAGTCTTGCAGAATTCCCACGTCGACTTTGGCGGGGCCGCTGCCGCTGGCCGCGACCACGAGGTCGGCGTCGCGGACGGCGGCAGTCAAATCTTCGGTGACACTGACCGGGTGGGTGGCCGCGAAGCTCGTGGCATTGCCAGAAGCGGAGTAGACGCTCATGTGCTGGCAGCCCCGGCGTGTCAGTTCGGCCACGACTGTCCCGGCGTACTGGCCGGTCCCCAGGATCACAACGTTGGTGTCGGCCCAGGGCGGCAGGAGAAGACCGGATCCGTCGCGGGTCGTCTCGTGTGCTGCCATGTCCAGGCCGACGGCGGCCAGGGAGCGACCGACGGCGGCCAGCCCGGTTTGGCTGGCGATGGCTTTCCACGAGGTCAAGGCGCCCTGGAAAGCCCGGCGCAACCTCGGTGAGATGTGGGTTCCGGCTGCCTTCAGCGCCCGCTTGACCTGACCGGCGATCTCGGATTCGCCGACGACCATCGATTCCAGTCCGGCTGACACCCGGTAGAGGTGCTCAATCGCACCGGCTCCGCTGTGGCAGTAGAACGCCTCCGAGAGCTGATGGCCGAGGTCAGGGATCGCCGCGTTGACAGCCGCCATCGCGATACCCACCCCGGAATGGAAGGCGTTGGCGTCGAGGTAGATTTCGAACCGGTTGCAGGTGGCCAGGACAACCATGCCTTCGATCTCGCCACCGATGTGGGCTGTCAGGTAGTCGCGGACCTGGTTTTCGGCGTCAGCCAAAAGCGCCAATTGGTCTGGCTGGGCTTCGCGGTGACTCAAGCCGACACAGAGCATGTGAACCCCGGATAAGACAGGGGGCGGGGTCGCGGAGTGGTCCTGAAAGAACGGACACTCGTCCATAGAAGGGTCTGGTTGTTGAGTATGTATCTTCATGTTCGGTGCATCCATTGACAAGGGACCGTTAGCCTCCAAGACGATAGTAACACACTGCCATGGTGGCCTTGTCAGTGTGCACAGTCCGTGTACGTACATCAACCTTTCGGCGTTGCCAGAGTTTAGTACGGTGGTGTCGATCACTGGTGTTGCGCGTGAAAATGCAGTCATGCATCCAGGATTACCCTCTCTGGTTCGCGAAGTCGTCCATGAAGCCGATCAGCGCTTCGACACCGGCCAACGGCATGGCGTTGTAGAGGCTGGCGCGCATGCCGCCGACACTGCGGTGGCCCTTCAAATTTGTCAGGCCGTGTGCTTCAGCCTGGGCGAGGAAGTCGGCGTCGAGGCTGGTGTCAGCCAGTGAGAAGGGCACGTTCATCCAGCTGCGGGCGGTGGGACAGACGGGGTTGGCGTAGAAGTCCGAGCCGTCGATGGCCGCGTACAGCCGAGCGGCCTTGGCCCGGTTGCGCTGGGCCATGGCCGCCAACCCCCCGGTCGCTTCGACCCAGTCGAGGATCAGCCCGAACAGGTAGATGGCGAAGGTCGGGGGAGTGTTGAGCATTGAATCCGCTGCTGCCATGGTGGCGTAATCCCAGACGTCAGGCGTTGTCGATCGGGCTTTCCCGGTCAGATCCTGGCGGACGATGACCAGTGTCAGACCGGCGGGCCCGAGGTTCTTCTGCGCTCCTGCGTAGATCAGGCCGTACTGGCTCACGTCGATGGGTCGTGACAGGATCGTCGAAGAAAAATCGCCGACCAACGGCACGTCACCGCAGTCGGGTACGTAGCCGAATTCGACCCCGTTGATGGTCTCGTTGGGCGTGTAGTGCAGATAGACCGCGTCGGGTGGAACAGTGTACGAACCTGGGGCGGGCACAGTGGTGTACCTCGAGGCCGCCTCGTCCGCAATCACGTCGACGGTCAGCTGTTGGGCTTTGGCCGCCTTGGCCGCCTTGGCCGACCACTGCCCGGTATTGAGCAAGGCCACCGTATCCCCAGGCCGCGTCAGATTCATCGGAATCACCGAAAACTGCCCCGTCGCCCCGCCCTGAAGAAAGAGCACCTTGTAGTTGTCCGGTACGCCCAGCAGCCGACGCAACTTCTGTTCTGCCTGCGCCGCACACTCGATAAAGGCCTCCCCCCGGTGAGACACTTCCATCACGGACATCCCCGACCCCTGCCAGTCGGTCAACTCACTCTGCGCCTTCTCCAAAACCTCAGTAGGCAACATAGCAGGACCAGAAGCAAAGTTGTACACACGCATCTGCTCACTTTATCATCTGCCCCCCACAGCTTTCGGGGGCGTCTGACTGCACAAGCGTTGCCTGATTCCAGCGCTGGTGTGGGAAACGACTATGAGTTCAGGGCTGCCTTGACCTTGGCCGCCACGACTGACCCGTCGGCCCGCCCCTGGGCGCGGGCGTTGACCGCTTTGATGATCTGTCCCATCTGCTTCAGGCTCGCCTGGTCGACCGCGGCCACTTCCTCGCTGACGATCTGATCCAGTTCTTCTTCAGTCAGGGGTGCCGGTAGGTACGTACTGAGCAGGTTGGCTTCCTGTTCTTCCTTGTCAGCCAGTTCGGGACGTTTCCCCGCCAGGTACGCCTCAGCCGATTCCCTCCGCTTGCGCACCTCACGGGTAAGGATGGCTTGTTCTTCGGCCTCGTCTAGTGTCCGTGCGCTCGCGCCTGCGACCTCCTCGTTGCCAATGGCCGCGATCGCCATCCGAAGCGTCCCGGTGGTCACCGTGTCTCTGGCTTTCATCGCTGCCGTCAAATCCGTCCGCAAACGATCCTTCAATGCGCCCATGACGCCCTCCTCACTGTGGTGCCATTCACCGATCCATTGGACTTTCTCACCTCGTCTATCGTCTCACTCGAAGGGGTTTTCGTATATCCATACTCTGCCTCGGAGAGTCTGGAAACAATAATAGGCGCGATATCGGGTGGGGCGGCGGGGGCTCGAACCCCGGACCGAAGGATTATGAGTCCTTTGCTCTGACCAGCTGAGCTACCGCCCCGTACTCGCCAATGAGTGTATCAAATCACAGACGGGAGGGCGGGGTGGGGGAGCCGCCGACCGGGGCGGTGGTCTGTTGGCCGGGCGAAGGGGATGCTGTCATCGGCGAGGCGGTGCCGGGGGTAGGACTCGGTGAGGGGCTCTCGGATCCGTTGGTCGGTGAGGGGGATTCGCTGGAGGGAGACGGCGAGGGGGAAGCGTTCGACGGCGAGGGGGATTCAGGCGACGGGCTGGGGGATTCGGTTGGCGGCGTGCTACTGGTTGGTGGGGGAGAAGTCTGCTCGGTGGGATTGGTCTGCGGAACGGGTGGCGGGGGCTGGGTCTGGGGGGCCTGGGAGAAGATCAGCAGGACGATCAGGATCGCGATGGCCCCCAGCAGCAACATCAACAGCCAGGCGGCGAAGATCGACAGCCGTCCTCCGCGGTCTCGGCGGCCCGGCCAGGGCAGGGGCCACACTTTGGTCAGTCCGGGTGCGATGCGGTCGGTCCAGTGCAGGCGGTAGTCAGGTCCGGCGGGATTGCCTTGTTGGGGGAGCCAGCTCAGATCCACCTCGGCCAGAATCCTCGCCGCCTCCTGAACAGCCCGGGGCGTTTGGTCGTACGCCAGAGCCACCCACGGGGACTGGATGACGGCGTTGGCCGCCTGGGGCGAATCGCCGCCGGAAGAGAACTTGTCTGCCATTCTGCCGGTGTTCTGGTCCAGGCCTCCGCGGGCGATGACGGTATCAATGTCCATCCGGTCGACTTGTCCGCCCAAACGGTCCCGGGCGGCGGGATCTTCGGCTGCCCCCTGGCTGAGCAGGATCACCATGACAGGATCCGTGCTGCTTTGGGTATGCGCCAGATAGGCCACACCAGAGGGGGTGGCCACCAGGCGAGCGGTCGGCCAGAAGTCTCCGATCTGGGGCGGATCGACTGGGAAGAGGGGATAGGTCGTTACCGGTTGTGACTCAGGGTTGGCATCAGTCCCCGCGCTGGTTGGATCCGCGTCAGGTGACATCTGCATGCTCGTCATCGATTCCGTACCGGCCTTTCTGGTTGTACCCCGAATCCACCGATCCATTGCTGCTCCGCAGCCCCATATGGGCACCCTGGCCCCATCGCCAACGCTTAACAGACATCCAGTCTGCCCTCGCGTTGTCGCTGTGCCCAGTGCACCCATCTGGTGTTGCTCGCTACGCAAGCGATCGGTGGATTCGGGTGTACCCCGAATCGTGGTGGACCAGGGACCCGCCGATCAGGGCGATGGCGCTCCCCAGCACCTTCTAGTGTGCCCTATGAATCCAATTGATGTGGCCATATCTCAGGCGTCAACGGGCGGATTGAGCCTGAAGACTGTATCGTTAGAAGGTACGTGAGTCGACGCCCAGGAGGATTTGTGACCTCATCACCAGTACCGCCCGTCAGGCAACCAGCACAGGCGGCATCGAAGATACTTGCAGATGCAATCGCCCAAGTGCAGCGGGTGATCGTCGGTCAGGAGCACATGGTCGAACAGTTGATGGTTGCCTTATTGGCAAAGGGTCATTGTCTGCTTGAAGGCGTTCCGGGTACGGCGAAGACGCTGGCCGTCCGCTCCTTCGCAACAGTCGTCGGCGGCGAATTTGCCCGTATCCAATTCACCCCCGATCTCGTACCATCAGACATTGTCGGTACGCGAATCTACTCCGCGAAGACTGAAACATTCGACATCCAATTGGGGCCGGTTTTCGTGAACTTCGTGCTGGCGGACGAGATCAACCGTGCCCCGGCCAAGGTCCAGTCGGCCATGCTGGAGATCATGGCGGAAAAACAGGTCTCCATCGGCGGGAAGACGTACCCGGCGAAGAAGCCGTTCATCGTCATCGCCACCCAGAACCCCATCGAATCCGAGGGTGTGTACCCGTTGCCAGAGGCCCAGCGGGACCGCTTCTTGTTGAAGGTGGACGTCGACTACCCGCGCGGCAACGAGGAGTTCGAAATCCTGCGCCGGATGTCGGTCGAAGCCCCGCAGCCCAATCCGGTGCTCAACCCCACGGTGGTCGCCCAGCTCCAGGATCGCGCCGCCCAGATCTTCGTCCACAACCTGGTGGCGGAATATATCGTGCGCTTGGTGCTGGCTACCCGTAATCCCGCCGACTTCGGGATGCCCGACCTGGCCAATGTCATCTCGATCGGCTGCTCCTCGCGCGCCACCCTCGGGCTGGTGTCCGCTTCGCGCGCGTTGGCCCTGATCCACGGGCGCGACTATGTGCTGCCAACCGATGTCCAGGCCGTCGCCAAGGACGTCATGGCACATCGTCTCTTGTTGACCTTCGACGCTGTCGCGGACAACGTGGCCCCGGCGCAGGTTGTCGAACGGATCATCGCCATGGTGCCCCCTCCAACGCCGGTGTGGAACCAACAGCAAGGTGCAGCCCCACAACCGAGGACATGATGTCCCAGATTGCCTTCTCCCCGCCCGAGCCAGCCCAATCGGCCGTGGCGACGGTTGTCAAGGAACCGGTCACCGCCACACTGCCTCTGAGCAAACTGGCGCCGGAGGCGGCCTTGCAAAGGCTCGAACTGACCATTGTCCGACGCTTGGAGGGGTTCCTCCAAGGCGACCATCTGGGCTTGCTGCCCGGCCCTGGTTCAGACACCGGCGATGCCCGGGAGTACGTCCCCGGCCAGGACGACGTGCGGCGGATGGACTGGGCGGTCACGGCGCGCACCACCATCCCGCACGTGCGCGACACCATCGCCGACCGCGAACTGGAGGTGTGGGCGCTGCTGGACGTGACCCCGTCGATGAACTGGGGCACCGGCGGAGTGACCAAGAGAGATCTGGGAATCGCCGCCATCGCGACCATCGGCTTCTTGTCCCAGAAGATCGGGGACCGCTTCGGCGGCCTGGTAATGGACCCGGCCGGACTGACGAGGATTCCCGCACGGGCCGGCCGGATGGCGCTGTACGGGTTGCTGCGCACCATGCTGACCACGCCGATCGTCCACGACAACACCGAGGGCCCGATGGACCTGGCCGCCGGAATGGAACAGATGGCCCGTACCCTTCGCCGCCGGGGTTTGCGCGTGGTTGTGTCCGACTTCCTGACAACGGGCGACCATGAACTCGATCCCAACGTCGAGACCGTCTGGGAGCGACCTCTGCGGAAGATGGCAGTACGCAACCAGGTCATCTGCGTGGAGGTCGTGGACCGGCGCGAGATGGAGTTTCCGGATCTGGGGGAGATCCTGATCCGCGACCCCGAGACTCACTTCGACCGCTACGTCGACACCTCCGACCCGGTGGCCCGGGCCCGCCTGGACGCCGCCACCAAAGCCCAGCGCGAGCGGATCCGGGTGGCCATCCGCAGATCCGGGTGTGCCCACATCCAGTTGCGCACCGACCGGGATTGGGTCCAAGACATTGCCCGTTTCGTACTGGCTTATCGTCGGCTGGCCGGGCAACTCCACACGCCGCCTCAGGGGGTCAGCAAGTGATCTGGGCCATTCCTTTCTACGGCTTCCAAGCCCCGAGCAGGCTCTGGCTGCTGGCGATCATCCCCATCGCGCTGATCGCTTACATCATCATCGTGCGGCGCAAGTCGCACCATGGCATGCGGTACACCAACACCACGGTCTTGGGCCAGGTACTGCCCAAGCAGTCGCAGTGGCTCAGGCATGTGATCGTGACCTTGTCTGTGTTGTCCATGCTGGCGCTGGGGTTCGCCTGGGCTAGGCCTGTGGGGCTGGACAAGGTACCCCAGGAGCGGGCGACCGTGGTCCTCGTCGTCGACGTGTCGTGGTCGATGACGGCCACCGACGTGGCGCCCACACGCCTGGATGCCGCCAAGTCGGCTGCCGTGGATTTCATCAACGCCCTGCCCGACGGGTACAACGTGGCGTTGGTCAGCTTGTCCGGGAGCCCGGCGGTCAGACTGCCACCGGTGACGGATCACGCGTCTGTCATCCGTGCCATCCAGGCCTTGTCGCCCCAGGATTCGTCCGCGGTGGGAGACTCGATCCAGGCCGCCCTGTCCGCGATCTCCCAGGCGCCCAAAGGGGACGACAATTCGGTGGCCCCCGCCATGATCGTCTTGTTGTCCGACGGGGCGAACACCAACGGGCAGGCTCCCCTCCAGGTCGCCCAGCAGGCAGCCGACGAGGGGGTTCCGATCTACACGATCGCCTTCGGCACCGACAACGGGTACGTCGACCTAGATGGGACCAGATACCAGGTCCCGCCCGATCGCGACCTGATGAAACAGATCGCCCAGACCACCAGCGGAGAGTCGTACACCGCTGACAATCTCGGCCAATTGAACCAGGCCTATAAGCGCATTCACTCGCAAATCGGCTATGTGGACACCAGGAAGGAGATCACAGCCACTGCGGCCGGTGTCGGTTTGATCTTCGCTTTCGTCGCCGCTGTTGGCGCAGTCATGTTGGGGGTGAAATTTAGATGATGATGCTGGAAATCGGCTTCATGCGCCCGGAGCGCCTCTGGGCGCTGGTCGCTGTGCCCGTACTGCTGGGTGTGTATGTGGTGTGGGCCTTCGCCCGGCGTTCCAGAGCCTCCGCCGATCGCGGCGCCCTGGCGGTGCTCTTCCCCAAGCGCAAGGCCTGGAAGCGCCACGTGGCCGTGGTGGCCGCCATCGCCACCCTGGCGTCTCTGACGCTGGCCTGGGCCACTCCCAACGGGTACACCAATGTGCCCAAGGACCGCGCGACCATCTTCCTGGTCATGGACGTGTCCTTGTCGATGGAAGCCACAGACGTTCCGCCGACCCGCCTGGCAGCCGCCCAGCAGGCCGCCAAGGAGTTTGTCAGCGAATTGCCGGCCGGGTTCAACGTGGCCCTGATTTCCTTCGCGGCCACCTCCTCCCTGCTCGTCCCCCCGACGACCGACCGGGGCCAGGTGGACGCGGCCATCGACGGACTCCAACTGTTGCAGTCGACGGCCATCGGCGAGGGGATATATTCAGCCCTCGACGCCTTGGCGCTCATCCCGCCCGACCCCGCTCATCCCAACGATCCAGCGCCCGCGGCCATCGTCTTGATCTCGGACGGTGTGTCCAACACAGGCCGGTCCTCCTCGGACGCGGCTTTGCAGGCGAAGTCCTTGCAGATCCCCATTTTCACCATCGCGTACGGCACCCCCAACGGCTACATCATCGACCGGGGACAGCGGAATCCCGTTCCGGTCGACAAAGATGAGTTGCGTACCATCGCCCAGCTCTCCGGCGGGAAGGCTTACTCGGCCGACTCGCTGGGGCAGTTGCGCGATGTCTATTCCGGTATCTCCCGTACTGTCGGCTATGACAAGGAGAAGACCGAGATCACTGAGCAGTTCGTCGGATACGCGTCGATCTTGGGAGTGATCGCCCTGCTCGCGGTCATGTCGCTGGCGGCGAGATGGCCATGATTGAGGGCGGGGTTTCGGTCAGCACCAGGTACGCAGCCGTGTCTGAGTCTGTCGCCGAAGCCTGTCAGAAAGCCGGGCGGGATCCGTCAAGTGTACGGCTACTGCCCGTCTCGAAAACCCATCCCGAGGAGATGATCGAAGAACTTGTGGCGATCGGGTGCACCCGTTTCGGGGAGAACCGCGTTCAAGAGATGGCCGTCAAGGCGAGTCGGCTGGGCAGCGGCGTCTCGTGGACGCTGATCGGGCATCTGCAACGCAACAAAGCCGCACTGGCCTGCACGGTGATGAGTGAACTCCAGTCGCTGGACTCCCTCGAGTTGGCCCGGGTTTTGGAGCATGAGTTGGAAGCCACTCGCCTGGACCAACGACTGCCCGTACTGGTCGAAGTCAACACATCCGGCGAGCCGACCAAGAATGGGATTGCGCCTGGCGAGGTGATGGAGTTCACGCGGGAACTGGCGGCGTTCGGGCATCTGGATCCGCGTGGGTTGATGACGGTTGCCGACCCCGATCCGGTACGGGCTGACGCCGGGTTCGCCATGATGGCCGATCTCCAACGGCAGTTGAAAGACCGCGATGGTCAGGGGTGGGATGAATTGTCGATGGGCATGAGCGGTGATTACCGGGCCGCCATCGCCCATGGGTCGACCTGCGTGCGCATCGGTACGGCGATCTTTTCCCAGCGGGCTCCTAGGAGCGGGTAAGGTCGCTGGGTGGTGAGCCTCCTGTGCACTGCGACGTGTTTCAGCAGCCTGCCCGGGGATCGGGGCTGAATCCCCAGACCCGCCCCAGAAAAGCCAAGATTCTGGTGTAGGCGTCTTCGATGGTGGGTGCGGACCGGAAACCGTGGCCCTCGCCGTCGTAGAGGTGCAGTTCGGCGTCGAGACCTCGGGCCCGTACTGCTTCATACATCATGGTCGCCTGGTCTGGGGGTACGACGGGGTCGAGCGTACCCTGGAGGATCAGCAAGGGGCAAGAGATCTGGTGGACGTGGGTGATCGGGGAGCGGTCGACGTAGACATCCCGGCCTTCGGGGTAGGGTGCGACCAGGGTGTCGGTGTAGTGGGATTCGAACTTGGTCGTGTCGCGGGCCAGGGCCTCAAGATCGGCGACACCGTACAGCGAAATCCCCGCCGAGAAGACGGTGGTCGAACTCAGCGCTCCCAGCGCGGTGAAGCCTCCCGCGGAACTGCCCATGATGGCGAGCCGGGCTGGGTCGGCCCGTCCGGAGCGGACCAGGTAGGTGGCCGCATCGGCGCAATCGCGGACGTCGAGGATTCCCCAGTTTCCATTGAGGCGTTCCCTGTAGGAACGGCCCAGAGCAGCCGAACCGGAATAGTTGACGTCTGCGATCCCGATTCCCCGTGTGGTGAAAAAGCTGTTGACAAGGGAGTACGCTGCGGGGGAGTAGGTGGTTGGTCCGCCGTGGGCGACGATGATGACTGGTGCTGGGCCATGGTCTTCCCTACCGGCGTTCCGGGGCGGGTAGTACCATCCGGCGACCTCGTCCCCGGTGTCTGATTGCCATCTGATCAACTCGGGAACCGAAACCATGTCGGCGGGCATGACGAAGTTGGATTCTGCCGCCAGGTCGGTGAGGTCGCCCGTGGACCAGTCCAGAACGGCCAGACGAAGGGCATCAGTGGCGGTCACGAGCGAGACCACACTCCTAGACCCGTTGGTCGCCGGGGCGACGGTGGACGAGCCGTACACCGCTGTCTCAGATAAGGTGCCATCGGGGTTGACACGCCCGAGGTGCGACAGCCCATCTTGCCACCAGGAGCAGCCGATGCTCAGTTCCCCATCGCTGGACAACAGGGCGTACGGTGGCTGCGAGAGCACCCAGGCGGGCAGACAGAAATCGTACGGGTGGTTGTTCATCCGGATGGTGTGCCCCTGGTTCCACCTGTAGAAATTCCAGTAGCCGGACTCGTCGCTGAGGAAGACCAGCGAACCATCTGGAGCCCACTGGGGATAGACGGCTGACACGCCGGGAGCGTTTGCCACAATCTGGAAAGACCCGTCGGGCTCGAGGACCACGATGCGGGTGGTGCCCCAGGGCATCGACGGATGGTCGTACTCCATCCAGGCGATGCGGCCGGTGTTCGACACGGCCGGGCCGAAGTAGAAATCGGCACCTTCGGCGATGACGCGTCCGGCGCCCGGATTTCCGGTTGTCAGGTCGAGGATGACCAGAGCGTCGCGGGGTTCGGCCAGACCGGGATCGTGGGATTCGCGCACACAGACAACCTCGTGGTCGTTGAGGAAGACGAACCCCCCGAAGAGCAAGGGTCCGGCAGGCGTGATCGGGTTGAACCCGAATCCTGAATGAGGCTGTCCGGCCCAGACCTGTTTGGTGGTCCGGTCGAAGAAACAGAGCCAGCCGTTGCGCACGCCTGCGGCAGTCCCTCCGTACTCGTGGATGCTGGTGCGCACGTCCCACTCCGGTGTGATGTCGCTGCTCGTTGCGTCGGGGCCGCGCCTGATCACGGTGGTCCGTCCCTTGTCTGCGGGATCGGATTGCAGCCAATAAATATCCTTGTCATCCAGGAATCCTTCAGACAGGCGCACCCTCCCACGGGCGAGATCGGCAGCACTGACGGGGGAGAGCCATTGGCCATGTGGCAGGTCGGGCATGAGCCGACTCTAGCCGATCCTGCCAGGGCGCGTCTGGACGCCGGGAGAAAAATGTCGGAGCCTGGATGCAGAATGAGACTATGACGACCAAGACAGTGACGGCCCCACCCGACCCCCTGGCCCGATTCGCCGCACCGACTCGGACCTGGTTCCGTTCGGCCTTCGACGCACCCACGCCGGTCCAGGCTGAGGCGTGGGAAAAGATCGGCCGACGGGAGAATGTGCTGGTCGTTTCGCCGACCGGATCCGGGAAGACTCTGGCCGCCTTTTTGCACAGCATCGATTACCTGATGACATCGCCGCAGACCAGTCCAGGTGTTCGTATTCTGTACGTCTCCGCGCTGAAGGCCCTGGGTGTCGATGTCGAGCGCAATCTGAGGATTCCCCTGGCCGGGATCGCGGCGGCGGCGCTCGAAGAGGGGATTGCCACCAGGAACGTGCGGGTGGCAATTCGCAGCGGGGACACACCGTCATCTGACAGGCGTCGGCTGGTCACGCACCCGCCTGAGATCCTGATCACCACTCCGGAGTCTTTGTTCTTGATGCTGTCGTCGTCAGCGTCGGCGATCCTGAGCGGGATCGAGACTGTCATCGTCGACGAAATCCACTATTTGGCCGGGAACAAGAGGGGTGCCCACCTCGCGGTCAGCCTTGAGCGCCTGGATGCCCTGAGCACCCGTGGGGGAATCCAGCGGATCGGCTTGTCGGCCACAGTCCGGCCAGTCGATCAGGTGGCCCGGTTCCTGGTGGGCCGGGATCGCCCGGTGACGGTCGTGGCCCCACCGATGGCCAAGAATTGGCAGTTGGATGTGGTCGTACCCGTGGAAGACATGACGAACCTGGCCGCGGTGACCAGTCCGGCTCCGGATGGCAAGCCTGGTGAACCTGCTGCCCAGCGGCCCTCTCTGTGGCCACACATCGAACAACAGGTGTTCGACCTGGTGATGTCCCATCGCAGTACGATCTGCTTCTGCAATTCGCGGGCGGTGGCCGAACGGCTGACCAGTCATCTGAACAGTCTGTATCGCGAGCAGGCTCCGCTGGATCCGCTTGGTGTGATCGCCCGGACTCACCATGGGTCGATCTCGAAGACCCTGCGGGCCGAGATTGAGGACGATCTCAAACAGGGACACTTGCCGTGCGTGGTGGCCACCAATTCGTTGGAACTGGGCATCGACATGGGTGCGGTCGATTTGGTCATCCAAGTCGGGACTCCCCCCAGTGTGGCCAGTGGCCTCCAGCGGATCGGACGCGGTGGGCATCGGGTTTCGGCGGTGTCACACGGAGTACTTTTCCCCTTGTCGCGCAGTGATTTGCTGGCCACCGCCGTGGTCACGCAGCGAATGTCCGCCGGTCAGATCGAGCCGGTGCCCCGCATCGTCAACCCGTTGGATGTGCTGGCTCAGCAGATCGTGTCGATGTGCCTGGACACCCCGCTGACGCCGAAGACGGTCCTGTCTGAAGTCCGGCGGGCAGATTGTTTCATCGATCTTCCCCAGAAGGCCTTCGACGCGGTGGTGGACATGCTCACCGGCAAGTATCCCGCTGACGAGTTCTCCGGCTTGCGCCCACGTCTGATTTCAGACCCGATGGCCGGAACTCTGGTTGCCCGACCCGGAGCGCGGCGCTTGGTGACGACGTCGGGGGGTACGATCCCCGATCGCGGGTTGTACCAGGTGTTCATGGCTGGTGGCGAGGCGTCAGGCTCCGGCAAGCATGCCGCCAGTCGGCGGGTGGGGGAGTTGGACGAGGAGATGGTCTTTGAATCCCGGGTGGGGGAGGTGTTCACGCTGGGGACGAGCGCATGGAGGATTGAGGAGATCACCGCCAACCAGGTTGTCGTCTCCCCGGCCCCGGGCCTGACGGGCAAGATGCCTTTCTGGCACGGTGACGAGATGTCTCGTTCGGTTGAGGTCGGGCGTCAGATCCAACACCTCGTCGCCGGTCTCGGGCAATCAGACGCGGGCAGGGGGGTCAGTCTCGATGACTGGGCCCGCAGCAACCTGGAAGCGTACGTCCAGGATCAGCGGGCAGCGACCGGCGTCCTGCCTGATCACACCACGATCGTCGTCGAGCAGGGTAAGGATGAGATGGGCGCCTGGCGGGTGTGTGTCCACTGTCAACTGGGCAAGGCAGTCCTCCAGCCCTGGGCACTGGCCATCCAGCACCGCTGGCGCCACACTGCCGGCAACGAGTCGGCAACGCCGTTGGCGATGACCGTCACTGACGACGGGATCACCATCCGGCCCGGTGAGGTCGCCGATCCCCGTATCGGTCATCTGCTCGGGTTCGATCCGGTTGAGATTGAGGAGGTCGTCAGCCTGGAGACACAGCACTCGGCTTTGTTCGCCGCGCACTTCCGCCAGTGCTCGGCTCGTGCCCTGCTCTTGCCGAAGCGCCAACCAGGACAGCGTTCTGCCTTGTGGCAGCAGAGGCTGAGGTCAGCCCAGCTCTTGGGCGTGGCCGCTGAGTACCCCGAGTTCCCCATCATGGCCGAAGCCTTACGAGAGTGTTTGTACGATGTCTTCGACCTGGACTCTTTGCGCCAACTGATGCGCGACATCGCTGCACGGCGAGTCAGGATCGTGGAAGTGGAGACCAAGACCCCATCACCTTTCGCCTCTTCGATGCTCTTCGGCTATACCGGGCAGTTCCTCTACAACGACGACCAGCCTTTGGCGGAGAGGGCCGTGGCCAGCATGGTCGATCCCGAACTGCTGGCCAGTTTGACCGGTGTCAAGACCAACCTCGCCGTGGACGAGCAGGTGGTCGCCGATTTCGAACAGGAGGCCCAAAGACTGAAGGCCTCCCGGCGCGCCCGCAGCATCGAGGCCTTGTGGGATATCGTGCGCCAGATCGGGCCCCTCACCGAGGACGAGTGCCGAGCCCGGTCGTCCGAAAACCCTGCAACATGGCTGGCCACCCTGAAGAACTCAGGCAGGTTGGTGACTGTGCGGATTGGTGGGCAGGAGATGCTCGCTGTCACCGAGGACGAACCCTGGCTCTCCAGCCTTCCAGGCCCTCAAGCCGTGACTCGGCTGGTCTCCCGGTGGGTGCGCCACCACGGCATCACTGTGCCCGTCGATATCGCCGACCGATTCGGGTTGGATCTCGGCCAGGTTCATGAGGTCCTGTCTGGCATGGCCGACGCTGGCAGCGTGGTCGCAGGACACTTCATCGCAACCGGTGGCCTCACCACCACCAGCCTCACTGGTACCGACCTCACTGACGCCCGCGTCACCGATGGTGAACGTACCCACACTGGTCTTGCCGACCTGGGTCTCACCGGCACAGATCGTGCCAGCACCAGTCGAATGCAGTACATGAACACCGAGGTGCTGGCGCTTCTCAGACGCCGGACCATGGTGGATTTGAGGGCCAGGGTCCAACCGGTGGAGCAGGAGAAGTACGCCTCTTTCCTCATTCGATGGCAGGAGGTGGACCAACCGGGCCACGGCAGGCAGGCCCTGCTCCAGGCCGTCGAACTGCTGGCGGGTTACCCCATCCCAGCGTCCATGCTGGAATCGGTGGTTCTGCCATCGCGGGTATCCGATTATCAGCCGTCCATGCTGGACCAGGTCATGGCAACCGGAGAGGTCACATGGTCAGGACACGGAACAATCGGGGAGTCGGACGGCTGGGTGTGTTTATGGCCGGAGGATGTCCCGCCTCTGGTTGCGGCGACTGACGTGGAGGATCTCACGGCAGCCGCCCGCCGCATCTATCGGCGACTCGCGGACGGGGGAGCCTGGAGCCTGGAGGACCTGTGCCGGACCGCTCCTAGTCACCAGGACTTTTCCGGTGGCGTGTCTGACAAGACTGTGTGCCAGGACGACCTGACTCCCCGCCAGGTTGAGACAGCTATCTGGGAACTCGTCTGGGGTGGCCTGGTGTCGAGCGACAGCTTGGCCGCAGTGCGGGTGGCGTCACAAGGAGCAGGAGTACTTCGCCGCTCTGCTTCCCCGCGTGTCAGACGGGTGATGCGACCGGTGGTTCCCCGGCAGACTGCACTGGTTGGCCGGTGGTTCGCCGTCGGGCACGAGGCCGAGTCCAGATCCAGTACGCGCGCACTGGTCGACGCGGTCGGCCTGGAACTGTCCAGGTACGGAATCCTGACGAAAGGCTCCATTCTGTCCGAAGCCATGACGCCAGTTTTCTATGACATTTATCGGATCCTGGCGGCTATGGAAGGTCAGGGCACGGTCAGGAGAGGGTATTTCGTCGACCAGTTGGGAGCGGCCCAGTTCGCTGTGCCGGGAGCAGTCGACCGTCTGCGCGAGGACGCCAGTTCGCGATGGTGTCTTCTGGCAGCCTGCGATCCGGCCAACCCGTGGGGAGCCAGTCTGGCCTGGCCACCATCGCAGGGCCACCGGCCTGCCCGCCGGGCTGGAGCCATCGTCGTCCTGGACAATGGCTGGCCAGTCATCTATCTGGAAAAAGGAGCGCATACTATTGTCAGTTTTGAGTCTGACCTGACCAGAGTTGAACCAGCATTGCGTCTGGTTGGTGATTGGGTGGACCGGGGCAGACTGGGCACGATCACCGTGACCCGGATCAATTCCCAGCGAGCCCTGGAAGCCCGGCAGTGGATGTCCGTGCTCGACCAGACTGGCTTTACCATGACCCCCCAGGGTTTCCGGCGCCGACCACAGCTACGGTGAGGAGGCACAGAAAACAGTAATTGTGCAGTTGGCTTCATACGCTGGCAGGCTTGATGCGTCGGTTGGCTCCATGCGTCGGTTGGCTCAAAACCTCATCGGCTTGAATGAGTCAGCAGGTTGACTCCTCCTCATGCTGACGGATTCGCACAACCAGGATTCACACTCCTCAACGATGGAGTCGAGGACACCCTGGACGGCATCGGCACGGTCCTGGTTACCGATCACCGGGCAGGCGAGGGTCAACTGGGACGCGAAGCCGGTCACCGAGAGGTGGAAGGCGTTCAGTGGCAGGTACCCGATCGTCATGAAGAAAGAGACTGGCTGGCGGCGGTCGAAGACAAGCCTGTTTTGCTCCAGCTTGCCCATGTTCGAGTAACCGGGTTCGGTGACGACGTAGGTTCGCCGGATCAAGTCGTCGACCACACGGCGGGGCAGGAACTTGCGGACCCGGTCCAGCGGCACCAGATTGGTGTACGCCCGGTTGCCGGCGGTTTGCCGGGCCATCTCATCATGGACGCGGTTCACAGTGTCGGAGAAAGGTTCATCGGGGTCCACGGTGATGGCAACCAGGTACTTTCCAGTCATGTTGGCGACGCTGAGTTCGGTGAGGCCAGCCTTGGGACGAAGATCAGTCGGGCAGAACAAGAGGATGGCAGGCACGTCGAGCAGACGGCAGGCGACACGGGCGTGGGCAGCCAGGAAGATGTCGTTGAGTGTCACCTGTAACTTATGCGACTGCTCACGCAGGCGCGCCAACCGGTCGGCCGGGATCCTGACGACCGGCAGGAATCGATCCTTTCCCTCCCCATCGATGGGCAAATACTTGACGGGAAGCTTGCGCCCCTCGCGTTCGTCCGGAGTCTGCGGACCGACCGGGTATCCGCTGATCACCGGTTTCAGTTGCCGGATGTTGCGTCGTGGGACAGCCTCACCGCTGTACGTGCGTGCCAGCAACTCGAGCAACTGCATGAAACCCCGGCCATCGGCGAGGATGTGACTGACTACGACGATCATGGAGTCCTGGTCATCCTCATGGCCCACCCAGATTTTCACCTGAGGCTCGTACCTCGGGTCGAAGTGCGGACCCACGTCGAGCGGGCCGGTCAACTCCGACACCAGGTCCCAGGCCGTCAGCGGCAGCCGTACGAATTTGTGGCGGCGGACGTCCGCCCGGCACAAGATTTCCGGAATGATCGTCGTGATCCGGTCGAGTGCACCCACGAGCCGTGGGACATCGATGCGATCGTCGAAGCTCAGATGAGCGTAAATGACAGCTTGGATGTCGTCGGGAGCGTTCCCCATGACGAGATCGAGTGTTTCAAAAGCAAACATGTATTCCCCAAAAGACACGATGTAATGGTGTGATCCAGTAGCCTCCCCGTGGCTAAAGTCTCGCCTTCACCTTACCGTGCATGGGCTCCCAAGTCACGGATTTTAGTGATCACATCAGCATACAACAGTAATTTGAGTTTGTCACACACAGTGACAGTTTTACCTTGCAAAAGGCATGTCTTTTACTGATCTGACAGATTCAGAGCGGTCAGATCAGGCGTCAGTAGGTCCGTCTCGAGGTACAGATCATCAGGCCGTCGCCGACGTCGACCAGGGCCGTGGTCAGCTCGTCCATGGCGCGCGCTGCCTCCAGGGTGTCGCGCATGATCATGGTCTCGTCGTCGAAATTGGTCTCGTCGGCCACCTTGCCGCCCAGAAGTGCATGGTTGATGATCAGCAGACCTCCCGGCCTGACCATCCGCAACCCCTCTTCCAGATACTCCGGAAACTCCAACAGTTCCCCGTCGACGAAGACGATGTCGTACGCCGCCGCCCTCAGTTTGGGCAGGATCGTCAGCGCCTCGCCCGTGATCAGGCGGTACCGCGTGTGGCGTATCCCCGCCGACTTCAGCGCTTCTTTGGCGACCCCATGGTGCTCGGCTTCGCGGTCCACAGAAGTGAGAACACCGTCCGGCGCCATGCCCGCGAACAAGGCCAGGGCCGACACCCCCGCGCCGGTCCCGATCTCAACCACTGCTTGAGCGTCGATCAGCTTGGCCAACAGCGTCAGGACCCGCCCGGCCGCTGGGGTCACGGGCTCAATACCGAGATCGAGAGAAGCTCGTCGCGCCTGTGCGGCGTCTGTGCTGTCGGGCATGAAGGACTCCACGAATTGGGTGGTCGTCTGGTTGGTTTTGGTTCTCGAAGGGCTCACGAATCCACCCTAGTGCACGCGGAAGAAACCTAGAAACTATCCGCCTTATTCTCACCCCAGTCTCTCCACATCACACAGGTGAGTCACCTCGATTTTCGCCGCCACGCCCATTCGTACGCCGAAAACCCCCTTACCCAAGTAAAGCTAGAATCGTCTCAGATGAAATCCTGGTGTCACCCACCATGGATGTGACCGATGGAGACTCCTGTGACTTTGACCCATGCCGAAGTGTCCAAGCTGGCCCGGTTGGCTCGAATCGAACTGACCGACGAGGAATTGACGGCCATGGCAGGGCAGTTGGATGTCATTCTCGACGCTGTGGCTGTCGTCAGCCAGGTGGCACGTGCCGATGTTCCGCCCACCTCTCACGCGCTGCAGCTGGCCAACGTTTTCCGGGCCGACGAGGTACGACCATCCCTACCGCCTGACGCCGTGCTCGCCATGGCCCCGGCCTGCGAGGACGACCGGTTCCGCGTACCGAGAATTCTTCAGGAGGAACAGTGAGCACCCTGATTCACGAATCCGCCCACCGACTGGCCGAGATGATGGCCGTCGGGGACATCACCTGCGAAGAGGTGACCCGAGCCCACCTGGAACGGATCACCGAGGCCGAAGACCAGATCCATGCGTTCTTGTACGTCGACGCCGACCGAGCCATGGACACCTCCCGCCGGGTGGACGCCAAACGCCGCTCCGGCGAACCGATGGGACCCCTGGCCGGAGTTCCCATCGGTGTCAAGGACGTCTTCACCTACGCCGGCGCCCCCACCACCTGCGCGTCGAAAATCCTCGAAGGCTGGCACCCTCCCTACACCGCCACTGTGGTGCAACGGATGATCGACGCCGACATGGTCATTGTCGGCAAGACCAACATGGACGAATTCGCCATGGGCTCCTCGACCGAGAACTCCGCCTACGGCCCGACCCACAACCCCTGGGCTCTGGACCGGATTCCCGGCGGTTCAGGCGGTGGATCGGCCGCAGCCCTGGCCGGTTTCGAGGTTCCGCTGTCCGTGGGCTCCGACACCGGCGGTTCCATCCGCCAGCCCGCCGCAGTCACCGGTACGGTCGGTGTCAAGCCAACTTACGGCTCATCGTCAAGGTACGGCCTGGTGGCGATGGCCTCCTCCTTGGACCAACCGGGCCCCTGCGCCAGGAATGTCCTGGACGCCGCCCTGCTCCACCAGGTGATGTCCGGCCACGATCCGAAAGATTCGACCTCGATCGACGCTTCCGGGCCTGATGTCGTCACGGCGGCCCGGTCACGCGACGTGACCGGCATGAAAATTGGCGTCGTCAAGGAATTCGGCGGCGAGGGTTACGCCCCGGGAGTGGAACGTTCCTTCCGTGAAGCCGTCGCCGGGTTGGCCTCAGCCGGCGCCGAGATCGTCGAAGTCTCCTGCCCTCATTTCCCCGCCGCCCTGGGTGCGTACTATCTGATCATGCCGTCCGAGGTCTCCTCCAACCTGGCCCGCTTCGACGCGATGAGGTACGGCCTGAGGGTCGGCGACGACGGTACCACCTCAGCCGAACAGGTCATGAGGCTCAGCCGTGGCGCGGGCTTCGGCGCCGAGGTCAAACGCCGGATCATCCTCGGTACTTATGCCTTGTCAAGCGGCTATTATGACGCCTACTACGGCTCGGCACAGAAGGTGCGTACCCTGGTCATCCAGGACTTCAGCAACGCCTTCTGTCAGGTCGACGTCCTGGTGTCGCCGACCACCCCCACCACCGCGTTCAAGCTGGGGGAGCGGATCGACGACCCGATGGCCATGTACAAAGCCGACTTGTGCACGATCCCCTCCAACCTGGCCGGGAACGTCTCCGCGTCCTTCCCCGCCGGCCTGTCCGCGGAGGACGGCTTGCCCGTCGGCTTCCAGGTGATGGCCCCGCCGATGCGCGACGACCTGGTCTACCGCGTCGGCTCAGGCTTGGAAGCCTTGTTGGAGGACCGTTGGGGCGGCCCCCTGTGGACCCTCATGAAGGAGGAGGGACGATGACCCAAGACCAGTTGATGGACTACACCCAGGTGATGGAGCGATTCGATCCTGTCATCGGCCTGGAAGTCCACGTCGAACTGAACACTGTCTCGAAGATGTTCTGCTCCTGTTCGACCGCGTTCGGAGCCCCGCCCAACACCCAGACCTGTCCGGTCTGCCTGGGTCTTCCAGGCTCGTTGCCCGTTGTCAACGCCAAGGCTGTCGAATCGGCGATCCGCATCGGCCTGGCCCTGAACTGCTCCATCGCCACGTGGTGCCGGTTCGCGCGCAAGAACTATTTCTATCCCGACATGACCAAAGATTTCCAGATCTCCCAGTACGACGAGCCCCTGTGCTTCGACGGCGAAGTGGAGGTCGAGGTCGACGACAGGCCGTACACGATTCCGATCGAGCGCGCCCACATGGAGGAGGATGCCGGAAAGTCCGTCCACATGGGCGGCACGACCGGTCGCATCCAGGACGCCGCGTACTCTCTGCTGGACTACAACCGCGCCGGGGTCCCCCTGATCGAAATCGTCACCAAGCCGGTGTACGGGACCGGGGCCGAAGCACCCGAGGTCGCCCGGGCCTATGTCAGTTTCCTCAGAGACATGATCCGCGCCCTGGGGGTTTCAGACGTACGCATGGAACAAGGCTCCCTGCGCTGCGACGCCAACATTTCGCTGATGCCGAAGGGGTCCCACACCCTGGGAACCAGGACCGAGACCAAGAACCTCAACTCGCTGAGGTCGATTGAGAAGGCCCTCAGGTACGAGATCGGCCGCCAGGGCGCCGTCCTGGCAGCTGGAGGCACAGTCAAGCAAGAGACCCGGCACTGGCGCGAGGACGGAGAGTACACCTGGCCGGGCCGCTCGAAAGAGCAGGCCGAGGACTATCGCTACTTCCCCGAACCGGATCTGGTCCCCATCGCCCCCGGGCGTGACTGGGTGGAGCAGTTGCGCGCCACCATTCCCGAAGTCCCCGCGGTCAGGCTCGCCAGACTGCGCGAGACCTGGGGCTTCTCGCCGATGGAGCTGCGCGACGCCGTGGCGGCCGAGGCCGTTGACCTGATCGAGTCCACTGTCGCCGCCGGATGCGCCCCCCAGGCGGCGCGCAAATGGTGGATGACCGAGTTGTTGCGCCGCGCCAACGCGGACAACCTCAGTCTCGACCAGCTTACGATCACCGGCCTCCAAGTGGCGCAGGTCCAGGGTCTGATCGACCAGGGCGTACTGTCGGACAAGCTGGCACGCCAGGTGATGGACGCTGTTTTGGCCGGTGAGGGCTCCCCGGAGGAGATCGTCGCCGTTCGCGGCCTGTCGCTGGTCTCAGATTCAGCTGCCTTGCATGACGTTGTGGCAGCCGTCATCGCCGACAACCCGGATGTCGCGGCCAAGATTCGCGACGGCAAGGTACAAGCCGTCGGTGCTCTCATCGGCGCGGTCATGTCGAAAATGTCCGGCAAGGCTGACGCCGCCAAAGTACGCGAGATGCTGATGTCCATGCTGTCCGAGTGATCCGGACTGCCTGACCGTGAACACCACGCAAGTAACCTCCACACCACCCACACCATGTTGTGACGGGTAGGGTGGGGTGTACCGTGGTTGTGTCATAGCTTGCATCCTCCGATTGCTGACGTTGTAGCAATGAATCGGTGAATCCAGGCTGAGGATCGAGGAGTGTGCGGTGGTTGACCCGACAGGTGGACGAATACTCGTTGTCGATGACGATGCCTCTCTGGCGGAGATGTTGCAGATCGTGTTGAGACAAGAAGGGTTCCACACCGCGTGGTGCCCGAGAGGCGACCTCGCCCTGGAGGCGTTCCGCGTCGAGAAACCGGACCTGATCCTGCTGGATCTGATGCTGCCGGGCCGCGGCGGGGTCGACATCTGTCGCGAGATCCGGGCCGAATCGGGAGTCCCGATCGTCATGCTGACGGCAAAATCCGACACCAGCGACGTCGTCAAGGGCCTGGAGGCCGGGGCCGACGACTATGTGGCCAAGCCCTTCGCCCCCCGCGAACTGGTCGCCCGGGTCCATGCCCGCCTGAGGCGTATGGCGGCCGGGGAGGTCGAGACCATCACCATCCAGGACCTGTCCATCGCCGTCGAGTCGCACCGCGTGACCAAGGCCGGGACAATCATCAACGTCACCCCCCTGGAATTCGACCTGCTGCTGGCTCTCGCCCGCCACCCGAAACACGTCTTCACCCGCGAGCAGTTGCTCAAGCAGGTCTGGGGCTACCAGAATCCGGCCGACACCCGTCTGGTCAACGTCCACATCCAGCGTCTGAGGGCCAAGATCGAGCAGGATCCGGACAACCCTCAGATCGTCATCACAGTACGCGGTGTGGGGTACCGGGCCAGTGGCTGAGATCGACACCGTCCGCATCCGCCACACCTTGGAGACCCCACTTCGAACCTGGAAGTCCTCCCTGACCTTGCGGGTGGTGGTGTCCGCCCTCCTGGGCTCCCTGGTGGTCCTCACCCTGGCCGGATTCTTCCTGATCTACCGGGTCACCTACGGGATCGTCTCCAACTCCCAGGAATCGGCCATCTCCGACGCCAACGAGACCATGTACGAGATCGAGCAGCAGATCGGCAGCGCCGGGTACGACTACGCGAATTCCGACGCCCTGATGAACATCGTCACCACGGCCATCCAGCGCGGGATCTCCTCGGGGCGTTATCAGGTCCAGTTTGTGACCCAGGTCGGCACCTACGCCCCTGCCAACTTCGACGCTTCATCGATTCCCGATTCGATCCGCCAGGCCGTCGGCTCCCAGCCCTCGCTGGTCCATTGGGTCCCCACCCGGGTCACCTTCAAAGACGGCACAGCCGGACCCGGTCTCGTGGTGGCCACGCAGTTGTCGGGCGGAGGCACGGAACGCGACCAGTTCCAGGTCTTCTTCGTCTTCTCGATGGAGCAGGAGGCCTGGACCCTGACCGTCGTCAAGACTGCTGTCCTGTTGTCCGGCCTGGTCGTCTTCATCGGCATCGGGCTGGTCTCCTACGGCGTGTCGAGGCAGACTCTGGTCCCGCTGAGGGCCGCCCGGCGCTCCGCCGAGAGGCTGGCCGCCGGTGAGTTGACCCAATTGATGCCAGTACGCGGCACCGACGATCTGGCCCAGTTGGCTGTCGCCACCAACCACATGGCCAATCAGTTGCAACAGCGGATCCGCCAGTTGGAGCAACTGTCCCGGGTTCAGCAAAGGTTCGTCTCCGATGTCTCCCACGAGTTGCGTACCCCGTTGACAACGGTACGCATGGCCGCCGACCTGCTCTACGACAACAGGGATTCGTTGCCCGAGGTCGAGCACAAGTCAGTGGAGTTGCTCAACCGTGAACTGACCCGGTTCGAGGCGCTGCTGTCCGACCTGCTGGAGATTTCCCGTTTCGACGCCGGGGTGGCCACCTTGAGCCTGGACGAAGTCGACCTGACCGCATTGTTGCGCGGAGAACTCGACGCCCTCACGGAACTGGCCTCGACTTTGGGGTCCCGCCTGGACCTGCACGCCGACGGTGTCTGTGTGGCCGAAGTTGACCCGCGCCGCATCTCCCGGCTGGTGAGGAACCTTGTCAGCAACGCCATCGAACACGGGGAGGGCAAACCGATCGAGATCTTCCTGGTCCAGGACGACGACGTGGCCGCCTTCGCCGTCAGAGACCATGGCGTCGGCTTCACCCTCGAACAAGGAAAACAACTCTTCAACCGCTTCTGGCGGGCGGACCCGGCTCGGGCCCGGCATATCGGCGGCACGGGCCTGGGACTGTCCATCTCACAAGAGGATGTCCGCTTGCACCAGGGCTGGATCCACGCCTGGGGCCGGCTCGGCCAAGGCGCCCAGTTCAGGGTCGTCCTGCCTCGCCGGGTGGATGTCGTCGTGACCCATTCGCCTATTCCCCTCGTCCCCTCGGACGCGGCCGAGGTGGAGGAGCCGGTCACATGACCAAGAAAATCCGATACCTGATGTGCGTTCTTCTCGTCTTGGCCCTGTCGGGTTGCGCGTCGATCCCCACCTCGGGTCCGGTCGAATCCCAGCCCCGCCGGACGGCCGACCAGGCACAGGGCGGGGTCACCATCGTGGCCAACCATCCTCCGAAAGGGGCTTCCGCGTCGATGATCATCCGCGGATTTCTGACCGCGATGGCCAGTTTCAACGAGACGACGGCCCGGGAGTATCTGACCGATCAGGCTGCCGCCACCTGGCAGCCCGACTCCCAGGTGCTCATCTACGCCTCCGCTTCCTCTCCGAGGGTCAACGGCAACCAGGTGACCATCTCCGCCCCCCTGATCGGCTACCTGGATGCCGACGGGTCGTTCTCCGGAGCCGAGGAGTCGGTGTGGAACCATGATTTCGGCATGGTCGTCCAGGACGGCGAGTTGCGCATCTCCAACCCTCCCCCCGGTGTGGCTCTGTCACAATACATGTTCTCTCAGAGCTACATGCGCATCGACACCTACTTCTTTCCCACCGCCGGGACCACCCTGGTTCCCGATCCGCGCTATGTCCCGCGCTGGGATTGGGACAGGACGACCGCAGCGCGCCTGGTGGTCAACGGCCCGTCCCAGTGGCTGCAGGGGATCGTGGACAATCCGCCCCAGCGCACAGTCTCGTGGGGAGGTGACCAGGTCTCCTTGTCCTCCCAGGGTACGGCCGATGTCCCCTTGTCGTGTCCGGGCGGTCTGGGGCGCGACGACGCCACCCACATGGCGATCGAGATCGCCGCGACGGTCAGGGACATGGTCGGGGTGAACCGGATTCGAGTGACCTGCGACGGGACACCAGTGCCTCTGACCGGTTCCGCGCCGGACTCGTCCCTGCCCGTCAGCGTCGCAGACGGCTACGCGTCGGTCCAAACCGGGTCCACGGAAGACCTGGCCATTGTCCAGGACAACGTCGTCGCCACCATGACCAGCCGCCAGTCCCTACCCGTCGACGGAGACTGGGGGACCACAGCGCGGACCATTCAGTCCCTGGCCGCCAGCCAGACCGGCCAACTGGCCGCAGTCTCGGCCGACTCGCTGTTGGTCGGCCCGGTCGGCAGCGATCCTCCCACAGCCGCTCTCAGTGCTCCGGGCCTTCTCAGACCGCAGTTCGACGCTCAGGGCAACATCTGGGCGGTCTCCTCGGCTCTGTCCGTAACGGCAGTCTCCGTGGTGACCCCGGCCGGTGTCGTCCCGGTCGACTCCTCGGCAGTGGCGTCGATGGACATCCGCGGCTTCCAGGTCTCACCCGACGGGCACCGGATCCTCTTGTGGCGACAGGTGGATCTCGGCGACGGCCCGCGGACCGAACTGGGCATCGCCCTGATCACCTACGACGGCGACACCCCATCCGCCATCATCTCCTGGAAGCCCATCCGCCTGATCTGGGAGGGCGCCCCGCTCCGGTCGGTCATCGATGTCGCCTGGCTGGGCCCGTCGTCCGTCCTGGTGCTCAGCGCAACCGGGGTCTACTTCGCCGACATCGACGGTTTGGAGATGGACTCCTGGGGCCTGCCCCAAGCCTGGACACCGGTGGAAATGTCCATTCATGCCACCGCATCCTCGCCCCAGATCGCCGTCCTGGACCAGAGCGGGACCGTCTGGTCCTACCAGAACGGCTACTGGTTCTCCGCCGGCGAAAACATTTCGTCGATCGCCTACGCACCGTGAGACGACAGAACATTTCCACCCTGTGAACCGTCATGGTGTCCGGCGTGAAGTTCACCGACGCCGCCATGGATCTCCTGGTACAGGGCAGTTGCCCCGGATGCGCCCGTCCCGGCCGGGGTGTTTGTGGGACGTGTGCGGCCACCATCATGGCGGGCCGGATCGGTCCGCGTACCCGGGAGGGCATCACCGTGCCCCTGTGGTCGGCGGGGGCGTACACCCAACCTTTGCCCCGCGTGATCTCCCAGGCCAAGGACCACCACCGCTGGGACAGTCTGGAGCTGCTGGGAAGACGCCTGGCCTTCGCGGTGGCCGCCCTGGCCGACGACCTGCGCCTGAGTGGACCAGGAGTTCTTGTGCCTTTCCCCTCCCAGCCCAAATCTGTGCGCCAGCGTGGCCTGGATATCACGCGCGTGCTGGCTGTCAGAGCGGCGCGTCACCTGCGCCTGGTCGGGTTGAATCTGTCAGTACGCCCGATCCTGGCCCACATCCGTGCCGTCCAAGACCAAGGAAACTTGACCACTGCTGACCGGGCAACCAACCTCGCTGGTTCTTTGCGTGTAACCCAGCCCCTGACCGGCTGTTGGCTGATCGTGGTCGACGACGTGGTCACCACGGGCGCCAGCCTGCGGGAGGCCCAACGTGCCTTGAACACTGCCGGTTGTCCGTCCGCCGGGCTCGCGACCATCGCCGCGACCGTACTGAAGAATTCCCACACACGCTGAACAACACGGGGCCGAAGATTACCTTTTCACCACTGCTCAGGCTAACGTAGGGGTATCCCGTCTGACGGGCCCCACTGAACAAGGAGGAACCATGGATGTCACCATCACCGGCCGCAGGATTCAGGTCACCGACAGTTTCCGCGAACAGGTCGCCAAGAAAATGGCAGAGCTAGATTCCCGTGTTGACAAGGTCATTCGTGCCGAAGTCCAGGCACAGGCGGAGCCCAGGGGATCGGGCGAGGCAGTACGGGTGGAGATCACCCTGATCGGCAAAGGACCGGTTGTGCGCGCCGAGGCGCTTGCCGAGGACAAGTCCCAGGCCTTCGACGAGGCCTTCGACCATCTGAAGACCCGGCTGCGCAAGGCACAGGACCGGCGCCGTACCCATCGCAATCTGCGCCGTGTCGGCTTCGTCGAGCAAACCGGCGAAGCAGCGCCGGTGCCTGCGCGCACCGAACCGAGTGTGGCGGTGAAGAAGGTCGGCGGTCTCGAAATCCAAGGCGACGGCCCCATGGTCGTACGCGAAAAGCTCTTCTGGTCAACACCACTGACCCTGGCCCAGGCCCTGGACGAGATGGAACTGGTCGGCCACGATTTCTTCCTCTACGTCGACGCCGACACGATGCTGCCGTCGGTGGTCTACCGCCGCAAGGCCTACGATTACGGCGTCATCCATCTGAAGGTGACCGAATAGGGCGCCCCGCCAGTCTGTCGTCGGCGGTCAGAGTGGGAAACCTGATCTGGAATCAGGCAGAATAGTCCTGATACCCGTGAGGGGATGCGTCGTCTTGGAGAGGATGAAGACCTATGTCCATTGCTATTGTCCGTATTGACGGGGACGATCAGGTACGGCAGGTGGTGGACGAGGGCTCGACTGGACTGGATCTGTTCGGTCAGGACCGTTCCGTCGTGGCCATGCGTCTGAACGGCACGACCGTCGATCTCGCCCATGGCCTGAGCGACGACGACCAGATCGAACCGGTGTCCGCGACCTGTGATGAGGGGTTGTCGATCATCCGCCACTCCGCCGCCCACGTGACGGCCCAGGCTCTGCAACAGATCTTCACCGATGCCAAGCTCGGCGTCGGCCCGCCCATCCAAGACGGCTTCTACTACGACTTCCGCGTCGATCCGCTCACCCCGGAGGACCTCAAGGCCATCGAGAAGGGCATGTCCCGGATCATCAAGGAGCGCCAGCGCTTCGTCCGCCGCGTCGTCAGCGAAGACGAGGCCCGCGCCGAGGAGGTCAACGAGCCGTACAAGCTGGAACTGATCGTCGACAAGGGAACAGCCCACACCGAAGAGGGTGCCTCGGTCGAGGTCGGGGGAGCGGAATTGACCATGTACGACAATGTCCGTCGCGACGGATCGGTCGCGTGGAAGGATCTCTGCCGTGGTCCCCATGTCCCCCACACGGGGTACATCCCGGCTGTCGCACTGACCAAAACCTCAGCGGCGTACTGGAGAGGCAACCAGAAGAACGACACCTTGCAGCGGGTCTATGGTACCGCGTGGGCCTCCAAGGAGGACCTGGTCGCCTATCAGACGCGCATGGAGGAGGCGGCCAAGCGCGATCACCGCAAACTCGGCACGGAACTGGACTTGTTCAGCTTCCCGGAGGAGATCGGGCCGGGGCTGTCGGTCTTCCATCCCAAGGGCGGGATCATCCGCATGGAGATGGAGCAGTACTCGCGCCAGCGCCACATCGAGGCCGGCTACAGCTTCGTCAGTACTCCCCATATCACCAAGGGACGTTTGTACGAGATTTCGCAGCACCTGTCGTGGTACGCCGACGCGATGTACCCGCCGATGCACCTGGACGAGGAACTCAACGAGGACGGGACTGTCCGCAAGCAGGGCCAGGACTACTACCTCAAACCGATGAACTGCCCGATGCACAACCTGATCTTCCGGTCGCGCCAACGTTCCTACCGGGAACTGCCGCTCAGGCTGTTCGAGTTCGGCACGGTCTACCGTTACGAGAAGTCCGGAGTCGTCCAGGGAATGCTGCGGGCGCGGGGCTTCACCCAGGACGACGCGCACATCTATTGCACCCGCGACCAGATGAAGGAGGAGTTGGCCTCCCTGCTCACTTTCGTTCTCGGCCTGCTGCGCGACTATGGTTTCAACGACTTTTATTTGGAGTTGTCGACCAAGAATCCCGAGAAGTTCGTCGGTGACGACAAGGCCTGGGAGGAGGCCACCGAGACCCTGCGCCAGGTG
>Ga0123354_10000818_pt1 | contig 34136 bp, 15 predicted proteins | sample TergutLab28metaG_2_FD_97872 | JGI IMG/M metagenome (GOLD analysis project Ga0123354, IMG submission 97872) | Labiotermes labralis P4 segment gut microbial communities from Petit-Saut dam, French Guiana - Lab288 P4 | ecosystem: Host-associated > Arthropoda: Insects > Digestive system > Gut ... | reverse complement strand
GCATGACAGCATTAATGTCTTTTTCCAGTTGTGGACTATCAGGGCTTGAAACTATCAGACTAGTGTCGTCAGCAAACAGAATTGGTGTAGACAGATCTGAAATCGCATTAGGTAAATCATTTATGTATAGTAAGAAAAGAAGTGGACCTAGTACTGATCCCTGAGGAACCCCATCAGTTATTAGTTCCCATTCCGAGTAGTAATTTATTGTGTCTTTTTTTATCACCACTCGTTGATATCATTGTTTTAATATGAAATTTTATATAGTGCATTTGTTGGTTAATAATTAAAGTTATTCTCCAACATGTTTCATTTTAACTGAACTACCATCAAGGAGAAATTTCAAGAGAAGGGACGCATTCAAGATGTGGCCTACCTTTACTAAACACCATAACAAATTGTGTTTGGTATGATGTGTGATATGCAGGACATCAGTGAATGTATATACAAGTATAGATCTTAGATGCTTCCCTTCACTTAAAATTGTAATGTCCCTGATGGTGGTTCAGTTAGAACTGGAATTTATTGGAGAATGTAAGATGTAAAATAATAGGCATCTACATTTGCCTAATAAGTCTACGTTGTTGGTGGGTAATAAACATCTGAAGAAATTTAATGTTTGGTTGACCGTGCAACGTGATATATTAGGATCCTTCCAGCAGCCAATCAACATAATGAATGACTATACCAGCTGCTGTTTATACAGATTTGATCCTCCTGATGATGAGCAGCAAGCTTGCTGGAAACAATAAATTAATAGAAATTAGTGAAACGTGTTGGCTCATGTTATATGGATCTGAAGAAACATTATTAAAATCCATTTTGAAATAATATCCATGTGGAAGAAGGGATGCTAGTAGGTACTGTAAATATGAAGTAATGAAAAGAAAAAGTTAAAAGGAGTCTGTTGTTGTGGAAATAAAAATACCACTTCTTAATACATTAAGGGCTAGGAATGGTATAACAGTGAAAAACATACTTAAGAACAGTTTTATTTATACAGGCATCAGACCCTAGGTCCTCTTTTTGGTACTTGTGACAGGAACTAGACCTGAACAGGCAAAACTCAGGGATACTGACTTTGGTTTCAAATTTGGTGGTAACGTTACATGCACAGCATTAAGTACCCCAAATCAGGTTATATACAACACTTTTTTTCTTGTTGGTACACCTACCAGCAAACTTGTCAAAATCTCACCCCTTCTGAGCAATGTATATATCTTTTAAAATTTACTTTCATTACAGTACTGGCAAAATTTTTAAAAGAAAAGTTCCAGTTATGATTTGACTCCCTGAATCTTTTGAAGCAAATGCTAGCATATGTACATTCATAATCCTTTACAACTTCCCTTGCCATTTTTTGAATAACAGTGACAGAACCAAAATTGAAGGCGTTCCATAACATTGTAAATTATGTTAAAAACTAAGGGATGCTATTATTTATGAAGCTGACTGCAGCGTTACCTCAAAACATATACCAGACTTCAGAATGAAGAACAGTGCTGCTCGCCATAATGAGGATGAAACACAAGTGAAACCAGACAATTAATTTCTAGACAATAAATACAGTACAAGACAATTGTAAGATGATATATTTTCTACTTGCAGCCAAAAACCTTACAATGATGGACTGGGAAATTGGCCACAAATATGTATCTGGGACCAACATCCTGGGTCTTGTAGTGTTTGCGACTGTTCTTGGCATTACACTGGCAAAGATGGCAGAGAAAGGAAAACCACTGTTGATATTCTTTGAATCACTTGGTGCTGCTATGTTGATCATCACATACTGGGTGATTTGGTGAGAAACTCATCTCTTTGTGAGCTATATTACTCAATTATGCTAACAGACAGGTTGATTAGGAAAGAAGAAAGGAGATAAACTCAATGTGAAGACAAGTTTGAAATTTTAGTGTAACAGCTATTGATCTAAAGTTACTGATACTTGTATTGATATTGATATTGTAGCAGTTAGTATCATAGGCAGTAACAGTGTCAAAAATGAATGTGTACACACAAAACTGTAAGTACTCTTAGTGCTCCAAAGCAGGCTATCTATGTATTGTTGTAGGTCATCTGAAGATTTTAATTCCTGATAGTACAGCATTTATTATTGTTGCTGATGTAATGCATGCTTGTGTGCCAATGTCCATTCCTACTGTAAATATGCAGTGTGCTCATACTATAAATCTTAGAAATCCAATTGCTATTATGACACAGATTGTTCCTAGATTTATGAAAGCTTCCTTTTTTCCTCTTTCGTGACATGGTATACGAAATTATACCAAATCCTGGTAGAATGAGAATATAACTAAACTACTGATCTGGTATCTTAGAAATGCTCAGAATGGCTGTGGGGCCCACCTAGCCTCCTCTTCAGTGGGTACCCAGGTTTCTTTCACCCAGGGTAAAGCAGCTGGTACTTGAAGCTAAGCACACACTCATATCTGATGCTCAGGTTAAGAGTGAATGGCACTATACCTCTGTTTTTCCCATACTACTTCATAGCATGCATTAGGAAAACTTACCTGTACCATGTTACTTACATGAACTTGTAGCACATGTCATCTTGCAGCTGATATGTGCAAGACAACTACCAAATCATGATCACCCAGTGATGTCTCATTTAAAACTGCATCTTTGTGTGATGTGGTGTTCGGTACTCTCAAGATGAAGACAGCAGTTTCTCCCAAACTGCTGGTAACCATTTTCCAGTGTGCACAGCATCACTTCCATGGAGACTTCACTCTTACTATTCACCACTCTCAGAGTCTGAAGCACTTCAAATGTTGTACTCTTTCAATTTTTATACTCCCTATACCATCTTACACAGTGGCTAAGAACCAAAAGTTTGTTTTTTATAAACAGCATTTATCCAATTTTTATAACCCCTTCACTCTGAAACTTTAATGGTGTTGATCCTATTCTTCAGTCCATTTTAATCTTATTAAGCAGTTACAGAAGAGCACAAAAAGCCTCTGAATTGTAACTGGAGAATGGAACATTTGTTTTGAATCTGCTGGAAATGTCTCCTTTTAAAACTAATACATTTAATGTTACTTTCAAGCATAGAAATATCATCCTTTTACATCTGAAGCACAGTATTCTTGTACCTGCTATAAAGAAAAAAGCCCTTGAGTCCTCTACTGACTAAATGTTACATGACTCTGCCTAACATCATTATGTTCGTTACAGGATCTCACCGATTGGTATATTCTTCCTTGTTGCTGCAAAGGTGGTTGAAATGGAAAGCTTTGAAGTGATTGTTGGACAGCTTGGGATGTATTTTACAACTGTCTTGCTGGGGTTGTTCATACATGGCTTTGTAGTGATCCCACTGTATTACAGCATTTGTACCAGAAAGCTGCCCTTCCGTTTTATACTGAACATGTCACAGGCACTGTTCACTGCGTTTGGTACGGGATCCAGGTATGATTCCTACAGACAGCAAATCATGGTGCCAATATTTTGCTGCAATAATAATTAAAAAATGCCTCCTCAGATAACAAATCTTCAGAATTCGTCCCAATTCAGATAATATTGTTATGATGGGAAGATGAAGGGAACAGGTTGCTTCAAAATGTTGGTACATATCTATCGGATGACACAATGTCACATTCTAAAGGCAGTTGCATGAACAGGCATTGATTTTAGAGCTTAAAATCTAATATGATATTACTAGGGCTGAAGAACGCATCCTGCATTCATCACAGGCTATACTTGGTGCACATTCTAGAGAACAAATTTCTGTCTATTAGTATTTCATAGATTCCATGACTTATTATTGGTGGGTTGGGAATAAATGCAGGTTTATGAAGTACAGTGTATATGAATTTAAAACTTCCAGAACTTTTATTAAAAATTTTGGTTTGAAAATGTAACGGGAAGAGATCACTTGGAAGGAAATGGCTTACATGGTAGAATAATAATATAATGGATCTTAAAGAGATGGGGTGACAGAATGTGGAGTGGACTCATTTGGCTCAGGAACAGATTCAAACCTGGGCTGCTGTGAAGAGAGTATTAAACCTCAGATTCCATACCACTCACGAAATTTGAATAGTGAGTATTTGCTTCTAGAGAAGAGTTCTTCTTTATGGAATTTATAAGTTCAGTAGTTAGGTACTTCATGGTTTTTGGTTCCATCGTGGGATCCATTCAAAGCACACAGCACTGATAGAAATTCAGACGAGGTGAATGAATCAGAAGTCTCAGTCTCATACAAAACTTACTATTTCTGTATAACACACCCTGAAGCACTGCAAAAATGAGAGGCACAGGAATTTGGATGACACTTGCAAAAGTACTAGTGCACAGAAATACATCCAAATAGTTCTGCAGCAAAGTGGTAAAGTGAAACTTCAGCTGAATAAATTAATACTTTATAATAGGTGTAATTTATTAAAATACATTATGAAAACACATAAGGAGCTGTGGTAAGGCAGTCAGAAGAGTGACCAGTTTTATGATCTGGGGAATGGTTCCCAGCATGATTAAGAAATTTTTCTTTCCCCCAAAACGTCCAATCAGCTCTGAGGCCCACCCAGTCTCCTATTCAGTGGGTACAGGGGGTTATTTCCTCAGGGGTAAAGCATCCAGAACAAGAAGTTGACCACTCACATCCATCTAGGGCCAAGGTTATATAAGCAACAAATTTACCATTTATTAAAACATGCGCTCACATTCTGCAACAAAATGCACAGATGCATACTTGAAATCTAAGCCTAAAATTATATATTTGAATCATATGTAAAACTTATGAGCATCTCTGTTATTCTGTGAATAAAAGGGGCAACTAAGTAAAGTTAGATCTCTCTTAGCGAATATAATACAATCTTAAAGGTTAGTGCCTGTATCATGCAGATACACTTAGGAAAGATGCAAGTACACAAATGTAACAAAACTGTGGTGTGTACTCATTTGGATCATATTTTTCACTTGTAATAAATTTGTCCACTGAACATTGGTAAATAATCATATTTAACCTTTGTGTGTGCATTCTGTTTTTTTAAGCATCAGTAACTTAGAAATATCCAGTTGAGAGCTTCTTTGTGAACACGTAACAGTAATTTTCATAGTACAGAATTCTGCTGAAAAATAATTTCAAAGTCTGTTACTTGACAGCAATCTCTTCCAATTTGTGTACTATTTTCATAAGTGGATGGAGAGATTGTAAGTTGTTTAATTATGCTGCAGTTGTGTAACATACAGTGATATAAGAGGGCAATTGCATTAAGCCAAACAATTAGTGAGGAAATAGCTGTAGCCTACTTGAAGGAAATATCCCAAAGAGCACCATAACATATCTCAGACAGGACATTTGTTGTCCTTGCCATGATATAAATTAGAGAACTCTCAAGCACACTTTAGAAGTGGTACAATATGTGATAACTTACTTCACTGCATAACCTATTGTAATGACAGTTTACTTGTTTTCCAGCAATGCAACTCTTCCAATTTCAATGAGTTGTCTAGAAGAAAAAAATGAAATTGATAGAAGAGTTTCGCGCTTTGTTATGCCAATTGGAGCTACAATAAACATGGATGGCACTGCACTCTATGAAGCTGTGGCTGCCATTTTCATTTCACAAGTACGAGGAATGGCGCTCAGTATGGGACAGCTACTTGCAATCAGGTAGGCCAACGGTTTTGTATGACATTTAAGTGTTTGGAAACAAAATGTTCACAAAAACATCAGTATCACGGAATGAATTCCATTTCAATTTCCATTCATTTATTTTCCATTTATCAATTAGGTACAACCTAAGGATGTGGAAATAGTCATAATATGATGACACAATGTATCTGTTAAATTACAGCTGTCAAATTACAGAATACAATTATAATACAATGATTACATAATAAAATATTAACTATAACATTAAAACATAACAATCTGGAATATATATTATTTATTAGAATTAAAATAATCCTCAATAGAAGAAAATGAGTTAGGAAGAAGAAACCTGTTTAAGGCTGATTGAAAAACTTGTATTTCATTTGCTACACACTTTATGTGAGTAGGAAGATGATTAAAAATTTTAATTCTTGCAAAATGAGCTCCTTTTTGGTATTTGGTTAAATTAGTAATGGATAGATGAAAATTATTACCAGATCTAGGGTTGTGGTTATGGACTTCTAAGTTCTTTGTAAATAAATGTTTGTTGTTCACCACACACAATAAAAGTGAAAATAACAACAACAATAATAATAATAATAATAATAATAATACATGATAGAAAGCTCAGTTTAGACTACATAAGAGGGAAGTTTGAGAGTTACAGAGATCATTGAACACTGTTACCAGTAGTGAAGCAGGAGGTTATGATGGCCTGCAAATGTAGCTTGGAAAACAAAACAGGAAATGTATACATAATTTGGTAAGACAGCTTTTTGAAGATTGAGGAGAGATGAGGATATTGTATGTTGGTGGGCTTGGTTATTAATCAATACTTACCCTTCAGGTTAGACAGTCAGGAATATGAGGTTTGTTGAAGTGAAATTTTTTTATGATGCTGTTAGTGAATGCAACAAGTTGTGTGTGATCATATGGCTGTGAGTAAAGCATGACCACAGACTACAACAAACTTTGCAACAAAAACTGAGTTAGAGAGCAAAAATGGGAACAGTAGTGTGACACAGTTACTTACTGGCTTTCCAGAATTTATCCAAACAGGGCTAATGAGCTGTCAATCAGTCCTTTTTGCTGAGGGCAGTCACCCAGCTAAAAATCATGGGATAATGCGTGTCTAACAGGTGGTGTTGTGGCATGGTCAGATCAGGCACCCATCATTGCCACAATGACAATGTTATATAAGTGGCACAGGCTGGTCTTTTGGATACATGTTAAGAGACTTCATGTAACAGCAGGGCAGGCTGCTATGGGCATTGGTACTGTGCACACAATCATGTACAAAATGTGTGGCTGTCAGTCCTGTGAATGGTCACTGACAGTGTCAACCAACAACATATGTCACCACTACTGGAGAATTTGCAGTGCTGCCAGACAGTGCCATAGCAAGGTTCTTTTGGCGCCCAGGTTGAGTAATCACAATAGCCGTCTCTAGTAGACATCATGAATTTTAAAAAATAACAATCATTTTTTAAAATTTCCTTTTATTTGGCTCAGTAATTTAAAATTTGTTCAAGGTAGAAAATAAAACTTTTTGATTTAAAACATTTCTTTGCTGCCAGCTGGAATTGGCTGCCCAGGGTTGTTGTACCATTCTCCCCAGCTATGCCCCTCCTGCCTGGCAGATGGTGAATCATTTTTGAAACATATTGTGATACATGATGTGGCACCACCATTTAACCACCTATGGGAAAAACTGTGGATATATATAAAGGAAACTCCAATCCTCTGTGATTTCCATGTGTTTTTGTTCCCTTAAGCATGTGTTATAGGGCTGTAACCCAGGGTTAATCAGAAAGTAGTTACAAGAAACAGAAAGTTGAACTGAACTCAGTAAATCTTACTGTTGGATGAAGCCATCAATATTACATAGTGCAATGGTTCTTTCAGCCACCCAGGGAATTTTTTGCAGAGGAGATCAGTTATCTGGCATGTCAATGGGTTGTGTGTTTCAGCAGCCATGTGTTTTGGCCTTACCTTCAACTAAAACAATTCCAAATGGCTTTAATTTGAACAAGACTCATATAATTAGACAAATGAGCCCATAAGAAATATTCTTCCATCTATATCGTAAAGATTCTGATTTTCATCTTCAGTTGGCACTATCACTGAACATGAAGAAACATACATTAGTCAGTTGTTATTAGCCATTGTTCATCAGATTTTCAGAATTCAGACATCTGTGCCATATTATATTCTTTTTTTCACATTTGTTGTCCCCTGCCTTACAATTCAGTTATTACATTTCAAACTAACAAATGCATACAATTTTGTTAAAATTACAGTAATATTATAAAACTCAAATTCCTAGAATATTTTGGCCCTTATTGCCCCATCATCAGGAGCACATAATTTTATAAAACAGTTGTTTAAGCAGTAAATTTGTTTTGCCTGTTGGGTATTAACAAATTCAACATTCTCCATTCCGTGCATCGTAGTTCAATTATAACAATTCAAAACAACAAATGCACACAATTTTATTAAAATTACAAAATAACATAAAAAAACCAGCTCCTACTTGTTTTGGGCCCTATTGGCCCATCATCATGGAGCACACAATTGTATCAAGCAACTCCTACCTGGTGTTGGGCCAGCAAGGCCCAAAACATGCAGTATTTGGTTTTTTAATATTATTGTAATTTTGATAACATTGTGCGCATTTGTTGGTTTGAATTATTATAATCTTATTCTTTCACTCATAAATATATCTTGTCTGTGCAACTAAATTATTGCGCAAGATGTTAATGTCATACATATATCATTTTCATACGAAAAAATGACCAACACTGTGGAACTCACCATGTTTAATGTAACATCTCCATCTACACAACACAAGGTGACCTTCTGTGCAATGGAACTCTTCTATCAGTAAAATGGAAAGAGTTCAAGGATATGAACTATATGAAGCCAGAGAGAAATACAGGATTGAAAAGTGTAAGCACAGTAAACTCTCATTATTACTTAGCACCCTAAATATATAATTGTATTTTTTTTAACTACATACTGCAAAATATCTAACACATGATTATGCAGGGTCATCATACAGGGTTATTATTGTACTTAACGAGTATAATTTTTTACTTCCCACTATTGCACATAGTGTGAGGGCGACCACGCGCACGTGTGTGCGTGTGCGTGTGTGTGTGCGTGTGTGTGGGTAGCTGGCTGACTGGGTTACTAATTTTATAGAGGACATCATGCTGTGTTATGAACTGAAAAATAATCCCATATAGTTCCATGAAACACAACCAAACTTTATTCAAGTATTACTACATGTTTCAGTCTGCAAAGACCATCAACAGGCCAACATTACAAAAACTGTTAATATCAGGTATGATACAGTGCAACTGTATTCATTATATGCGATCCCATATGGTTTATAATAATTGTTACAATGTAGAATCTGTAAGATTTTAATAACATATAATTCAAATAAAATTATATAGGAACGTCGATATTAATGATGTCCTGGTCAGTGGTTGTGTCCAAATTGTGTCTATATAATATTAAAATGACAACTGTAAATATGAAAGATTAACTTATGTATAAAATAAATTTGAGTCACAAGTAATGTAGAACCCATTGGAATCTTTTTTAATATGTCAATGTTGATTTAGTAGATGGACGTTAAGTCAAGAATTTGGTGTTGAATATTCCGTAGAAAAATGTCTAATTGCAAATAGCTATCTTTTCAGAAATGTTACATTCAATAATCAGATGTGTTCCAGGGTAGGAAATCTTGTTGTTATGTGACCCATATCAGAGGATTGGCATGGTGTAGCAGTTTACATAGCGTTTGACAACTTGTAATAGGGTTACATTAATACAATAAATGCGTCTACAGAAAGTGGCAACTGATAATTTTCAGTTCAAGTAATGACTACACCATATATATGAGGATAAGTAAAAGAAATGAGAAGAAAATTTTATCACACATTCCAAGACACTTAGCACACAGTAGTTAATCTTTTTTTTCTGTGTCTCTGCCTGATTTTTATTGTACTTGATCCAAGATTCCACAAGATCCCAGATTCAGTCATGTTTTCAGTTGGGCCTTAAGATATTCTTGCACCATTTCGTTATTGGCTTATGGAATTTTGTCAGTTCTTTCATTGTCCTGAAAGTTATTTTAGTTCTGAATTTAACCCCAATATGCTACGTGTGTTACTGTTGATGGTAACCAAAGCTTGTATCATAAATAGCTTTCATCTGTTTATACACTTCCCTGCAACTCATACATTTATCAATGCACAGAACTGTAATTCTTCCACGAACAGCATTATTCTTCACACACTCTTGAAACAAAATGTGTTGCTAATTTCAGTTACTGTATCAATCAAGTCAGACATGTCACAATATATCATTACTCACAAGAAAATGACAACCATCTTGGTGACAGTACACAAAGACTCATATTATTCATATCCAGCATCTCCTTGACTGAAGAATTCTGTCTTCTGAGAGGAGGTACTGTGCAGTGTGCTAAAAATTTACTGGCATTTTGGGCGAACCTGGCCTCTTCATTTTACATGGCATCACATATCACATGAAAATATTCTTCATACTCACCATCATAAGGACCTCAAACCTCATGTCTTTTCAGCACTGCCAACAAAAAACTAAAATCACTATTAACTTCTTACTTTCCTTCATGTCCTATCACTAAACAATTTTGCTGCGTACCTGTCCATTTGTACAGATTAGTACAGATTTTTGCTGTCAGGATAAGGTGGTGAGCAGATTAGCAACAGGTGCAGACATTCTTCCAAAAGTTAGGAATGGAGGTGAAATTTACTCTTCTTAGGGTTCTACAACCACATACAAGTTTTTGGGTTAGCACAGAGGGTGTTTCTCAAATCCCGGTCATCTGGGTTTTTAAGCTGAATAGTATAATGGGTTTGCTCTGAAGTTTGAGAAGACTGTGGATGCTTCAGTATCCACCTGTACCTAATCCAGACACCCTGAGGATGGAGTGGGCACAGTCTTTCAAAACATGCTACCAACAAGTAAAAACCCAGAAAACCATAATTTTGGCTCTACATTTGTTTGCTACTTAGTAAATAAATTTTTATTGCTCAGTGTAACTGCAACTGCAGCCAGTATTGGGGCAGCAGGCATTCCTCAAGCAGGTCTCGTCACTATGGTTATGGTTCTGGACACCGTTGGTCTCCCACCTGAAGACGTCACACTCATCATCACTGTTGACTGGCTCTTGTAAGTTTCCCACATTCAGCCAATATAATCTAACTGCAGAAAGGTAGCCTGATACCAAATGCATGCACATCATAACTGGGTTTGTAAAATCCAAATATCAGTATTCAGCAGTCTCATGATCAGTGTCTTGTTTTTCAAGCTTCAGCTGTGTTTCAGGTCTCCCATGTTTTGTTGAATACCAGTGACCAAGCAAATCAACTAAAGTCCAGTAATGAAGTCTAAATATTAACTTGATAAATACAACAAAGAGCTCCAGGAAGCACACTTCAGGGCTGCTTTCATATTGCATAAATTTTAGTCCTGAATATCCATGTATATGTTGCTATTATTTTACTTCCTCTTTGTGATGATTTTATTGCTTGCTTACAGACTCTTTATAGTACGTTAAGTATGTCAGACACACCTTCCAAGTTTGAATCATCCCCATGTTTGTGAATGTTGATGTATAAATAATATTTTATATGTAGTATAAAGGCATGTTTATGATTGATCTGCATACCAAATTTCACATACCTATTTCCGAATGGTTATTAGGTACTGCCACCAGACTTGAAGGGCTAAGAATCTTTTCACATGACTGTCATGTTGTTCTGCAAAAATACCACCAATGGAAAAATGTTAGTAACAGAACTGTCTGAAAATTCGCTTACTGTACATAATTTTAGGGTCCAAAAGTAAATGTCTTTTTTATCTCACACATATGTGTGTCTGTCATGTCTTAATTATTAAAGGAAATTAAGAAGTATAACATCAGGGTATCCTCTAATGGTAAAACATGACATAACAGTGCTAAATTATGTCACAACAGAGTGGACTGCAGTCTGAATTATCAAATTCTCTTTCTAGGGATCGTTTCCGCACCATGATCAATGTGTTGGGTGACTCTATAGGAGCAGGCATTGTGGATCATTTGAGCAAATCAGAACTCTCGAAAATTGGACAACCAATTCCAGATGCAGACAAAGTGGATTCACAAAATGGGAAACTCAATGCAGATGAGGTTGAATGGCATACTACAGCAATGTGAACTGTTTTTAGAATATTAGTTGCAAAATGCCTATAATCATTTTATGATATGACATTATATTAATTTTTGACTTTTATAATCACCAGTGCTACATGCAATACTAACAAACAAACCATGGTCAAAAATCAATGTAGGTTTCAGTGTGATTTGCCAACCAACCACATATCTGGCCAACTGCCTTGCAGGAAGGAGTACAAACGAATGAATGGCTGGGAAACTGTGCCTGGAAGTATGTGGCTTGCATCACATTGCTACTTGCTACATCATGCCTTCAATCTTAATCCACACTGAGTGTATGTACTTAGTTACAATTCTTTAGTCTTACAAGCTGGGTGTGTTACAGTTGATTGGCTAATGATCTGGTTAGGAGAAGAACGTGGGAAGTTGGAGAAACCTCAGTACAAAAAGATACACTATATAAAGGGAATAACCTTTTATTACCATTGTTTATATCCCAGTAGTGTTGCAAAATTGCTTAGTTTCAATTATGATCCCACACTTACACTTACTTACTCCATGGAGCAGAGTCCTTTTTGAGAAAGTAACCAGTTCTCAGCTACACTAGAAATTTCCTGCATTTTGTGGAACCCAAAGGTTCATTACCACATTTACCAGACCCCGCCACCTGTCCTGGTCCTGAGCTATCCCACACTTAAAAACCACCGAAATTTCTGTATAAAATACATACTGTGACAACAGCACATATCAAAAATCATAAACTCACATTATCAAAACAAATTATATTTTTGCTTCTGCGGAAGGAATCTGCATCACAATAAATCCAACTGCAATATAATCCACCTACAAACCAGTCATACACATCAGCATTATACACAGCAAAAAGTAACAATGAACATAACAGAATAATTTTCTTATGGACACGGGAACTTAATACACAGTAAAAAATTTTAGAAGAATTTGTGCCATTAACAATGTAATATTACACTTTGGTGAATGCTGAACCTGCACTCTCAGTATAATTCCATTCAGGCAATCAGAGATTAGAAAGCAGCTGAACAGAAAAGTCAAATACAGTCAATATTTATGAGAAATAGTGGTTTTGTTTGTGAATATATTCACTTGTTCCACTATGCTAACAAAATGTTGTTCTGACATGACTCACATGGTTTACAACCTTTGACACACACCTTCATTCATATAGCAATACTGCAAGTTATACACAGTAGCAATTAAATATGTGGACAACTGCACTGACTGAACTGAGGAGAAGTGAATATGCAAGGTAATGAATGACAAGAGTGCACAGTTTGCATTCATTTTTTTTTATTGGTTTTATGAGAGAAAGAGAAGATATGGCTATTTTTATGCTACAAACACCGGATGTAATGAAGAAGTCTGCTTATTATCAACCCCAGAAGACTTCTGCTGAGCATCTATGGCAATATTTATAAAAGTATTTTGTCGAAATAAAGTAGGATAGAAACTGCAAATAACAGTACAGAAATTTATATTGTTCATGTCTAAATAAGACAGAGTAAAATCCACCATCCAGCTTGTAATTTGTGAGCTGTCAATGAATTAAAAGAAGGAATATACCATACTATAGTGCTTACTTCATGTAAAACTGTTGTTGGAATAGCCTGTTTTTGAAATGTTGAAAAAGGTCATTACAGCATCTGGCAGTATCGAAAAAATTGTGCCTTCTATGAGTATCCCTAAATCAGGAAAGAGTAAAATAAATTTGTCCTCTATTAGTTATGTTTAATTAAATTTAATATTACCACGTTGGCACATACCTACCTGAATGTATTTGCTGCCTTTTAAACGTACAAGAAACCAACATACTCAAAATGTCTTTAAATATTACATACAAAGAAAATAAACTAAAATCAACAGTTAGTTTACTAAGGCTGTTTAGGACTACAGTTTCTAATAGGAGAATCTCTTTAATTCTTCTTATGATAATGATCACTAAGTAAAAAACTGCCACCCTTGAAGGATCTGTCATATCGAGGATGCTGGAGGTTGCTGGTTCAATATCCAGAACTAATTTGTGTTTGGAGATGATGTATTGAATTAAGATTTAATACAAATGGAATGAAAAAAAGGTAATTTTTGGAGCCATTTGGGTATATGAACTGTACTGACATCTATTCTACAGCATTAGTGCAATTTGTGCACAAGCCTGCTGAACCATCAAACTACATGTGACATAACAGAAAAATCAAAACACACATATAAGTCACGAACCAAAACTCTGTTACATAATCCCTTCACAAGCCAAAGTTCAGATAGCCAAAAAGTTTTAAATTTTGGCACTTATGCATACTATTCGTGGCCACAGCTATCAAGTGGTTGTTAGGCATGTCTGCACACTCATGATACATGCCTGCTACCTTCATCATGTCTGTCCGCACATATCAGTACGTCTTCCACTGAACAGAGATCCGTGAAATTTGGCATCGCGGACTTTTATGAACATCTGTCAAGAAATTCCAAATTTGGTTATAATTGGGCAAAAATATTGGGCACTTTACTTGAAGACCTAATATGTTCTATTGTTGCTGGTGATGTTAAATCACCATAACAGCGGTCTCTTCGACTGCAATGGTATCTATGCTGTCAAAATATTTCCCTAACACAAGATAAATTTCCAAATTCAGACAAGAAAGAACTGAAGACCATGACAGCTCTAGGACAAAATCTTACACAGCAAACAAAATTTACATACTTAAGAAAATTCAGAGAACACTGCTTTCATTTTCTAATACATTTAATATCACTTGACTTTATTAAGGCAAATTTATGCTATGTCCTCTGTCAAAAAGAAAAGGCAAGTATTAATAAATGTATTTTGTGACTGTTTTGTATTTATATAATGCTATGAAATTAATTATGCTGAATGCTTCAATAGTATCTATATCAATGTTTTACAAAACTTTCCCAAAGGAGAGCCATTTTGGTTTTGACGAAACTTGACAGATCCCCAGACCAATAAAATTCATATATTAAAAATGAAATGTAATAAAATATGTTTCTACTAATCTAAAATCAAAGAAAACTCTAATTAAAAATGCTGACATATAGCATAATGTAACTTATTTAATTGATTTGAAGTGAAGTTTATTGTGGTTTGGTTTCTAAACCACACTTTTAATCATTTCTTTTGGTTCTCTTTTTGAACTGTTACTCTACAGGATATTTCACAAATATCATTTACTAGCAGTACTGACAATTCAATGTATTTCATAATTACAACAATTTAAAGGTTCTCTTACTAATAAAATACTCAGTAAAGATTCCTTTAACATTTAAATTTTTCATTTGTATGTTCTAAATTTTGTGTGGTCAAAAATGAGGAATATTTAGCTGTTACTAATTGCATATTGATATGCTGAATTTATATGTAATGTACATAACTAATCCTACCAGATTTCCCCTGTACAGTTTCACTTTAAAGAAGATGACCGATAAAGAAATACATCACATAGTACGCTTGAAAAATTTTTTAAAATGTGATAAATTATTATATACAAGTATGTTTTATATTATTTACAAGCTTTATCTGTCCATTCAGAATAACTGGTAAATTTTATAAAATTATAAGTTTGTTAAACATTAAATAGGTTTAAAATATTACAATAGGAATAATAATTGCCTGTTTCAGCACCATTATGTATGTAATACTGCTTTGGTAAAAACAAGTTACTTGATATTCCATATATTTGAGTCTGTTTATATGAACTCTAATCATCATTGTGGTAATTAGATGAATTTTTAGGATACTCATGTGACGAAGATATTGTACATTGTTGTTATTATTTTAAAATATTTTCTGCAGTATATAGAATGTCCCATAAACCTGGAAACATACGGAAAAATGATGAAAATGGTTTTGTTCACAAAATGGGTTCAATGTGTCCACCATTATGAAAGATAAACAAACACAGATGAGGTATCCACTCAGCAGTGACATGACAAATGACATCAGAAATGATGACATTAAGTATTGATGATGTGCTCCTGCAAATGCGCAGCAAACTGAGTTTTCTCTGCACAGTCCACCACCTTCAATTAACTCCAAAGTTAAAGATCCTGTGGGGTGATACTTGGGCTCCTCACCGGTCACTCCATGGGCGCCTGATTTACTAACTTATTTTACATAGTGGCACCAGACTTATGGGACATTTCTTTGTAGGATTAACAGAATAGTAGGTATGTCAATCCTAAACGTTTCTGACATTGGTATAACTTGGGATTGATTTAGTTTCTGGACTTTGTCTATCAACACAAATTTAAAAAATATCTCAGAAACTGGACCTGTCCCCACCCTAAGGTTAAAGGATGGGAGGGAACCAACTGACCTGGATCAAACAGAAAAAGCTATTCACAATCACTGAACCTGGCACACAATTGTAGCTCTGTTGTGTATACTCTTAACATCTTTATTTGAACATGCATTGTGTTCCTGGATTCACAGTTAAGCTAGCAATCAGTACAGACAGGTTTTCTGTAAAATAAGGTGGTCAGCTCTGACCCCATTTTGATGACAACACCCAAAAAGGAACTGTATTTATATTTTCATGGTGAAATGGATCATAGTTCTTAGTCCATCGATGTGACTGAAGAACTGGTATAACCTAAGTAGACCATATGGCCAGACCACAAAGAAACAGCACATGAGGAGCCACAACAAAAGTTGAGTGGCTGAGAACAGCTGTTTCTCTCAGACCCAGCTCAGCAGGTGTCTCCTCATCCTTTCAACAAAACATATCCAGTTTGGCAATGTTGTGCTCCTTGCATGGAATTCTAGGAAATGGAAAAGTGAAACCAAGTAATTCTAAGAACAGAGAGTAATTTGGAATCATAAGGATAATTCTAGTAAAGTATTAGAATGTTCGATTTCAGGTTTTCAGTATGGGATAATTGAGGCATTTGCTCATCTGGGATCTTACACAGCCTTGGTTCTCATGTCTTATAGGACAGCCTATTGGTCCCATATTCAAGGATCAAGCAGACTGCCTAGCAGCCAATACTGCATAACATCCCAGAAAAGCAAAGGCCTGAAATATTACCATGTCATAATGACATAGTCATTAGTGCTGTAGGGTCTGGTAGAGTGGAACTTCACACAGAAACAGTGACATCAAAGTGATAAACAAACATGGTGTCAGTTTAAAATTCTCAGGTCCCATAGTGTGTAAGCACATGGTTGTATGGTGCTATGCCCATTGTTATTGTACCTATTTGTATATATGTTGCCATTATATTCTGAAATAAATATTGACAGAATATTGTTTATATTGCACAGTTACACATATGTCACTTGTTTCTACATGATACATGTATGTATGACTGAGTATGTGATAACATGCTATTTTTCATTTCCCAGCCCATACTACCAATCTTTATTAGACTTTTTATTATTTATTTTCATCTTTAATGTGGAACAGTAATGTCTAAAAATTAGGGCACAAACTTTTCAATTCACATAACAAGACCAACAAATGCATATATGTAAGATGTGTATGTCACTTATTATTTGTTCACTAACATGTTTTGTTCGCTGTCATGATCATTATCAGGGTAAATGACAAGAATATTGAAGCCAAACAATTTTGTTAATATTTGTAAGTGATCCATTCAGTTTTTACAAAGAATGTCTCAAACTTATTATACAGTCATTAAAAGGCAGTTTTTGCTACCATTAAAATCTAATAATTTGCAGTGTCTTAAAAGACTACATAAAAACTGGGTGTATTGTATTGTGTAGTTTATGTAGACCCTGTACACTCTATAGAAGTGTGTGTGTCTCAAATGTCCCCTTGTAACACACACTTCTATAGAGCATAAACACTCTGTTTTTTAATGTGATTTTATGTGCTTTTTTTAAGAAACTGAATTTTATTATTATTTTTCTAGAGGACATCCCATTGTGTTTACTAATTTTCAAGGTAAACAAATTTATTACATTTGACATTCAGAGGACCGTGCATCGTAATATATTATTATTATAAAACCAACGATATGCACTAATTTCTCAAATTTATTTTTGGAATAAAACTCTACATGTTTTGGACAGTTTCTCTGTCCATCATCAGGAGTTTAGCACTGTACAGCAAGCAGTCAGCATACCCTGTATGACATATACCTATTGCTGTGTTTACAGTGCTAAAGTCCTGATGATTGACAGAGAAACTGTCTGAAACATGTAGTGTTTTATTCCAAAAATAAATTTGAGAAATTAGTGCATCTTGTTGGTTTTATTATAAGAAAATTATTATAGTTGCCATTAAACACAACTGTAGTATATTTAGTTATTAGTTTTCTTTATTTTAATGGTTATGTTTTTTGGTCTTACTTGAGCATTAACAGGCCATCTCACAGAAACTTAAGGTACATGCCTGTTTTCAGTCCCACACATGTGAACATGCAAAAGTGGAATAAATAACATTTACATATAGTAATGTCCAGCAGACTGCTAAGGATCAGGAAGTCTTTATGGCCTATTTCGTAAAGTACTGACCCAGTGATTGGTCTACTTTGTTAACCCCTGCCCTGTGTGTCCCAAAGCTTCCAAAATTTAAGAAAACATCACAGCCAGACAGCTAGGCAACCAACCAACCAAATAACTGACATATGGAGTGCAGCCCTTCCTGAGATACTAAGCGTTTCTCAGCCAGTCAAGAAATTCCCTGCATTTCATGGAACATAATGGTTCATCATCATGTTCACAACAGCCCACAACTCATCCAGCCAGATGAATCCAGTCCACATCCATTCTCAATAAGATCCAAAAATATCATACTCCCATCTACACTAGGTGTTCCAAGCAGTTTCTTTGAAGGTTTTCCTCATATGGACTGAATGGATTTGCTGTTCTCTCTTGTGCAGGCTACAAGGCCTGCCAATCTCATCCTTCACAATTTAATCACCCTACCACTTGACAATCATCTAGCTCATCACTGTGCATTGTCCTGCAGCCTCCTGTTGTTTCCTCTGCTAGTTCCAAATATTTTCCTCAGCGCCTGTCTACTACAAGAACTAGCCTATTGGGGGGGGGGTCATAAAAATGTAGATACCTGAACGTTCACATAATTATCAACAGAAACTGAGTAAGAGTAGTTACAATGCTATTACTGTAGCTTTCAGCTGCATCCACTTTGTGTTGGGTGTTTTTCGTATCACTTTATCATCTATCTCTGCGTCACCTGCAGAATTCAAAGGCAAATTAGAAACAGACAGCAGGGTGGTTACAAAATGAGTTGTGCAGGATGTATATCCTGAGTTGTCTGAGCAGGGTGAAGAAAAACTAGAAGTCAGGACAGCTAATACCCTGTCTGAAAGATGAACCTCCGCGCCACAATCAGAGCAACAACCACTAGACTGTTACACTCTGTGAATTCAGTTATTCAAAAAGGTTTATGCCACGTCATCGCTCCACAATGTAACCATCCACTGTCGCTTGAGAAATGCAGAAGTGTAGGGGCAAAGAAAACACTGGTGCCTATCCATGACCAATTATTATTTCAGGCATTACTCTCGTACAATACATTCTAAAAGTTCAATTCCTTTCAGTCAACACACTGAAGAACCACAATGTGCAAGTGTTAAATTACAGAAATGAATCACTCCGAATAATAGATTCATGGAGTTACAAGAAAAATTCTTATAAAAATAACATCACATATGATTCCACAGGTTTAACAATGAGAACCACTTGAAAAATTTCAACAGTTAACAATGAACATGATTCAGCTTCTCACTTAGCCCTGTTCAAAAATGTGATACACTATTTTGTACTCCATCACGAATAAATACATGCAATGTTAGCATCCATCAAACAACAAAGACATTGTGGCTGGCTAAACTGCACAGTATACATATTGTCACCTGTACCCTGGGAAATATTATTCAATGGATAATGAACACTGAAAAAGATGTCATATACTACATTTCAAATAATAATAATAATAATAATTGGAGATTTAAGATGTGAAGTTCAAATTAAGTTGAATAACCAGAGCTCACCTACTGACAGCACCAACTACTTTTGTTTTACACAGTCCACTCTGCATTTATAAAGGTGCACATGCCGAATGGCAATTTTAGACATACTTAACAAACTAATTACATAAGCAAAGTCCTCCTTAAGAAGCCAATAGTTACTCAGCGACTCAATAAATTTCCCACTCAAAGGTTCACTGTGTGTGAACACAATCCCACAACTGGGCACCATCAAATCCACTCATCTTCATACCCTACTTCTCTACAATCCACTGCCATATCATCCAGTTTGAAGCAATGATTGTCAGTTTAACATAAAAACTCTTTTAAGTACTTCATGGAAGAAATAATTTAAAAGAATGGCAGCAGAAACAAAACAAGGAAATTCTCCTTTCCTTTCTAAAGTACAATATGGGTGTCAGCATTTAAAAAAATACAAAAGAAGTTCAACCAATGGTGATCATTTCATAATACTAAGAGATATAAGAACACTGACACAAGGTATAGTAGCACATAAGGTACTGTACAGCAAGGGTCTGCAAATTTTCTGAACATCTAGAAGCCATCTTGACATTCTAGGGGCCAGAAGGGTGATACAAGACAGTTCCATATTCAGGACACACAAATACTGGGTGCCACCATACAAAATTTAGCTGCCTAGGCAACCTGGTGCCCAGGATTCATGCATCCTTGCTGTACATTGTTTCAGAATTGGGACAATGAATGCAGGAAATTTTCCTTAATTTCTGCAACCAATACCATTCTCACAGCATAAACAACTGAAACACAATACTTACTACACCAAACCCTTGCTGTTTGCAGGAGTCATATTCTTGAAAAATTCAATGAATGGTGAAACTGCAATGCGAAATTTATGAGAATGGGCGCAGGGGGTTATTTGTTCAGTTGTTCCTCCCTTGGTTGGTAGATAGTCATGGTAAACAATGCTGCTGTATCATGGCACTGAAGCAAGTGAGCATGGTTGCCATGGTTACTGGGTTTGTTCCCTGCAAGGTATGTTCTGAGGCAGAAGAAATAACTGAGCATCAAGAATAGTTGGCTGTTTTGCAATTAAATCAATCTCTTTGCATCACATAATGTGCAGCTGTTAAGATACCCAAGGAGGTATAAGGAGGATGTACCACCATATGAACACCAAACTGACCATACATTCTCAATCTGCAGTTTTAATATACATTCTTAGAAGTCAGTATTCCACAAACACATCTTTCACTTGCATGACCAGTGTTTCCATGTTGTTAACTGCCATTCTTTAAAGTGCATATTAACAATAAAATATAATTTATATAATTCTGACAGTTTTATAATTTTTTGTAGACCACAAAGTTTCTACCCATTTCTCAATGGACAGTCTAGTTCTAGTTCAAAAAATGTTGACACTCATGGCCAATTGATAGCTAAACAGTCATGAGAACTGCCCAATTTTTGGGGTTATTACGCAGCAAGTAGGTAAGGAATTACCACTACTGGATGTGTAATAACTCAGAGGAGCACAGTTCTCATCTACGCAGCAGCAATAGCCTGAAATCAAGCTAGACAGTCATGTTTTTAATATGTGCCTCTTGAATGTAAGGTCCCAAGAAAACTTCCACAGAATGGTATCAGTGCCAGCTAATATACAACCAAACTCTAATACGGTGACCCTTGATACAGTACCACCTTCACTTGGTACCCATGAAGTCTCTGAACAGAAATGCCAAATTATACAGTATTTTGATTTACTGCTACCCTTGCCATACTGAAACAAATTGTGATGAACAAAGAGTGGCATTACAATGAAGTTTTACTGCAAACCTAGAATTTCCCATTTCTATGCCTTCATGGGGCTGTGCTTACTACAGTAGAAGGATGTACAGGAGATCCTCATTACCTGTAGTAAATTGACACCAGTAAGAGAGCACTGCAAGTTAACTCCCTTTAAGTGTAAAACTTCTGCCTACAATAAATAATTTAAATAGGGGTTCATGAGAACCAGGTTTGCATTACCATAGTGCTTACATACAAAACATGCTAACCAGCTTATGTCTTGAGGATGGTGGGAGAAAATGGTAGATGCGAGATTGACTTCCTAAAAAATTTGGCTCATATGTGGAGAAATGGATGTTAAGAGACTCAGAGAATGGGAACCTCCTGTACGTCACAGTGGCACACATAAAGGCACTTAGGCATTTCTGTTGACGAAGCTTGCTCATTATTCCTGAACACAATAAAAATAAGCTGTATCATTTCCTTCAACAGGAGTCAACTATTTCTAAAATAACTGATCAAATATAATTTCCAAATGAAATACATACCTTCCTTAATTTGTATTGGTGGTAATGCACTACAGACTTCACAAAGCTAGGTATGTATCTTATTCAAATAAATCTAGTACAATTCTAATCCCAATATTCCTTCTCCTGACTTTGGAAAAGGACTCCACATTTAATTCATTAGTTCTTCTTGATACCCGTTTTTTAATCTATCATGAAAGTAATGCCACTTTTCATCAAGTTCAGAATGCAGTGAATGACATCCAGCTGAACAGCTGCTAGGCAGTAAACACATTCCAAGAAATAGTTTGAGTAAGAATTACAATTATTAAAAAAGTGATGTGTTACAGATTATGCAATGGGTTGAAAAATGCCAGCTTAGGGGAACAGAGTGTTCTGAATTCCACTGCTGCAAACTCCTCGATATAGAAACAATGTCAAAGAAATGGACACAGCAACTGAAGGAGCACCTTATCTCATTGTTGCAGATCTACACTGCACAAGGTACATTCTACAAGCTATGGTGATGTAAAAACAATGAATAGAACTTAAAGAAACAGCAATGTGCTTCTACAGGCAGCAAACTACACTTCTGTCATCTGCCTCTTTCAATTCCTTTTCACTTCCAACTGAAAAAAAATGCAACAAAGTAGGCAATGTGGGACGAGTAGCAGCAATAGTCATTGAGAAGCAGAGCCCGTGCTTTGCCGTCAATACCATATCTAACAATATTTCATTTTACCAAAAGATTCAATTGCTGTGGTCATGGTTACAGAGAAATAGCAGTAGCCATAAGATTAAGGGAGATTAAAGGTGCAACAGTTGCAGTAGGCATTTCTCGCTGTGTAAGAACTACTTACTCATATTATTCTAAGAGTAAGATACACCCAGCCCTTGTTTCATGTCCTTTTGGCATTCCTGAAAAAGTGAACATAAATGAAAAAGGCATAAATAAAAAATTATATTCCCATCAGAAATAAGGGATTAATGTAACAGAACACAACGATCCAAAGGATGTAAATTTGCAAGGGGCATTGAAGCTAAAAGGCTTAAAACAAATGGCTATACAGCAAGGGCTGGGTGCGCTGTATTCTAAGGTAAGAATCATTTTACAGAGAACTTAAAATGTGGGAAAAAGAAAAGAAACACTAATAGTAAACATTGTTAGGATGCAATATAGCTTAAGATTGTGTTAAAACTATCAATAAAGATTACAGTTTAAATGAACCTGGCCAAGTATAACGTTTGGGAGGGGATGGAAGGGGGGAGAGGAACATTGGAGAATGGACATCCATTTGCAGTCACTGCACAGAAGTGCTGTGCAAGGTAAAATGTTGGGGTCTAGCATTATGCAGTAGACAAAGTACTATTATGTGTACTGCAGCCATATACTACATGAAGCACAAACAGGACAACACACAAATATGACAATTAGTACAGTATTATAGTCATTAAGTATCCCAAAATATGAAGTGAAGAAAAAAATTCTAAACTAGAGCTTTACTTATGTTTTAAGTGAAACAATGAAAGAAGTTACATAAGTCTTGAAGTTTTTATGGTGACAAAATTCAGTGACATCTCAGGCTGTTAGCTGCATCATGTGGTACAAGTACACCAGTGTTTCAAAAACTGCGTCAGTGTAGGGTTTTTGGTATCAGAACTCTGATGATGGAGGTGGAGTCAAGTCTCTGAAACACTTGTAATCCGAACCACTGATGTGGCTGTAGTGCAAGGAGATTTTACTGAACAAAAGATAGGTGCGAGGCGAAGCACACATGGTACAGATACGCCACTTCATGCATCCACAGACAGTGAAGTCACTTCATATAAACCATTTGTATGCAAATTACTTATTTCCATACATTTAAAAAGACTTACGTATGACATAAGACACATAAATTATATTCAAGAAAATCAGAAATGAATTTAGCGGCAGCTACATGGCCTAATACAATGTGCTTCCCTCAGCCCCCCCAAGACAGCAGCTGTACTATAAATTCAGACAACAGTGGCTATTGCACATAATTCATAAACTTCCCATACTGCCATATCTGAGCTTTTCATGATTGTCTTTTGGATTTTGACATTATGTGGTCTGGTACATGTTTACTGACTTATGCTTGAAGACATAAGCAGCAGTTTCCTCTAAAATACTAATAATGATATACCAGATCATGTGGTGTCATAAACCCCAAAAAATATACTAAAACTCCACAATTTTTCAACCACAGGATATAAGACTACACATTCTACATGGTTTGTTACATTATATCAATCCATAATTAATAATCAGCAATTCAGTACAACAAATAAGGCAGATTTTGTTGTTTACCCTCTGAACACTGCAGAAAATATTTATATACTTCAGTATGTTGTGTGGCAGCAAATATCCAGTCTTCCCCTCATTCTTGAACATTTTCCAATGTGGGATTTGAGGTTTTCATGGTGAAGACTAAACAGAATACCATCTTCTGGAAAGGGAAATAGTATTCTGCAAACTTCCAATGCTTGCTGCCATATACATCAACACAATTTTCATTATCTTCCCTACCATTCCCCAAAAATGTTCCTTTATATCCTTTTATACAACACTGTAACAAGCACCACACCACCAAATCATGTAAGGATGTGGAGGTAAGGTGCCACATACTCTCAGACTGAGACACTATGTTTCTGATTTTCCTGAAATTACACTGAAATTAGTAAAATTAAACAGGCTATTAACTGTAAACATGAATACAGAGATTTGCCATGTGTCACACCATTGATAAGGGTGAGAATATTTCACTGTTTTTAAATACCATTTTAATATTCTTAAATTTGCTTATCCATGAATGAAATTCTTGAAGTTAAAGCGAACTTTAAAACAAACTGCTTAGATGTATACAATGACAACGCATAATTAAGGTTTGTGGACTTATTGTTTATTTACATTCATAACTTCTACACCAGCTACTACACATATAACAGTGAACTATGGCAATAATGAAGTTACAATGAAGTTATGAAACCCTCTTGGAACCACTATTTTATAATGTGTGAATCATGTCATTCTCAGTATAATGGAAGAAGCTGAATGACTACACCATCACTCCAAAGGAACTTGAACTTCAATAAACACCAGCAAAGTCAGATGACGAAACTGAATGGAAGAAGTGTGAGAAGAATTGCAGAACTGATAGTATGAGGAAAAATGTACTTGACTGTTAGGATAATAACTTATCATTAGCAGTGATTTGACAAGCAAGGGTGACAGTATAGTAAAGGAATAATCTCATAAACAAAGGACAATTGAAAAACAGGAATACTGTTCTTCTAAAAGAGTTTTTATATAATTGTGCCAGGCACGGGGAATACCAGTAATGAAGGATGTTCCCAGAAGTATAACAGCTGTTACATTGACCAAATACGTACCAACTTACATAATACTCCTCACTTTCTACTACTGGTATTGCTGTTACTTTGGGAGATCAGTGTTTTCCTAGGAACAAAGACAAGCACACTAAACTTTAATTAAAATTAAATTTGTCATACATCATTTTATTCACTGATCTTTGGTTGAAAAGCTCCTACCTTAATGTTAAACACATCTGCTTTGAAGTCTGCCAATCCTGGAGAAAAATCAACTTCCCTTTAGGGTTATGCAGTCTGTTCTGACATTGATGACTTGTGATAGGATTAAATTAGTCCAGAGAAATAAAGAAAGATGTGCAAAAATACTTACATTAATTAAAGTACATTATGTATAAGGTAAACATGCAATGTTATACTAGTGAACATACTATGCAAGTGATATACAAGCTCCTCTTCCTACACTTTAAATATGAAATTGAATAAACAGTAATGTCAGAATTATAAGTATGGCAATGTCCGGGTACTATTTCTATGAACATGAGTATTTGGTGTGCTGTTACATAATTTACTGATTGAACTAATCCCTAATGATGAAGACCATGACAGTATCTGAAACAGAAATCCATTCAATCTTGATCAGGTTGCTCAAAAATATTTCATTACTCAAAGTAAACCTCACAACCCTGCAATATGTACTTGTTTCTTGCCTCCTTCCAAGCCACATCATCACTAAGTACAAACAGTATAGGATTGAATATATAAATCAAACTGTGCTGTGAAATTGTATAATTCTGAGCTACTTGTTTTGCAAGGTAATTTACACACAGACAGTAGTTCTTATTCTTTCACCCTCATGCAGGACAGTTAAATCACATAACCACAAACCAGTCAAAAAGGAAGAAACTTTGACACTTTTGAGGACATTGGGCAGCACACATCAACAACCATGTGAAAGTTTGTCATGAAGTAGCACAGATGCGCTGTAGCATGAGGTATGAAGTTGTATAGCAGGCGCAGAGAACAAATGCCACAATTCTACACCAAATGGATTGCTGTAGAAGTAATCTCTAATGAAACTGGAAAATACCTCGTTCAAATCTTGACTGTTATTGGCTATTCTGAGAGTTTTGTGGTTCCCATTAGTTCCTCAATAGGCAAATGCTAGGATAATACCACGATTATGACTACTGCTTTGAAAATCCTTTCTACTAGCCATGCAAGTTTTTGTATATGATGATATCTACGTCCGCTTCTATCTACTCAAAAATTCAAAATTCATCAGGATCAATGCAGTATGAGAAACTGCAACCTAAAGCTTTTGCAGTGAATACATAGGTTACAATACACTACAGCATCAGCCATGTCATGATTACCTAAAAATAAAAATCTTGGAGATTTGCCTTTTATGAAACAATGCTTCTTAGTTCATGCACAATGCAGCTGATCACCTAGAAACATTTAATACAAATTAGTGTCTTAAGAGACCTTGCAGAAAAATTGTAAGAAATGAAACTCTAGAAAATCATAACAAATTTCATCATACATCAATGAAAGTTGAAAGCGGACGCAATAAAGCCACAAGAACTATTCTATGTGTGTATTCATAGATTATATAAAACATATGAGTACATAAAATTTGAGGTCTTCCCAACAGTGTGAACTCTATCTGGTTGTCTAGCTGATGATAATGTGCAGTATACTACTGAGTGTCAATTCATTTGGTTTGCTGCATACAGGAATGGAAGAACTTGGTAATGCTTGGCAAGTTGGCTGCAAGTTGACTCTTTTTATTTATGTTAAAATGTAAGATGTTTGCCTAGTTGTGTTGTCTCACATACAGCAAGCCAGTGTATGTCAGCAGTGTTTTCTGTTGAACAAAGTGTCCATCTGCAATATTGTTGCAAATTATCTACCTTTGGGCCATTTAAAAAAAATATCCACAGAAAGTCTTGTACAAAATATCCTGTGTCAACAACACCAAGAAAAATAACTTTATCGAGAAAGCCATTGAAAGATTCTGAGTGGCAGGGTGAGTACTGAACAAAAATAAGATAAGAAGACTTGCATTTGCTTGGATCAGATGTGTTTCACATCAAGCATAAACATATACAACCAACATACTAGATCTTAAGTGTTAAGAAAACCCAGTGCATCTAGGCAGTTCCTCCATATAACATTAAGGTGCTGTGTGTGTGTGTGTGTGTGTGTGTGTGTGTGTGTGCGCGCGCGTGCGTGCACGTGTATGTGTCTGCATGCATGCAGAATCATGGATCGTGTGTTGTTTGAACAGGCAATGAATAACTCACAGCTTGTGGCCTCCTCTATCGCCTGGTTTCAATCCATGTGATTATTATTTGTGAGGGATGCTGTAAGACAGAGTATATGTGAAAAATCCACATTTTTTTTGCATGTGAAAGACAGTATTCAGAGAGTACGGTATTTCAAGACGAGATCTCCATCAAGTGTCATGGATTATTTTCAGAAGCTGCAAGGCCTGTTCACAAGCTGGAGGCCTGCAAAGTGACGTTAAATGGTGGGGAAAAAGGGATTCCTAATTCCTGGCACATGCAGACTTCAAATATTATACAGCATCCGTAACAGCTGCTGTGCTTTGGGAACAAATTAAAGACATGCTCCGGAGGTGGAAATAAACATTTCAGAGGAATATGCTGCCTCTATATTGAGGACAAAAATGAGTCAGTCTGGGCAAGTGGCTTGTTCTATACGTATCCCTATTTCACATAGTACAAAATTATAAGCTTCTCATATGGAGAAGAAAACAGCCGTGAAAGAAAACTCCCAACTTTTATACAGTGATGTCCTGAAAAAAACATTCAACAGTTTGAGCTCTGCAAACCACAAAACATATTTCTCTGCAACTGTAGTGTCAGTCAAACCCTTGGCATACTCACTGGTAACAAACAATAAATTAGCACCAAAAACATCAAATATTTTAAAAGGATCTTTCACTTCACAGAAACTAGGTATGATTTCCTTGCCATGCAAATGATATTAAATTCTTACATGTAAAGTGGGGCATGTAACAGGGACAAACGGCACTGAAAATTAATGTCATTTAAAGAGAAGAGGAAATTAATACTATGTACATATTCTAACTGAAATTATTTTCATTGCGCTACATTCTGTAAATACACTATAGTGACTAGGCTGTGGGCTGGACAAGAATGGTGGTTCAATTGTTAGCAAGAGCAAGAAATTTTTCTCCTCTTCAAAGCACCCAGCCCTAGGGCCCAGTGGGTCTCCTACTCAATGACCACTCACCTCCATTTAGTGCCAAAGTTTAGAATACAAGAAGCAAAACTTCCACTCACAATATGCTATTGTGGCATGCACAAGAACACTTTTATTTACTGTACATACTGCCAGCGGATATCAGCAACTGGAAGTTAGGATATCTATTACATGTGAAATAAAAATAATCATTATACATGCCTTGACAGCTTCAAGACAAAAATCTGCCTTCCAGATAAAAAGTTTTTGCTATAATGAAACAATCTGCATTACCTGATGATCTATTCATACTTAAGCCTTGAACTAAGCATCCTGTAATGTTATGGAACTGAGCTGCATGAATTTAAAAAGCATTCTTACAAAACCAAAGTAAATTAAAAACAAACATATAACAACCCTAAGGCCATTCAGGTAGTTTATTGTTCACCAACTGATATTTAGACAATTCAAAGTTCTATCATATTTTAAAAGTACCTACAAAGTTTGGTTGCAGAGTTTCAAAGAACATAAGTTTATTTCAAAACATATTCCACATACCTCATTGGAAATAATTTCATTTCTACACAAATGACTGCTGACTATTTAAGGGCAACAGTAAATAGCACCAGTGTTAGTTCTCACCATACGACTCATTACTTGCCTGATAACTTTGCAATTATTTAGTGTTCAGCATGTTGACAAAATAAAATGACAGGAGAACACATATAAAAAAGAAACATAAAACAAGAAAACAAGTCCCGGCAGAGCTCTTGCACTTCAATTTGTGTATGGATTTAAGATAAAACTCACGACTAAAAGGAATAAAGTCCATACTCTAGGCTCAAGGCTGCTATGAAGATCTCACTGCCTGTTTCTCTTTCCAAACTTTCAAATTGTAAATTAAAATCATAATCATAAATTACATAAATTACAATATTTCCTAGCCACATATATACAAACATGATAATATTCCGCTACTTCCGATAAGGATATACTTAAATCAGTCTACCACTGCACTGCCAATAGTGTCAGTAAATTAAAAAAAAAAACCACAATCATTTATCACCTGAGAACTGCAAAACCAACATTTATCCTGTAACTGACACATATAAACTTCTTCCTACTTCTTCCTAACACAATCTGAAAGGGAATTTGCTTCATGTGCATTGTTTGTAGGTGGAAGACTTAGACGCAGTCAACATGAGGACATTAACGCCCTCTGATTATTTATGTCCCTGCTGTGCTGTATACAAATTCTAATGGAATACCATTTAATAACAAAATAAAATTTTAAAATTACTGTTGACGTGTTTCAGGGAACATGTAAAAATGTCATCACATTTCTGTCTGCATTTATACAGTGGATACAAGAGGATCTGAGATAAAGGTGCAGCATAGCACATGCTATCATGTAAGTAACTAGATCTGTGCACTTACTGTTCATGAACAGAATGCAGTGTTAAAAAATGCTGATGGCTGAAAAAAAGCCTTGCCAGACAAATCATGCTACTACAAATTCTATCTTTTAAACTGCTGATATCTTTAAGTAATAAATGCAATAATTCAAAATTAAAAAACAAAACCAAATACAAAGGTATTATAATAATTTACTAGAAATCTGCACTTCTGTTACATATTTTTGTACCCATGTCAGCATCTTCAGTCAGTATGCATTAGGTTCTACCAGCTTCAACATGACTATCAAATACTTCGGGTAATACTGGACAGCATTATTCTGAGTCAAATACTGGATAGTCTTATTTTGAGCCTGTCTTTTGCGTTCTGTTTTCTAGTTGCATGACATTCAGACAAACTACAAGATACAATTATACAATAACACTAATAAATTATATACATATAACCCTATAAATGTCTTAAAAGGTATAATCTTCATTTAAAATATGTGTGTTTCATGAAGTCGGGTTGTTATGGGATAAAATGTAGTAACTAGAACCACACATTAAAATACTAGTATAGCATACAGCTTGTACCTGAACCATACCCACATTACAAAATCCAAAGTTTAATAAGTATCTCTTGATCACCCTTTCCAGCTGCTTTGGTCAATGTGAGCATTTCCTCCAGTGCAGAATTATCAGGTGTAATCAGGCAAACTATTGGGCTGCTGTGACTAAGGCATCTGCCACCCCACGTTTGCGCCGTTTGTTCAACAAAGGATTGTTTGTGTTATCCAGATTTTTAATGTGCACCTGGTCATAGTCTACACGCATGGTTGCCAGTGAACGTGTCATTTCCTCCTGAACTTCTGGCCAGATGTCCTCAGATTCACGCAGCATACGGCCGGTATATAATGGTGTTTGAGGCACCTCTGTGTATTGCTGTAAAGAAATGCACAATAAGGCATTATATTCTTCAATGTTTATGATCTGTAACCATATACCCCTTCCAAATTACAAACCTACAAAACACAACAACATTCTATACTATTTCTCTAGGAACAAGTGTTTGTGCGGCTTAACATGTGATGCTTTTGGTCTTTTCTGGAAAATCTCAGAAAACCCTCCCTAATTTAAAATAGTGGAGGTAACTAACAACACCTAAAATGTGGCTCTACATTTTCTTCAACACTTCTGTGTGGTTTGGAGTTACACACATGCTAGAGAAAACATAATGCTTCAGTTCACTTTATATTATTGCAATGTAACTGACAACATGAAGAGAAAGAAAAAAAGTAGAAAAGGAAATAAAGCAAGATCAAAAGAAAATAAGAAAGAAAATTAGAAGGAATAAATTAAATGAATTCTGTTATCAATGAATGTTTCCTATTTCATGTGAGTTGGCATTACTAATTCCATAATGATTTAGGCAGCCTGCTGAAAGTTAGATACTCATACTAGATGACATCCCTGTAACACAGAAAACTGAATGAATTTTGTAGACAGCACACACAGGAATCGACAAGACCATTCAGTTTTGTCCTGCTGAAATTTGATGCTCTAACTTCATTACTATATAAGGTAAGTCACTTACTGTTACAGCATTAACCTTTAAAAATGTTCCTTTCCCCTGCTTTTTCAAGATCCATATCATCACTGATATATGAGGCAATGGGTCAAAGTTGAAGTTGCTCCTGTGCCTGACTGACACACCATTAATGCACATGACAGAGCAGACGTGCAGTTCTACACATTCTTAACCTAAGCACTGACAGGATAATGGTTAGCTACATACCTAAGCTGCTATATTGTGAGGGAAGTCCCTCTGTTACCGACTGGACGTGAGACTGGGTATATTTCAACACTACTTGATATCAAAGTAACCAAATTCCGGAAATAAAAATTTAACTGATTTTCAATTCCCTTATTTCTATAGTAAAACCAACTAGATGCACCCATGTATCAAATTTATTTTATTTTTTTTATTTTGGAAAGACACATTACATGTTTTGGATGGTGTTTCCATCCATCATCAGGAGTTCAAGACTGTACATACAGCAACAGGCATTTGTCAAACATACTGCTGTCTGCTTGCTAGCGAGCAGACAGCAGTATCTGACAAATGCCTGTTGCTCTATGTACAGTCTTGAACTCCTGATGATGGACGGAAACACTGTCCAAAATATGTAGCGTGTCTTTCCAAAATAAAAAAAAAAAGAAAAATAAGTTTTATACATTGGTGCATCTAGTTGGTTTTGCTATAAAAATAATATTATGATGCATGGCCCTGTGAACATCAAATTTAAATTCCCTTGTTTCTACATATTAGCTTATTCTCCCTGCTTCATACAGTTGGAAACAACTGACAAACTACTATCAACAACAGGGTACAGAATGGTGTATTCTGTGTTGATATACTGCATATGGACTGTACCTTGCCACGATATGCACAATTTAAAAAACCAGTGTATTCTTACAGCAATCCACTTGTTACGCATCACTTGTTCAATTGTAAGACGCTGTGTTGGGTCAATGCACAGCATTCCTCGAATCAATTCCTTGGCATCATGAGCCACATTTTTCCATTCAGGATCTGGAAAGTCATACTGTCCTGTGCGGATACGCTTTTTCATGCCTGGTGAGATGGCCAGTCCATGGTTACTGTAGAATGGTGGGAAACCACATAAACTACACAAAAAAGAAACAAAACAATTATCATTTCCACATAAGGTTTAAGTGCTTATGGTAATAGTAATACAGAATCCTGTGCATCACTGAATCCAACCCAGGACAATTAAATACAATATGCACTCTCAAAACCCATTCCTTCAACCCTTCTCCTACCATTAAACCTTCATCTTATCGGGAGGGGTATTTAAATTTTAGTGTATGGTTTATGAAAAACATGAGTACTATTTGAACAAAAAAAATATAAAATTATGAAAAATAAATAATTTTTGTGGAAAATAGAACAGAGATTAAGTAGCATGTCTAAAAAATGCTCTAACATGTGAATGCAGCTCTTGAAAAGGCTGACACCTATTACAGAACCCAGTGACATTTCAGGGTGAATATTTGACATTTCCCATCTTATGCTATAATTTCCACAGATAAGTCTTTCATGGATCCATTTTTATACATCACAGCCTAGCCTTGCTGCTAAGTCTAGGCCACTGTCCTTTAATAGCATGCAATCCAGGGTGGTTACTGACTTTCTAACTGGACACAACACCCTGTGACAACAACTCTACATAATGCAGCTAAGAAGGAGACCTCAGCTCATATTGCATGTGAGTTTGAAGATTTGGTGACACTCAGGCATACTCATTTGGGTTTTCTTTTTTTGAACTCTGAGGATGTCAGAAATCTAAGTCTGGGAGCAATTTCGAACTTCATTAAAGGGACTGTGCTCCCTTGACTTAGATTTCAGCTTAAGGGGCAGAAATGGCCTGTAAACAGTTTATGTACATCAGGGCCAAACGGGCTCAAACCCATTATCTACTCTATTCTTCTATTCTACACATCACAGCTCTTGAAGGATACTACAAAATCAGTTTCACTGCAATATACATGCTTACTTACTTACTCCATGGTGCAGAGTCCTTGAGCAGCTAACTGGTTTGCAGCTAGTCAAGAAATTCCCCGCATTTCACAGAACCCGAAGGTTCATTATCGCACTCACAAGCGTCTGCCACCTGTCCCTATCCTGGGCCCACCCAATCCAGTCCGTATACCCACAACCCACCTCCTGGAGATCCATCCTAATATTATCCACCCATCTATGCCTAGGTCTCCCCTGTGGTCTCTTTCCCTTCGGTTTCCCCACCAAGACCCTATACACCCCCCTCTCCTCACCCATATGTGCCATATGCCCAGTGCATCTCATTCTTCTCGATTTTGTCACCCGCACAATATTGGGTGAGGAGTACAAATCATTTAGCTCCTCTTTATGCAATATCCTCCATTCCCCCGTTACCTTGTCCCTCCTAGGTCCAAATATTCTCCTCAACACCATGTTCTCAAACACCCTCAGCTTCCTT